>OOBI01001739.1_pt1 | contig 10253 bp, 10 predicted proteins | sample 1671081 | NCBI WGS metagenome assembly OOBI01 (sample SAMN06348120, study PRJEB24527) | human gut metagenome | biome: human gut; feature: ankylosing spondylitis patient; material: feces | host: Homo sapiens | place: China | collected 2015-10 | reverse complement strand
ATTTAGATTCCGTACATAACCTGAGCGGTTTTGACCGCAGGCTGGTGTGCGTACCAAAATTCTGCCCTAGGGAGTGTCCGGGAAAAGTAGAATGCCGTTATCAGAAGCATCTGGATAGTTCCAGGAAAGAGGACATTTTTTTACAGATTTGCAATCACAATTATCTTCTGGCAGATGCCATGCACCGGGCAAATGGGTACCGGCCGCTTCTGGCAGATTACAGGGCTCTGGTTGTGGATGAGGCCCATAAACTCCCGGAAGCCGCCAGCCAGATGTATGGAAGAAGCATTGGAAGGGAAGATGTGCAGGAGATTGCTTACTTTTTAGGCAGAGAGCATAAAGGCACGGATGGAAAACGGCTGATGGAAGGGTTTTCTGCACTTCAGGCGGAGATCCGAAAGCATCGGAAAGATGGCACAGAGGACATGGCTGGAAAAGAAAGTTTTTATTTTCCGCCGGGAGCTGGCACAGCCTTAGCCCAGATGCAGGAAAGGCTTCAGCTTATGATCAAAAGGCTTGCTGGGAATATTCCTTACTGGATCTTTCGGCGGATGGAAGAGATGGAAGAGCTGTTCGGATGGTTTTTAAAGAACGACAAGCGATATATTTTGTTTTTACAGCAGGACAGCCGGGAACATTTAACCTTTATGGCAGTCAACCGGGAGATCCCGAAGTATCTGGATGCGACTTTATGGAGCCGGGGATTTCCGGCGATCTTAACCAGCGGCACCTTAAAAGCCGGGAACGGGTTTGCAAGAACCAGACAGATGACCGGGCTGGAAAAAGAAACGGGCGTCCGGGAGTGTGTGGCAGAATCCCCATTCTGTTACAAAGAGAACTGTCTGCTTTACATCCCGGAGCATTTAAGACCTATGAAAAAGGGAAGCAGGGAAGAGGCCGAGCAGCTTGCCGGGCAGATCCGTGATCTGGTGTGTTCCACTTACGGGCATACGCTGGTACTGTTCACATCTTATACCCTGATGGGAAATGTGCATCAGCTTTTGCGGGATCAGATCCCGTTCCCGATGGTGCAGGTATGGAGAAACTCCCAGGAAGAGATTGCACGGTTTAAGAAGATGGAGAATGCAGTGCTGTTCGCAGCCGGCTCCTGCTGGGAAGGTGTGGACTTTCCGGGGGACATGGTATCGTCTCTCATCATCGTAAAACTGCCATTTTCTGTTCCGGACCCCATCCATGAAGCACAAAAGGAGCAGTACCGATCCCTGGAATCCTACATCCAGACCATCGTAGTCCCGGATATGCAGAAGAAGCTGCGGCAGGGATTCGGCCGGGCAATCCGCACGGAGCAGGACACCTGCGTTGTGTCCATTTTGGATCACCGGACAGCAAAGAAAGGCAGGTATCGGAGTGATGTTCTGGAAGCACTGCCAAAGTGCCAGATGGCAGAACGGATCGAAGAAGTAGAAAATTTTATCCGAAGCCGGAAAGTGGAGCGGTACTATAGCTGAGAACATCCGTGGCGTTATTGGTTCTGCCCAGATCCGGGTAGCAGACAGGACAAAAAGTTTAGTGGTATTTCAGGGGCGGTTTGGAGCGAATTGGTAGTATTGGTGATAGCTTTATCGGTATGAGTTGGGTATACTGTGTATAGCGTTAGAGGAAAGGAAGTGAGCAGAAATGAGAAGATATGAGCTGGAAACAGAAAGAGAAGGCTCTGCAGTTTATTTCTTCATCAGAGATATAGAAACTTTGGACATTGTCCTGCTTCCTACCAAATATCTGATGCACAAGATACGGAGCAAATGTTCGCCGAATACGATACGGCGCTCCGCACTTTCCATCCTGTATTATCTGGAATATATCCATGAAAAAGAACAGGAATTGATAGATATATATCAAATGCCTTATGTCGAACAGACAGAACACTTTGTAAAGTTTTTATACTGGCTGAAAGCTGGGAAACATACGCAAGATGAAAATCACAGATCTCCGAACAATGGAACCTGCAACGCATACTTAAAAGATGTGTTCAGGTTCTATCTTTTTATAGAAGAAGAGTACCAGCAGTTCGGGGAACTGAAAGCACTGTCCTATAATTATTTTATGGCAGTCGATGCGGTAGGTGTAAAGAAAAGCATACGGTCAAGGAGCTTCAAAGGCTATTTAAAAGAGGAAGAGCATAAGGCAAGGGCAGCAAAGAAAGATGAAATTGTAGAAATCCTGAAAGCGTGTACCAATATAAGAGATCGGCTTCTCATGCTGCTTCTGGCAGAGACAGGCTACCGGATCGGTGAGATTTTGGGAATTGATTATAGTAAGGACATTGATTATCGGAACCACATAATCCGGGTATATTTCCGTGAGGACAATGAAAATGGAGCGAGAGCCAAGAATGCAGAATACCGAAGTGCGAAGATCAGCAAAGATACCTTCGATTTTTTAAATCTGTATATTGCAGAGTACCGAAAACTCCTTCAGCACCAAACAAGCCTGTTTGTGAATATTTCCGGGGATAACATCGGAAAACCAATGAACGTGGAAGCAGTATACTCCATGCTGAAAAGAATGGAAAAGAAAACCGGGATTAAGATCACGCCTCATATGCTCCGGCATTACTTTGGAAATGAGCGGAGAAAAGCAGGATGGTCGCTGGAACTGATACAGCTGGCTTATGGACACCGCCACATCCAGACAACCATCAGCTATCTGGACATTGTGGATGATGAACTGCTTGATGCCAGCCAGGAATTCTATGAGAAACATTCCTCCCTGTATGGGATTGAGGAATTGCTATAGGAGGTGGTTTTATGCCTGCGTTTTTACAATCTTTTATAGAAGCAGAAGAGGAACGGAGCAGGCGGATTGAGCAGCTACGAAAGGAAGTCCGTGAGTATGCAGAAGAGGAAGCAGGAAGTTCTATTACAGAACAGATTCTGTTGTTTCTGGCAGATGAGATGGTAGAACGTCTCTCGGAAATAGATTATGAACTGCGAAAGAAATTTGAATCATACATAACACCGTTGATAAAGCAAAAATACCTTTACCGATACACCGGAACATTCGACCGGATACGACAGTCGTACATCCGGGTGCGAATGAAAACTCCGGCAGGACAGAGGGAATGTGAATGGAAATATAAAAATGAAATCCTGTTTGTCCCATACCATTCGGAGCAGACAATAGTAAAGAGCGTAGAGACGGTACGGTGTCGGAGCAATATGGTCTGGAACTTTAAAGCGGAAGCCAGTGAAAAAATGAAACGCCAGATTTTTACGGTACTGGAATATATTCTGGAACATTATGAGGTTTCACGGCTGAGGGAATATAAACTGACCGGGCTACAGTTTTTTTATGAATTTTGTATCCGGGAGCAGATCACAGATATCCATCTGATGGAGCTGAAACAGGAAACATTATTTCAGAGCTACCTGGAGCAGAAAGTCGAAAAGGAACAACGGCGAAAACGGCTGAGGACAATTGTGGAGACTGCCCGTAAAGTGATTTTTGTACAGGCAGATGAAATCCGATGGGATGCGGCTGTCTGGTACTTAGATCGGTTTCATATTGCAAAAGAACGACGGAATCAAAGTGACAGTATAGAAAGAATATCGTTTCAGGAAGTTTTGTATCCCAAGAACCGATGGCTGCTTCAGGAATACATGAAGTATGAAATAGGAATCGGGGAACTGGCACTCAGCACCGTTTATGAAAGATTCCGAACAATCAGAAACTTTTTGCAGGAAATCGATGAACATCAGATAGATGTGACAGAGTGCGATGCCGGTCTGATAGACACTTATTTAAAAAATCTGCAGAACGGATCAATGGGAGCAAAGACATTTAATACAAATGTTACCGCAATTCAGTTTTTTATGAAATTTCTGGAAGTAAAAGGATATATAAAAAAAGTTCCGTTTTATGTATCCTATTACTGGGAAAAAGAGATTCCAGTGCATCACAACAGAAGCGTGGAAGAGGACGTGTATATGGAAATCATACAGAATCTTTCACAGTTTCCAGAACATCTGAGAATGATGTTTTTACATCTCTGGTGTGTGGGCTTGCGGGTTAGCGAAGTCTGTACCTTGAAAGGGGATGCTTATGATATCCAGAATGGTGACTGCTGGATAAAGGTCTACCAGGTAAAAATGAAAAATTATAAAAGAGTTCCGATCCCGATAACATTATATCGATTGATGCAGGTGTATTTGAAAAAACACCAGAGGGGAAAAGAAGCATACATTTTTCAGAATCGGAAAGGTGGAGCATTTTCCAAAAGTACCTTCATGGATCAGATGAAAAAGTATTGCATCCAAATAGGCATACAGAAGGGGGAGTATATTTTTAAATCCCATGATTACAGACATACCGTAGCAACCAATTTTTATGAGCATGGCGTGTCGATCCAAAGCATCCGAGACTATCTGGGACACACATTTGAGGAAATGACCATGCAGTATATAGACTATATGCCAAGAAAGATTGCAAAACAAAATGACACATATTTTGAGGAAGAGGGAAATAGCCTGCTTGCCTGTATGCAGAAAGGAGAGCAAAATGAATGAGAGACTGGAATACCAGCAACTGGAATGCTATAAGCTGGCCAATGATATGCAAAAGGAAAAGCTGAACCGGGAACCGTATTTTGACCTTGGAAAACTACCGGGAAAACAGCTTCAGACAGAATTTGCCGAGTACATATATTACCGGGGAACACAGGTATCCATTTTGACCATAAAGGCAGAAAGACAACATTTTAACAGCTTATGCGAATTTTTTAAGAAGCCGTCCCATCAGGAAAACAGCCTGCTGGACAGGGAAAAAGACATCTGGATTAAACAGTTAAAATTGTGGATGATGCAAATTGGCAGGGCATTGACGAAATATAAAGTGACGAGCATTCAGACAGAATCTGTGGAGAAAGCTGCCCTGATCCGGTATTTTGAAAATCTTCTGGAATTTACTTTAGACCGATCTGAAACCAATGAGCTGGCAAAGGATATCTGGCATTTGGAAAGGCTTCCGCTTATCCTGCGGACCAATCCAATCGTCAACCACAAGACACTGAATTTCAGAGGAATCCGACAGCCGGATATTCGGGAAGAGGTGAAAAAAGCAATTTACCATCATCTGGAAACGGAAGCCGTTGGCAGTATAAAACGGGAATTGTCTGCTATGAATAAATTTTCAAAGTACCTAGAAGAGAAACATCCAAAGATCAGTACCAGTGAAGAGCTTGACCGGGAGATCATAGAGCAGTTTTTGATAAACATCAAAGTAGAAGCAAGCGGAGGAAAGGGTATCCGGGATGACCTGCTAAAGATCCGAAATGTGTTGGGAACAATTGGAAAGATTTATAATTTTCCACACCTGACAAAACTTTTCCTGAAATCTGATTTTCCACCAGAACGAAAAGCGGAATTCAAATCTTATTCAGACAGTGAGCTGAAAAGGCTGAATGCCCATATGGTGAAAATGGAAGTGCAGATAGCAAGGGCGATGATTATACACCAGATGTTAGGAACCAGAATTTCCGATACGCTGACCTTACGGAAAGACTGCCTTTATAAGAATGGGAGTCAGGATATGATTGTCATATATCAGCCCAAAACCAGAAGATATGAAAAGCCGATTAGCCAGGAACTGGCACAGCTGATTGGAAAGGCAGTCAGTTATGCAAATGAGCATTATCCTGAAAGCATTTATATTTTTTCAGCCGAGAACAAACCGGAGAAACCAATCAGCTACCGAACCTTGCAGGATAAAGTGCTTCGGATGATCTATGAAAAAGATATCCGGGATGACGATGGGAACTTATTCGGATTTGGAACACATATGTTCCGGCACTGCTATGGGGTAAAGCTGACAGAACTCCATGTGGATGACTGGACCATAGCAAAGCTCCTCGGACATAAAGGAGTGAGAAGTGTCCAGTATTACCGGAAAATGAGTAATCAGAGGCTTGCAGATGAAACACGGGAAGTAAGAAATCTTATGTCACAGATTATCCTGGCGAATCTGGACGGATGGGGAGAAGAATATGAACAAATACGACAAGATGTTGGAATTGAATAAAAGAAAAAGCGAAGAGAAAGTGGAACGTGCAATCCTGGCAATCCGGACAATGGTATTGGAAAAAGAAAAAGTATCCGTGCCAGCACTGATGCAAAAGACAGGGCTGTCCAGAGGATTCTTTTATAAGAATCCGATTGTACGAAGTGAGATTGATGCAGCAATGGAACAGCAGGCTGGCATGGTAGATCCGAGGAGAAACATCATCAGCCAGGCAATGGAAACAGAAATGTATCTGCTACAGCAACAGATACAGAAGCTGAAGAGCGAGAATGAGAATCTGAAAAAAGAGAATCAAAAGTTGAAAAAGGCACTGTCCAAAAGGGAATTAAATCTTATCAAACAGCTTTAAGCTATACCACAATGCAAAGCGGATCTGCCAGGATGCGGCAGGTCTGTTTTGCATTGTGATATAAAATTTGATTATGCTTAAAAGGCATTAAGCAACCTACAATAATGGGTATTGGACATAGGAAGCAATATGGGTGTATGATAAAAAACGATAAGAAATAAAGTGAATCTGAAATGCAAACTGTCACAGGAAAAATGTGAACTTTATGTAAAAAGTTGCAAAACCTATTGACCTAAAGCTTGATTCAGGTTGTACCATAAAATAAAAACGCAAGGAGGAGATTTTCATGGATATCGAACAGATGAAAAAAGACTTAGGCGGTGGTAACGTATTTCCAATCGGTGAGGAAAATGTAGCATTTGCAAAGTATTTTACAGGTGAGTGCTATCTGAATATGCTTACAACAGAGAGAGTACCTGTTGGTCTGGTTACTTTCGCTCCAAGAACAATCAATGCATACCACATCCATCACAAGGGTGGTCAGATCCTTATGGTTACTGGTGGAAGAGGATGGTATCAGGAAGAAGGAAAACCGGCCCGTGAACTGAAAGCTGGAGATGTGGTAAATATTCCACCGGAAGTAAAACACTGGCATGGAGCAGCGAAAGACAGCTGGTTCCAGCATCTGGCTGTTGAAGTTCCGGCAGAAGGAGCTTCCAATGAATGGCTTGAGTTTTTACCGGAAGAAGAGTATGACAAATTACCATAAATAAGAAAGACGGAGGGTTGATATCATGGCAAAGATCACACAGACAGCAGGAAGAAATGCTCTGGGAACATTTGCACCGGAGTTTGCACATTTCAACGATGATGTTCTGTTCGGAGAGAATTGGAACAACGAAGATATTGATTTAAAGACAAGAAGCATTATCACAGTCGTAGCACTGATGGCACAGGGAATTACAGATTCTTCTTTAAAATTCCATTTACAGAATGCAAAGGATCATGGAGTAACACAGAAAGAAATCGCAGCGATTATCACCCACATAGCATTCTATGCAGGATGGCCAAAGGGATGGGCAGTATTCAACCTTGCAAAAGAGGTTTGGAACGAGGAAGAAATAGAAAAATAACCTGGTAGAAACTGCTCGTCAGAAAAGATTCGCACAAAGCACAAATGTGTATGCCGTTAAAGCCAGCAACTACAAGGGATTGCGGAGGGGGAGTCCAGTTTAATGCAGTAACAACTGGCATATCCATCATGCAACAAAGGGCGGTGGACAGCTGCTTGTCTGTACAGCAGGTGAAGGCTGGTATCAGGAAGAAGAAAAAGAAGCTGTCAGCTTAGTTCCGGGAACGGTTATTACAATTCCAGCAGAAGTCAAGCACTGGCATGGAGCAAAGAAGGACAGCTGGTTTTCACATATTGCCGTAGAAGTGCCGGGTGAAAATTGCAGTAATGAGTGGTGTGAGCCGGTATCTGATGAAGAATACGGAAAATTAGGTTAAAATCAGGAGGAAAAGAAATGTTACAGGAAACATATACATTAAGCAACGGAAAACAGATTCCAAAGTTAGGACTTGGAACATGGTTTATTGATGATGACAAGGCAGCAGAAAAGCCGGATACCGTCTGATTGATACAGCACAGGCGTATGGTAATGAGAGAGGTGTTGGTGAAGGAATTCGCACCGGTGGCGTGCAAAGAGAGGAACTTTTGGTAGTATCAAAAGTAGCTGCAGGGCACAAAACTTATGAAGACAAATGCAGAGGTTTTCCTGTTTATGATGGAAAGATATAATGTGAATAATAGGTTGTATTTATCCTAAAATTTGTATATACTATAGTAAATAAATCACGGAGGTGATCATATGACTATAGATACAAAAACAATGGTGTCTATTTCAGACGCTAACCAGAATTTTTCTAAAGTAGCAAGATTAGTGGACGAATGCGGTTCAGCAGTGATTTTGAAGAATAATGTACCAAGATATCTTATTATAGACTTTAGTAAAGCAGATAAGGATTTTACTGCATCTAATGAAGATGTGTTAAGTATTTCAAAGCAGCTTATGGAGCAGAATAAGGAAGCATATGAGGTACTGGCTAAATGAAAAAACTGAGCAAAAAGCAGATTCTTATGCTTCACACTCAATTGATTTAGCAGACTGGTGGAAGCGAAGGAGTCAGAGATTACAATTTACGGGACTCAGCTTTAGAAACTCCTTTTCAGTCTTTTGGAGGGGATGAATTGTATCCTACGATACAAGCGAAAGCCGCAAGATTAGGATATGGGTTGATTAAAAACCATTGTATGATAGATGGGAATAAAAGGATTGGAACGCATGCAATGTTGGTTTTTCTTGCTTTGAACGGGATAGAACTTAAGTATATGCAAAAAGAATTATACGAAACTATTCTTGATGTTGCAGCTGGGAAAATAGAATATGAAGACCTATTGCAATGGGTTCTTGACCATCAAAACTAAATAGTGTAACTGGCAAAAGACCGCTCAGAGATAATCTGTTCGGTCTTTTGTTTTGAACAAATTGGGATGGGATTTATAATTGAAACAATTACGCCGATATATATATTGTATATGAATAGGTAAACGGATTTACAATAAGATATGTGATTTTAAAATTAATTGATGTGAAAAAATTTGACAGTGATGCGGTGTGGATACGGTATCGGTGTTAGAAGTCGATTGCAATTCTGCCCCAACTTGAGGCAGAATTGGAGCTTTAGTAAAGCAGATATGTGGTGGAAGTTATGTATCTGCTTTTTATGTTGTAATTTGTAAGAAGTACAAATTAACTTTCATGCTCGAAAATAATATAATAATAAGCACAAAAGTCAAAGAGAAAAATGAAAGGAATGTATCAGATCAAATAATCCAGATTGCAAAAGAAAATAATGGAGTTGTAACAACTGCGGATATCACAGAAAGGGGAATTCTTCGTGGAAATATAAAAACTCTTTTGAATTCGGGAAAATTAGAACGAACAGCACGAGGTGTTTATATTTTGCCGGAAATATGGGAGGATGAGTTTGTGAATTTGCAGGCTCGTTTTAGAAAAGGAATTTTTTCTAACGAGACAGCACTTTTTTTATTGGATTTAACTGACAGAACGCCAAATAGGTTTGACATGACATTTCCTGAAACTTATAATCTTACGAATGTTAAAAAAGAACAAATCATTGCATTGACTGTGAAGAAAGAGTGGTACGAAGAAGGAATATTACAAGTAAGATCTCCTGGAGAAAATAATATAAAAGTATATAATATGGAGCGAACGTTATGTGATATCTTGCGTAAACGAAGTGGAGTAGATGCTGGAATTATTGTGGAAGCGTGCAAGCGTTATGCAGAAATGCATGATATTGAGGCACTTTGCGTATGATAAAAGAAAGCGGAGGAGAAGAAAGAAGCAAAGAAAAAGGAGTTGTCAAAGCAAATTGAAGTAAGAAAATGCTTTTTAATCCGCCATAAATTGTTGTCCCCATTCGCACATAGAGTCCAATAAAGGAATCAGTGTTTTGCCTAACTCGCTTAAGCTGTATTCTGTTTTGGGAGGAATTATAGGATATATTTTTTTGATGATTAAGTTATCACTTTCAAGCTCGCGTAACTGTTGGGCAAGCTTTTATTTCTTTAATATTGCAGATATGATTAGAAGACAAGGCAGTGAATCAATAATGGTTTACTGCCCTTTTCACAACAAAAAAAGGTCATTTCACAACATTCCAGATAGATATTGCAAGAACTTATCCGATATAATAGCTATAAATATATGTAAGCAAGGAAGTGACAATATGCGAATTGCTATCTGCGATGATGAAGTATCTATGGTTCAGATACTGGAAGAAAAAATAAAAAAGTTATTGCCGGATGCGGTTATAGATAAATATTTATCGGGTGATGAAC
>OOBI01001734.1_pt1 | contig 10299 bp, 8 predicted proteins | sample 1671081 | NCBI WGS metagenome assembly OOBI01 (sample SAMN06348120, study PRJEB24527) | human gut metagenome | biome: human gut; feature: ankylosing spondylitis patient; material: feces | host: Homo sapiens | place: China | collected 2015-10 | reverse complement strand
ATAATCCGGATGTGAAGTGTTCTCACCATGAGCACAACCATGGGGAAGGACATACATGTGGTGAGCATGGATGTGGAAACCATAGCTGTCATTAAGAAGAATAAAAAAATACAACACGAAAGGATGCGTCAAGGTAATGCAAGAATTATCGTGATACATCCTTTTGTATTTGGATTGATTTTCAAAAAGATATTGCTATAAAAAACAAGTTAATATTTTCCAGAATCGTGAGTATAATATAAGTACCAAGAGAGGAATCTCTTCCTGGAAACAGGACACGAAGCATAAGGTGTTTGCTTCCGTTGCACTGGCAACGTTAAAACTTTGCATTTACTCTTTAGCATAGAGGATAATCAAGCCGAGTAGGTGAGAGGCCTATGATTTGGTGGCAAAGCACCATAACGAAACCAGTTTTTAAGAAATTGTGGAGAAACCTTTGATGCAAAGGTTTCTCTTTTACGTTAAGGAGAATTATGAAGTGTAGAGTACCAAATACAAGAACATTGACTCTGGAAGAATTATTAACTATATTGTGCAAATGTGCAATATTATATTCAGAATATGCTGATACCACTTTATTATTCATATTTAGGGAGAAAAAGTCGGATGCATATGATTATTATGAGGTCAGATTTGGTAAGAATAATTTTATGCACTTAGCAGGAATAAAAAGTGAAACATTGAGTGCAAATGAATTTTATGAGGCTTGTATAGAGGGAACAATTACCAGAGAAGATTGTAATCCACGAAGAGATGCGAATACCATGTATTCAAAAGTAGCTATTATGGAACAGATGCTGGACTTGCGAAATAGTAAGTGCTATAAAATCGGTGAAAAGAATCTGGTAACGAGGGATAATGATTTTGAAATGGCTACAGGCAATGTGAATGGAATAATGGGTTATGATTCGAGGATAAGGATAAAGGGAACAAATAAGGTGGATAGCACAAAATCACCCATCTCTACTACGTTATTAAATAATTCCATTACAGATTATTGCTCAAGACCACAGAAAATCATGTTTATTTTGCAGAAGTCTGATGGAGAAAGTACATATAACATATTATTTTATGAAATAAAGAGGGATTTGTTTCAATCTGAGAAAGAGTTTTTCACAGATGAGTTACATAATATGCACTAAAAAGGAACCTGCATAAAAACAGATTCCTTAAATGAGGGAAAATCCCTGTCGAAGAATGGAAGTCCAGTTACTTTTCTGATAGAGAAATCGGACTATGATTACAGTCTGCTTTTCTTCATCAATCGTATAAAAGGCAAGGTAATTATTGATTATCGCAAAACGAATGCCCCAGCTTGCCAGTACCGGATCATCTACCAGACAAAACTTCTGTGGCAGGTCGGCTAGTGAGCATATTTGTTCAGTCGCAGCATCTAACAGATTATCTGCGGCATCGGGATTTCTGAGGGTAAATTGGATGTGATCCGCAGCACGCATAATATCGTGTTCTGCGGTGGAAGTGATATGAACCTGATAGCTCATCGACTGCGGCGGCTCCTGATATCAGCCATAGCTTCGGAAAATGGTCTGGTGTTGCCTGTGGCAATATCGTCCATTCCTTCCTTGATCTGGCTGTAAAGTTCAAAGCGGCTGGTCAGTTCTTCGTAGGCTTCAATGCTCATAACGGCAAGGTCGCCTTTTCCATTCTTCGTGATGAAAACTGGTTCAGGATAATTATGACAAAATGTAGAAATTTCATTGTAATTATTCCTTAAATCAGCACTTGATTTGATTGCTGGCATAAAAACACCTCCTTATTTGATAACAAAATTATACACAAATTTTGTTATGGAGTCAATGGATATACCATTAGTGTTAGCAGGATAAACACAACTATTCATATGTATCTGACCGTGAGGTCGGGAACAGACCCGTTGGGTGATGTTCCCGGTGGGCTTTCACTGCTGCATACATAGCGGATCTATACTGTCCTTTATATTGTTCCAAAGTCCATGTACCACTTAAACGTTTATCTTTATCCTCCTACTTCGGCTTCTCCCTCTCAGGATTTCTTACCGGCTGTCTGTCTGAGTTCTCCTCTTTCTGCGATTCATCGGCATATTCAAGCTCATTTGTCTGCTCCCTGTCAATTTTTGCTCTGCCTCATCTGTAGTGTGCCTGATTTGGATTGTAAATCAGTCTGTATATTGCAAGGAAGCGTTAAAGTATTCAAAGGCAGGAAATAAGATTTCATGATGGAAACGCAGGAGGACAGGCAATGGGAAGTTATTTGGTGATTATTGCTGTGCCGATTATCTTTTTCTGTATCAGGAGAAGAAGGCGAACAGCAGCGGTTGCGTGGCAGATACTAAATCGATGTATCGCATTTTTATCGTGGAAGATGATGAAATCATTGCAAGAACAGTAAAAAGTCATCTGGAAACGATGTCGGACGAATTGAGAAAGAGTACGATATTCCATTAGAAGAAGATTTAAGAAAGAATTTTTCGAGAATCTGATGATGGGCCGGTTACGGAAGTTTTTACAAACTTTTACTTACGAGAGTGGAGAGGATAAAGAACGGACATACTAACAAAAAAGTTGGAGGTATGTCATGAAACCAAAAAATTATACGGATAAATCAGCGATGCTTGTAGGAACGGATGCAGATCCGGTTACCGCAGGACCAAAATATTTTGCGGAGAACACACCGGAACAGGAAAAAGAAAATGCCGCAATCCGGCAGAGCAGTATGTACAACGACAAAAACCGCGCACGCATAGATAACAACCAGTTTTTTGAAACAAGAAGTAATCCTTTGAGCAGCAAGGGGAATTGAGGATTTGCTTGACAAAGGTTCTGTCCGAACATCATAATGAATGATAGAGATATCATGTAAAACAGGACGGAGCATAGTATGAATCAGATTTGCAGGGACATTTTCCGGGCAATTCATGAGGGAAAGTGGCTGAAAATCGAATATCGGAACAAAGCGGATCAGATTACAAAATACTGGATTGGAATCCGTGATCTTGATCCGGCAAAACGTACCCTCAAAGTAGATGGTCTGCACCTCGGAATGTATACACTGGGGGAATATGACAAAATTTTTGTGGATTCCATTCTGTCCACGGAAGTCATTGAAGGAACGTACTGTCCGGAAAACAGGCAGCTGATCGAAGATATCGAGATGCATCCGGAGCGCTATAAAACTATTTTTTCCAGCTCTGCAAATCTGAAAATACTAAATTATCTGGAACTGTGTAACCGCATGGATACGACGCCTTACATCACCGATTATGATCTGATCCATTATATCGATGGGGATCGTGTGAAAAACGGACGGTATGCACTTAACGATCAGCAGTTTCAAGAGGTCGTGTCAAATTTCCAGTATTCCCTGTCTCACGAAAAGAAAAAGAGCACCAATTTAAGAATTAAGAAACTGGCACTCAATGTATTGAGTATTCACACGGCGAAGGGGCTGTATGTTCTGGCATACCGGAACCTGAACCTTGATGTGAAAAACAGAGTGTTTCAGCCGGATGAAGATATCACAGTCTGCACACAGTTTGGCATTGACGGACAGACGGAAAATGCGCGTAAATTTCTGGATGCGGACGAGTACGAACTGCTGGAAGATTTTGAAAACAATCTGGAAAAAATCAAAGATGCGATTACCGGTCATGGCGGGCAAAAGCCGGTCGTAGATGATATGCCGTATGTGCTGGGGCTTGGGATGGATGTAGTGCTGAATCTGCATGACGAGTACAAAGCCATACTTGATATGTTTGAAAAGCAGCAGGTTACTTATCCAGTCAAAGCCTTCTTCGGGGAATTGTTAGAACGGCCGCGCCGCACCAAGGCGTATCCGATTGCACTGATCAATCAGAACATCAATCTGGATCAGCTGCTGGCGATCAACAACGCCATGAAATATCCGCTTGCCTACATACAGGGACCACCGGGCACGGGAAAAACAAATACGATCATTAACACAATAGTAACGGCGTTTTTTAACAATACGACCGTTTTATTTGCGTCCTACAATAACGTTCCAATCGACAATGTATTTGAAAAACTGACACATCTTGAGTACCATGGACAGACCATTCCGTTTCCGGTACTGCGGCTTGGGAATATAGACAAAGTTAAAGCTGCAATCAGCTACATCAACCGCCTGCGCAATCAGGTGCAGACCGTAAAAATATTTACGTCCACGCTCGATAAGCGCAAGGATGACCGGGTTGACCGTGCAAAACGTCTTTCTGCGAGACTGAAAGAGTATGAGGAAATTCTGGATTTAAAGGAGCGGAAAGAGACACTTTCGCATCTGATGGAATACCAGGAACATATTAAAAATGCCATGAATCTGCTCCCGTTTCAGATGGATCTGCAGGGATACCAGATGCAGAAGCTCGATCAGAGAATCCATCAGATTGGCGAAATTTCTGATTCGGATGCCCTGCAGCTTCTCGACCGTAACGAAGAAGAATTTTATCAGTATTTATTTTATACGTCTGCGCGTTATATCAAGACACTTGAGGAGCCAAAATATCAGGAACTGCGGGAGATTTTAGATTCCGGTGAAAATCCGGCGGCACAGGCGCTTGCATTCAACAAATACATGCAGAAATCCGAAAATGTAAAGAAGCTGCAGCGTGTTTTTCCGGTTATTATCACTACCTGCATATCGGCACATAAGATCGGGGAACCGGAGCCGCTGTTTGACATGACCATTATGGACGAGGCCAGCCAGTGCAATGTTGCGATCTCTCTTGTCCCGATTATCCGTGGAGAGAAACTGATGCTTGTGGGAGATCCGCAGCAGCTGAATCCGGTTATTCTGCTCGGAGAACTGATCAACCGCAAGCTGCGACGGCGGTATCATGTGGCAGAGGAATATGATTACAGAAAGAATTCGATTTACAAAACGTATCTGGCATGTGATGCGGTGAGTGATGAAGTGCTTTTGCGCAGCCATTACCGCTGCAACAGAGAAATTATTGGATTTAACAATAAAAAATATTACAATTCCAAACTGCAGATCTGTTCAAAAAGCAAAGAGCCGGAGCCACTTGTCTATGTAGATGTAAAAAGTGACCGTGCCGAGATCAAAAATACATCTCCGGCGGAAGCAGACGAGGTCATTGCATACGCGAAGCAGAACACGGACAAAAGTATCGCGGTGATCACACCGTTTGTAAACCAGCGGGCACTGATCGAGCAGGCGATCAAAGAAAACCACCTCGAAAATTTAGTCTGTGGAACGGTGCATGCTTTTCAGGGAGATGAAAAGGATGTGGTGCTTTTTTCCACGGCACTGTCCGACCGCACCAATGTCGGTACCTATCAGTGGCTGAAAAACAATAAGGAACTGATCAATGTTGCAACCTCACGGGCGAAAGACAAACTTGTTCTGCTCGCAGACAGCAAAGAACTGGAGCGTCTGCATGCAGGACAGGCAGACGATGATCTTTATGAACTTGCGCAGTACATCAAAACCAACGGGAAGTCAGAGATTACGGAAAAACATATCAGTTCCCGTGCACTTGGCATCCAGCCGTTTTCTACCGCTACCGAAAATGCGTTTCTCGAAAACCTGACGCATGCGCTCGAAAATATCTGGCTTTCCCAGAGTAAGTATGTGATCCACAAAGAAGTTGCCATATCGCAGGTGTTTCAGGACAATATGACATATGATGATCTGTTTTATATGGGGCGCTTTGATTTTGTTGTGTACGAAAAACAGGGAAAAAAGGAACTTCCGGTTCTGGCAATCGAACTTGACGGGAAAGAGCATTTCGAGGATGCGGTGGTGCAGGAGCGCGACCGGAAGAAAAATGCCATCTGTCAGGCACACAATATGGAGATTATACGGGTGGAGAATTCTTATGCCAGAAGGTATAATCATATTAAGGGAATTCTGATGGATTATTTTTCGAGGGTGCATTAAAAATGATTTATGTTAATGCTTTGTGGAATATTCATATATGGAAAATGTGTGTAGTTCTGGAGCTTAAAAGTTAATTTATGCTATACTTAAAAAGATGCGGATATTAGGAGAATAGTATGTTTTTTATTTTGGGAATCACAGATGGCAGGAAAGATTTTGAATTTACCCAGACCATGATCTGTAATATATGCGGAAAATATGGAAGGTATCAGGTTTTTATGACCTATACAGTGCTTTCGCTTTTTTTCATACCTTGTTTCAAATGGAATAAGCATTATTATGTGCAGACGAGCTGTTGTGGCACTTTATACGAACTTGATCCGAAAATTGGAAAACAGATTGCGAGAGGTGAGCAGGTGGAGATTCTGCCACAACATCTGTCGCAGGTGCGTAAGGGTGGCAGTTGGAATCGATACAAACGCTGTGCACAGTGCGGGTATGAGACGGCAGAAGATTTTGAATTCTGTCCGAAGTGTGGAAAACGATTTTAGAAGGGCATGACAGAAAGGGTTTGGTAAAGATGGCAGATAGAACAAAGGCTGAGCCTTTATTAGATCGACATGTAGAAATCTATGAAAGTATGACAGAGACCCTTATTTTTGGAAAAAATAAATTTGATCGTATGGATATGGCATTTGTTTCAAAGATTTCTTCTATGAATTATGGAACACATCATCGTGTAATACTGATAGGATTTCAAAAGCAGAAAACTGAAAGAATATTGCAGAACATTCAGCGGATATTGAAGGATGCATATGGAATTATGCTAACTACAGTATGGCAAAATCTTATTATAGGAATTTTACCTGAATCACAGATTGATGTTGGCAGCATAAAAGAGGTTTATCACGGAATAGAGAAAGAAACTGGAGAATTGAAAATTGCTGTAAGTACAATTAAATGTCGGTTAGAGGAGAGTAATCAAGGATTTCAGGAGGCAGTCCGAACCTATGACATGATTGATACTATGCGTAAATACAGCGAAAAAATCATGTTGTATGAGGATCTTGGAATTTTTGGATTGTTATATGATTTAAAAGAACCAACGGTATTTGAAGCATATTATAAAGGGGTATTCCAGGAACTATGGCATTATGATGAGATTCATGAGACACATTTGTTTGAAACATTAGAATGTTATTTTCGAAATGAATGTGATAAACAAAAAACGGCCAAAGAGTTATTTATTCATGAAAATACGCTCCGATATCGCATTCATCAGATTGAGGAAACTATGGATAAGGATCTTAAAAATGTAAATGTAATTACCGATATTGTTACAGCTCTTAAGGTGAGGAGGATGATGCAGATTCTGGATAATGTATAAATCATATTGTATTCTTCTATAATAGATTCGGATTTTTTTGTTTTACAGAACATTGTATGTGATATGTGAAGTTGCTATAATTGCGTTAAACAAAGCAAAGGCGCTTGGTTGAATCGCTTGGATTCAGTCAGGCGCCTTTTGTAGTTATTTACAAGTATAGGAGGAATCAAACATGGGATTAACTTATGAACAGAGTCTGGAGCATTTTTTGAAAACATTTCAAAAGTCAAAAGAAATGAGCGATGAAGCGGCAAAATATATTCCGGGATCATATAGCAGAAGAAGTTTTAATTATGGTCCTCATGCTATTTATGTGAACAATGCAAAAGGAGCATATGTTTACACGGTTGATGGGAAAAAATTACTGGATTTCAATAATAATTTTACGGTAAGTGTTCTTGGATATCAGAATGAGGCTGTGGATCAGGCATTGATTCAAACTATGAAGAAAGGGTTTTCTATTGGAAATCCCACAGAAGAAGAAGGCGAGTTGGCGCGCATGTTATGTGAGAGAATTGATTCTTTTGAAAAAGTGAAATTTTTCTGTTCTGCATCTGAGGCATGTGTGGGTGCACTTCGAATTGCAAGAGGGTATACAGGAAAGACAAAAGTTGCAAAGATGGAAGGCGGTTATCATGGATTTTTAGATGATTTTTCATTCTCCGCACATCCAAATGCGTCAAAAGCGGATGACGATCTGGAACATATTGTTCCACAGCCAGAGTCAGCGGGCATACCTGCCAATCGAGCAGAGGATGTTGTGCTTTTAACACAAAATAATATTGAAGTGAGCGAAAAATTGATTCGGGAACATGCGGATGAATTAGCCTGTGTTGTAATGGAACTGCAGTCTGGGTCCGGCGGAATTGTAACATTGGATAAAGCATTTGTTAAACGTATACGCGAGATTACCAAAGAACTTGGTATTGTTTTGATTTTTGATGAGACAATTACTATTCGTGCATATAAAGGGGGATTACAAAGTTGGTATGGTGTGAAACCAGACCTGACAATTTCAGGAAAAACATTGGGTGGCGGCATTCCACTGGGTGTCGTAGGAGGTTCCAATGAAGTTATGGATGTCGTCACAAAAGATATTGTGCAGATGTCAGGAACACATCATGGACACCGTTTGGCATGTGCTGCGGGAATTGCAATTCTAAAGCAATTGGATGATGTGGCCTATAAACGTTTGACTTGGTCTGCCCAGTGTTGTAGCGACGGGGGTTGGTGTGATTGTAGCAACCAGTTGTCTGCTTTCAGTCGGTCATTTTTTGCGGACAGTTCAATACATGCCTGTCTGTTTCGCTCCCTGCTCCTGCGTTTGCTCTCGTTTGATTTCTCCCTCTGTATCTTCTTGGCACAAGCAGGACAATACTTCGATATGCCAGAGCGGGGAACATATTCAACACCGCACACCGTACAATTCTTAGGCTTTAACGCAGTCCACCGCTTTGTCGGTGTGATATGTAATTCACCGACAAAGCCGATGAATTTATAATAAATCTTGATTTCCTGCCGCACCATTCCGTCTGTAAGTTTCTCACGTTCCGAAACAAGTATCTTGTCTATAAGTGCGTTTATGATGGTTGCGTCCAGTTCCTTAATGCCTTGATAGTTGCGGATTAGGGAGAGGAAATCACGGACACCCTGCGTCTTCTCATAGCTGTCGCTGAGCGTTTCCGTTACCTCTTTCAGCCTTGCTTCAATTTCAAGCTGTTCTTTCTGGTATTTTCCCGACATCATCTCAAAATTCCGCTCGGTAATACGCTCCATCACCTTATCTTCATAGAGTGAGGAAAACAGCCTGTCCAGTTCTGCAAGGCGTTTGTTCAGTTTTCTTTGCTCCTTTTCCAGTGCCTTTGCCTTGCTCTGGTCTGTTTCCGTGAGCCGCTTTTCAATCGCCCTCACTGCCTTTTCATCATTGACTGCCATATCCGCAAATCGGTTGATGTCGGTGAGGACAGCGTTGAACAAGTCCCTCGCTTCAATGCTGTGTGCGGTACACATGATATTACCGTATCTGCCATAATTATTGCAGGAATATTGTACGCAGTCGATGATGTCGGGGCGTTTCCTCCTGTTGGCACTCATAGCCCGCATCGCATAGCCGCAGTCCGCACACTTAATAACGCCTGCAAAGATGTTCTCAAAGCCGCCCTTGTTTTCTGGTAATCTGCGGCTTGTAATAAGCTGCTGTACGGTATCAAATTCCTCCTGCGTGACTATCCCCTCATGGGTGTCTGGTATCACTTCCCATTCTTCGGGCAGCTTAGAGGGGCGTTTCTTGCTTTTCATGTTGGCGGCAATCCGCTTGTAGCCTGCAAGGTTTCCCGCATATATCGGGCTTCTTAAAATGCCCCTTACGCTGTTCTCGCTCCAAATATAACGGTTCTCCTCATTCTCCTCAAAATACCTCTCATAGCCTGTTGCCCCCTGCTCCGCCGCATAAGCGGCGGGGCGTAAGATATGCTGTTTGTTGATGTGCTTGCGGATTTTGGCGATTCCGTTGCCCGCTAACGCAAGGTCAAATATTTCCCTTACCACATGGGCAACTTTGTCATCTATCAGCAGATGGTTGTGGTCGGCGGGGTCTTTGACGTAACCGTATGGTGCTGTCGTCCCCATGAATTTCCCCTGCTGAAACCTCGCTCGGTACGCCGATTTTATCTTGACCGACACATCGGCGGAATACATTTCGTTTAGGATGTTGCGGAAAGGCGTGATGTCCATAGCGGATTTATTGAGCGTGTCCACGCCGTCATTGACCGCTATATACCTCACATTATGCTCTGGGAAAAACACTTCCAGATACAGTCCGCAATCAAGATAGTTCCTCCCCAGACGAGATAAATCTTTCGTGATAACGCAGTTTATCAGACCGCTTTCAATGTCCTTAATCATGTTCTGGAAACTTGGTCTTTGGAAATTTGTACCAGAGTAACCGTCGTCCACATACGTTTTTGCTAAGTGCCATCCCTGCTTTTTCACATAATCCGTGAGGATGGATTTCTGTGTCGCAATGCTCGCACTCTCGTTATCCGTGCCATCGTCCT
>OOBI01001723.1_pt1 | contig 10383 bp, 9 predicted proteins | sample 1671081 | NCBI WGS metagenome assembly OOBI01 (sample SAMN06348120, study PRJEB24527) | human gut metagenome | biome: human gut; feature: ankylosing spondylitis patient; material: feces | host: Homo sapiens | place: China | collected 2015-10 | reverse complement strand
TGATGAAGAAAAAATAAACAATCTGAAAAAACAACAGTATGCTTATATAATTGGAAATCCACCATGGGGAAGAGTGGCAGATTCTAAGCTTCATGTAGAATATTGTAAAAAACATCATTTGCCACAGCAAAATGAAGAAATAAGCCGGAGTTTCTTATATCGGGCAAAAGATTTTTGCGAGAGCGATACAAAGTGCGTTTTTATTTTGCCATCTAAATTATTATACAATCAACAAGAACCTGCAAAAGAAGCACGTAAATATATGTTGTCTCAAATGCATATACAGAGTATCACAGAAATGTCGTCTGTGGTAACAGAACTATTTGAAAATGCTGCAGCACCGGCAATGATATTATCTTTTCAGTATCATGATAAAAATGATGCATATGAAAAAGAAATAGAACATATATCATTTAAGCCGACCATATATTTTCACCTGTTCCATATGATTGTAATTGATAAAAATGATGTAAAATATGTTCCAGCAAGATTGCTATTAGAGAATGACTGGTTGTGGAAAACACTTGCATATGGAAATACGGGTGATTTTGAAAACATTAAGAGATTAAAGAACCGGTATATGACAATCGAACAGAGACTTCAGGATGAAGAAAAAAAGATGATGCGTGGAACAGGGGTTCAATATAATAATGGAGATGAGGATGCAACAGAACTAATAGGAAGAAAATTATTTAAACCAAGAAAAAATATAGATCATTTTTATTTAAATGATGCACAGACAAGCTTTGATACATTTATAAAAAAGAAAATACATCGGACAAGAGATATAAAATTATATCAGGCACCATACTGTTTCCTTGCGAAGGGAGTGGATCCTAAGACTTATAGAATGAGGGCAGTGTGCTATGAAGGAGAAAGCTTTGTATTCCCTGAAACAATATATGGAATATGCGGCGAAAAGGATCAGGTAGGGTTGTTATATGTTCTGGCAGGATTGTTCAATTCTTCATTATATGCATATTTCAATTTCATGACAGGTGCCTCAGCGGGCATAGACAGGCGACAGCGTTTTATGCAAGATGTACTAAAGTTTCCGTTTCCACAGAGCCATTTGAAAGAAATAGAAGAATGCAGCAGAGAGATACATCAATTAAAAAAAGAGATTATGATTCCAGAAGGATTGATAGAACAAAAGCAAAGTGAGTTAGATGACATAATTGCAGAAGCTTTTGGAATGAAAGATAACGTGTATTTCAAGTATGCAACTGAAGTAATGATTCCTATGATTACTGGAAACACTGATATAGGTATGGAACAGAATAAAGAGGATGAGATGTATACAAAGTATGCAACAATATTTTATGATTACTTTGCAGACATATATGAGGAACAAAATAGATTTGTGCATATTAAAATGTATACAAATTTAAAAGGTGGATTTGCAGCATTGGAATTGAAGCTGACAGATAATCAATGTGGAGAAAAAATACAGATTGAAAAGTCAGGAGATGCAGCGGAATTCTATTCTGTTGTGTACCAAAAATATAATGATGTATTTTGCAGGAGAATGGACAGCTATTGGTTTGAAGAAAATCGGTTTCTTATTTTAAAAGCATCCGGGAAAGAAAATTGGCACGAAGCAAATGCATATATGGATATTGCAGAAGTTACAGCCAGAATACTGTCAGAGTAGAGGTGGGTTATGAACAGATTTGGAGAGAAAAATAAGCTTATTCTGGCTGAAAACATGCAGAAAAAAATCAAGAAAATGTTAATATTATCCTGCAATGCGTTGAGAAATGATTTTGAAATTAGAGGGTATAAACTTCCGGATGATGAGGGTGCAATCAGTTATTATCTTATAGAAGAATATCTGGACAATGATGAATTCCGGAGAAAAAACAAAATGGAATTCGTCAATATCAGATTTATACCGGAATATCCTGAAAATTACAATAAGGATAAAGGTAATTACAGAGGAAGACTTGATATGAAGGTGATAGGGGAAGATTTCCTTCATGATCGTAGTATCTACGCTGTTATCGAATGTAAGCGATTGGATGGTGAGAACCATTTGAAACGTGAATATGTGAAAGAGGGCGTTGATCGGTTTGTAGGAATACTACAGGGCGAGATAAAGTATTTACGCCATACAGGAATGGATATGATGCTGGGATATATTGTAAAAGATGTAGACATGGATAAAGTTGTATCTGATATTAACGGCTATCTGGAGAAAAAATATAAAGAAAATTGTAAAAAGCATATTACGGAAAAGAAGAAGGAAGATGACTGGTTATTGGGAGATAGTATATTTCAATGTATTGACGGTAATGAACGCCAAATGGAGCATATGCTCTGCAAGTTACATACTGTTGTAGGGTGAGAATAAAAGACCGAACAGTTTATGGAAAGACAAAATATATTAAAGAATATTCCGTGGGAGAACTATACGTCAATACAAAAAAGTTTTGAAAAGCTGGGAGAACTCTCAGGACAGAAGGAGTCGTGTTAACAACTTAGAAAATAAAAATTAAAAAAGGGGTTAAGTATCTCCCACTTATGTCGATATACAATGCAAGTAAGCAAAGAATGCTACTTCGTGAAAACCGAAATGAAGCGTACGGTCAGAGTAGGAACGTTCACAAATAAAACAAATCTACTTCAGCATGGAAGCTGAAGCCCAATTCAAGGAGGAAAAACATTATGGCAATGGTAGTACAGCACAATCTTACAGCGATGAACGCTAATCGTCAGTTAGGAATCACATCAGGAGCTCAGGCAAAATCTTCAGAGAAATTATCTTCTGGTTACAGAATCAACCGTGCAGGTGATGATGCAGCAGGTTTAAAGATTTCTGAGAAAATGAGAAGCCAGATCCGTGGTCTTGACAAAGCTTCTTCTAATGCACAGGATGGTGTGTCTTTAATCCAGACAGCAGAAGGTGCTTTAAATGAAGCTCATTCCATCTTACAGAGAATGAACGAATTAGCAGTTCAGGGTGCGAATGATACAAACCAGTCTATCGACCGTGATGCGATCAACGAAGAGCTTAGTGCTTTGACAACAGAGCTTGACAGAATTTCAGAGACAACCCAGTTTAATAAGCAGAACTTATTAGATGGTACATTCTCTGATAAGAAGCTTCAGGTTGGCGCAAATGCAGGACAGAAAATTGAGATTACAATTGGCTCTATGAATGCAAAGGCTATTGGTCTTAGCAAAACAATTATGCCAAAACAGAGTGGCTATTTTAAAGCTAAAGGTGTGAGTTTACAATCATCTAAGTTTGTTACATCGGCAGCTGTTAAAGCATCTGCGAAAGCAGTTGGATCTAAGGCAGCGGCGGTAGCAGATGGAAAAGCAGATGGAACTGTATTGACAATTGGAGGTAGAGAATATAAAGTATCTAACCAAACAGCATCTGCCAATGGAGTATATACAGCAACTGATTTGAAAAAGAAAGTGGGTTGTGTGTTTGCGCAGGCAGCAAAGATCACACTCAAGAATTCTGTGCCGTCAGACTCATTCATGGGCGCAAGAGTAGATACATACGAAATTGCAAATGCAACAATTACTAAGGTTCAGGATGCTATTAACAATGTTTCCAGTCAGCGTTCCGCACTTGGTGCATTACAGAACAGATTAGAGCATACAATTGCAAACCTTGATAATGTATCTGAGAATACATCATCAGCAGAGTCTCGTATCCGTGATACAGATATGGCTTCTGAGATGGTTAACTACAGCAAGAATAACATTCTTGCACAGGCAGGACAGTCAATGCTTGCACAGGCTAACCAGTCTACTCAGGGTGTATTATCATTATTACAGTAATTTAAAACAAACAGAAATAGTGAAAGGGATTGGCAATGGTCAATCCCTTTTTCATAAGGTGCGTAGAAATGAAAGAAAAAGATGCTATATATCATGCAATAGGTGAGATTGACAAATTGTGTCAGAAAATTATAAATAAAGAAAACTATATGATAGACATGCCTGCATGTATTCAGGCAATAAACCAGGCATGTGAAATCATTTTAAAATATAATAATCATTCAGAAGAAATCATTCCTATATTAGAGGATGTGATGTATGGAATGACACAACGTGACGAAGTGTTCCTGCTTGATGTCCTTAGATATGGTATGAAGGATAAATTGGAACAAATGTACGATGGTTTAGGAATGAATGAAGCGGAGAATGCTTATGAGTGAATCTATATATGAAAAAAATATAAAAAAAATACAGCAGAAGTTCGAAAGCTGGGCAGATTTTATAACAGGAGGAATGTGTAAAAAAAGTCCACATATCCGGGTAGAATCGGATACTGCAATGGATGGAAGCCGGATCTTCAGAGTATCCAATGAGGGACAGGTATTGTATCTGAATGGAAAGTATCATCCGTCACATGCGGCAAAAGACTGGCTGGAAAGCATTGGAAAAATAGAAGCTTTTGCAACAGTTATCATTGTAGGAATACATGATGGAGTTCATATCAGGAATATATTAGAGAAAGTGGAGCCTAATACGAATATTTTAATATATGAGCCATCTGTGGAAGTGTTTCTAAAAGCGTTAGAGGAAGTGGATCTGACATTTTTGTTTGAGAATAATATACCGGTAGGTATTGTCGTGGATGGGATCAATGAAAAAGAGCTTGAGATTTATCTAAACACTATGATTACGTACGACAGCATGACGAAGCTAAAGGTGTATATTTCGGGAAATTATGACAAATTATTTGCTGAAAAGGTGAGTGGATTTGTAGATGACTTGAAAAAACGTGTACTGGAGATAGAAAAAAGCTGGAATACAATAGTTCGTTATACGAGTGTAAATGCAAATAATGTATTTCATAATTGCAAGTATATATATAATGGATATAGCATAGAGTCGTTAGCAGGTCTGTTGCCGTCAGATGTGCCGACGATTGTAGTGTCAGCGGGACCGTCTTTGAACAAAAATATTGAGGACTTAAGAGCAGCACAGGGCAAAGCGAATATTATAGCAACGGATACAGCGATGAAGCCGCTTCTGAATGCTGGTATCATCCCAAATCTATTTGTTGTAGTAGATGGTTTAAAGCCGGGGGATTTATTTCAGCATAAAGATATCTCTAAAGTACCGATGGTCACGATGACAGCAATATCGGTAGAGCCTATGGAACTTCATAAGGGGAAGAAATTTTTCTATCAGAGCGATTCTATGATAGAGACAGAGCTTATGACAAGAATTGCCAAAAAAGATTCTGAGGCGAAAGGAATACCGGTTTTACCGAGTGGAGGATCCGTTGCAACATCGGCATATACACTGGGGATAGGTATGGGCTCCCACACGATAATTCTTGTGGGGCAGGATCTGGCGATGACTGGTAATAGGACGCATGCAGATGGAACATTCAAGACCAAGATGGATGAGATAGATGTAAATAGTGGAGAGTATTTTGAGATTGAAGCTGTTGATGGTGGAAAAGTTCTGACCCGAATGGATTTTAAGCTATATCTGGATTGGTTTGAGGAACAGATTAGACGCCAGACAGGAATCCGTGTGATAGATGCAACAGAGGGTGGTGCGAAGATACACGGAGCAGAAGTAATGACGTTGAAGGAAGCAATTGAAAAAAATTGTAAGAAGGATTTTAATGTCAGATATAAAATATCCAGACTTCCAAAATTGATGGGTGAAAAAGGAAGGGAAGAATTTTTAAAAGTCCTTGAAGAGATACCAAAGAGATTGATAGCTGTTGAGAAAAAGGCAAATGCAGGCATCCGTCAGTATGAAAAATTGGAAAAAATGTCTAAAAATAAAAATTATCGTGCGGATGAATTGCAGAAATTATTAAAGCAGATTGGAAAGACGAATCATTTTATGGAAACAGATTACATGGCATGTGTAGTGAATGACAGTCTAAAAGGAATTGAATATTCGTTAAGAACATCAATTTATGATAAATGCGACGAAACAACAGATGAAATGTATGATATTGCTCAACAGGGGAAGCTGATGCTGCAGGCAGAAAAATATGCAGTTGAAGAATTGTTAAAGCTTGCAGAAGATACAACATCAGCATTTGCAAAGAAACAGCGAGAGAAAAATGCTAGGAAAAAGGCAGGAACTAATAATGGCAAATAGTTATGAAATTGAGGTACAGGCACAGCCAAGTATTTATTTACCCAAAGAGCGTACCATGAAGATTGCTTTTTCAGAACCCGAAGCCGGGGTGGATGAAGAAACAGGAATACTGTTGATTATAGCAGGCTATGAAGGGCAGCTATCGTCAAATGTATTTACCAAGATGAGAAATCAGTTTGCCGATGATTATAATTTAATGACAGTTCAATGTGATTATTTCGGATATCAGTATATGGGAAGTGCTTATCCTGTAGTAGTAGATGAAGAGGTTCTGAAAAATTCGTTGTCAGTAGCAGAACTAGAATTGCTAAATAGGGATTATGAGCGTTATAAACACATATTGCAGGGAAAAGTATTCACACAGGATATTGAACTGGGGGAAACTCCTTCTGATTTCAATGATATGGGATTAATGCAGGCAATAGATAATGTGCGTGCAGTAAAGATTCTGTTAGATATCATAAAAGAAAATGGCTATAGTATTAACGAAAAAAGGATATATGCATATGGTTTCTCACATGGTGGATATCTGGCATACTTGTGTAATGCAATGTGGCCGGGGCTGTTTACTGGAATCATAGATAACAGTGCATATTTATTTCCATTTTATTTGAAGATTCCAAGAATGTTTAACGTATTTCAGGAAAATATACAAATAGAACAGAAAATGGAGTATAAGGCATCAGAATATGTTAGAGATGAGCAGATTATGGAGCTGCCGTATATATATTCACAGTTTGATAACAAAGCACAGATATTGTGCTATGCTGGTGAAACAGATGATATGACAAGCCTGGAAGATAAAAAAGCTTTTCTGAATAAGGTGGAGCATACAAATGTTGTAACTGTTACACGATACAATATAAACCGGGAGTATTTTACGACTACAGGTCATGGTCTTGGTGCAGATTTTGTGAAACTGTTCCGATTGGCATATGATTCATTTCTGGAATCTGAAACATACAAGTGTAAAGAACATAAAATTACGATGGAAGATGTTGAATATGAAACAGATATGTTTCGATATAAGGTGATGTGGGAAGATGGAATACCGGTTTTGAAAAGGGATAAGAAATGAGTACAACAATAATCGCTGAAGCAGGTGTAAACCACAACGGCAGTCTAAAACTGGCAAAGCAAATGATTGACGAGGCAGCCAAAGCAGGTGCAGACTATATCAAATTTCAGACATTTAAACCGAAAAAGCTGGTTTCCAAATATGCGCAGAAAGCAGATTATCAAAAGAAAACGACAGGCAGTCAGGAATCGCAGCTGCAGATGTTGGAAAAACTGGCATTGTCCTATGATGATTTTGTGGAATTGAAAAAGTATTGTGAGCAGATTGGTATTGGTTTTCTATCCACACCGTTTGACGAGGACAGTATCCGGTTTCTTGATCGTCTGGACATGGATTTCTGGAAGATACCTTCCGGTGAGATCACAAATTATCCGTATCTGGTGCAGATTGCGCAGACCGGCAGGGATATCGTACTATCCACCGGGATGTGTGAGATGGATGAGATTGCAGAAGCAATGAAAGTATTGGAAGAGAATGGAGCAGGGAATATTTCGCTGCTCCATTGTAATACAGAATACCCGACACCATATGAGGATGTGAATCTGCTGGCAATGAAGCAGATGCGAACAGCCTTTAAAAAACAGGTGGGATATTCGGATCATACAGTCGGGATTGAAGTGCCGATCGCAGCCGTGGCATTAGGTGCTGAGATTATTGAAAAGCATTTTACGTTAGATAAGAATATGGATGGCCCAGACCACAAAGCAAGCCTTGAACCATTAGAATTATCTCAGATGATATGCTCTATCCGCCATATTGAAAAAAGTCTGGGGGATGGTAATAAGAAAAGAACTGTTTCGGAACAGCATAATATAGCAGCAGCGAGGAAGAGCATTGTTGCCAAATGTGCGATTTCTAAGGGAGATATTTTTACAGAGGCAAATCTTACGGTTAAAAGACCGGGAAATGGGATAAGTCCGATGAGGTGGAAAGAACTGATTGGTACAAAAGCACAAAGAGACTACGTGGAAGATGAACTAATATAGGACAGATAAAAGTGGATGGACGTTATATGAAGAAAATTGCAGTGGTTACCGCAACAAGAGCAGAATATGGGATTTTGCGGCCATTAATATGCCGGTTACAAAAAGATACAGAGTTTGAATTGCAATTGATTGTTACAGGCATGCATTTATCCGAAAAGTATGGCAATACACAGGTGGAGATAGAGAAAGATAAAATACCTGTTTTTAGAAAAATACCGATTTTGGAAGATGGAAACAGCGCATATGATGTTTCAGTTACAATGGCAAATGCACTTTGCAGATTTGCAGGATATTTCAGGGACGAAAAACCGGACATGGTAATTGTTCTTGGTGATAGGACGGAGATATTGGGCATATGTGCGGCTGCAATGAACGAGGGGATTCCAATTGCACACCTGCATGGAGGAGAACTGACAGAAGGTGCAGTGGATGATTGTATAAGGCATGCAGTGACAAAGATGAGTTATTTGCATTTTACAGCATCTGAAACATACCGTAACCGAGTGATCCAATTGGGAGAATCACCGGACAGGGTATTTAATGTTGGAGCTTTAGGCATCGAAAATATTTTGCATGCAAAACTGTTTTCTTATGAAGATATATGCAGGGAAATAGGGATTCCGATCAATCAGAAATATGTTGTTGTAACATTTCATCCGGTAACACAGGAGCCGGGAGAAGAGGAACATCAGACGCAGGAATTAATAGCGGCAATGAGGGAGAAATCCGGGTATTTTTATTTGATGACGAAAGCAAATGCAGATGCTGGCGGGCAGAGAGTGAACGAATTATTGGAAGATTTTTCAGAGAAAGTACCTAATGCAATATTAGTATCATCTTTGGGAATGGTTCGGTATTTAAGTGCATTAAAATATAGTGAATTTGCATTAGGGAATTCTTCAAGTGGGATTATTGAGGCACCTGCACTTGGGATTCCGACAGTTAATATTGGAGAGCGGCAAAGAGGCCGGCTGATGGCAGATACGATTGTGCAGTGCAAACCCGAAAAAGAACTGATCCTTGAGGCGATGGATGAAGCTGCTGTGATGCCACATAGGGTATCGACACTTTATGGGGATGGAGAGACATCCTCCAAAATTGTAGCTATATTAAAGAATTTTTTGTTTTATAATAAAATTAATTTGAAAAAGAGATTTTACGATTTGGAGTAGTATGAGAAACATAGCGATTATCCCGGCCCGAAGTGGCTCAAAGGGATTGAAAGACAAAAATATCAAAGAATTAAATGGAAAACCACTAATGGCATATACAATTGAGGCTGCATTAGAATCAGGGGTATTTGATTGTGTACATGTGTCGACAGACAGTGAGAAATATGCTGAAATAGGAAGGCAGTTTGGGGCAGATGTTCCTTTTCTGAGGGATGCGGAACTGGCTGGAGACAAGAGCAGTACCTGGGATGCGTTACGCTATGTGGTACAGGAGTACCGGAAAAGAGGAAAAGAATTTGAACTGGTAACTCTGTTACAGCCAACTTCTCCGATGAGAAACGCACGGAATATCAGGGAAGCATATGAGGTATTTGAACAGAAATCTGCAGATGCGGTCATTAGTATTTGCGAATTAGAACATTCCATTCAGATATGCAATAAATTAGGCGAAAATGGCTCAATGTATAATTTTATTGACAGCAATAAAGTTGGAGCCAGACAATTGTCGGATACTTATTATCGATTGAATGGAGCAATTTATATTCAGAAAACAGAGCTGCTGATGAATAAGCAGAATTTTTATAACGAAAAATCTTATGCCTATATTATGGATCAGAGACATTCTGTTGATATTGACAATGAACTTGATTTCTTATTTGTCGAGACATTAATGAAAGACAAAAAAGATTAATTTTTGCAGTCGATCATCCGATATATAGACTGTAACCTATCATGGAGCGATAGGAAAAGAACATGGAGGTTCGTCTATGAAAACAGAACAGTTGATGACATTTCTGATTTCCCCGGAGCAGACAATCGTAGAAGCAATGCAGAAGATAGATGCGAATGCGAAGGGGATTCTTTTTATTACCAATACAGATAGAAAATTAATAGGAGCGATCACCGATGGAGATATCCGCCGCTGGCTGATTAAGACAGGAAATCTGCAGGAACAGATAAGCCGCCTTATGAACCGTAATCCTAAGTCCGTGTATCGAAGGGAAGTGGCGTCTGCGCAGGATGTGATGAGACGATATTCGATCACGGCATT
>OOBI01001721.1_pt1 | contig 10396 bp, 8 predicted proteins | sample 1671081 | NCBI WGS metagenome assembly OOBI01 (sample SAMN06348120, study PRJEB24527) | human gut metagenome | biome: human gut; feature: ankylosing spondylitis patient; material: feces | host: Homo sapiens | place: China | collected 2015-10 | reverse complement strand
ACAAATTTGATGTCAAGCATGATAACTCTCCTTATACTCTATTGCTTGCACAGGGGGCGTTCCCCGCTGTGCCGTTCAAAGGCGGTGTTCCCCGCCTTGGTACGCATTTCTAATAACTTTTCTGCTCAGGCTCCCCTTTTAAGAGAGCTGTCGAGCGACAGCGAGACTGAGAAATTACTCCACGCTGTACTGCCCCAGCAGATTTGCAAAGGCTTTCAGCTGGTCGTCCGAATAGAAATGGACGGTCAGCTTGCCTTTGCCGTCGTGGTAGGCCACGCGGACTTCGCTGCCCAGCGCCTGCTTGAGGCTTTCTTCCACCTCCACCGGCAACGCACTCGGCAGCGGCGCGGCCACAGGCTCTTTTGCGGGCTTTGCCAGCTTTTTGCACAGAGCTTCGGCCTGACGGACGTTCAACTGGTTGTCCGCTATCATCTGAGCCGCTTCCTCCTGCAGCTCCGGCGTAGGCAGGCCCAAAACGACCTTCGCGTGTCCGATCGTAATGAAGCCGCTTTTCAGCAGTTCCAGCACCGTTTCCGGCAGGCTCAGCAGCCGCAGGCTGTTGGCCAGTGCGCTCCGGCTCTTGCCCAGCTTGCGGGCGGCCTGCTCCTGGGTCAGATCGCAGCGGGTCATCAGCTCACGGATGCCGGCCGCCTCTTCCACAGGGTCGAGGTCTTCGCGCTGCAGGTTCTCCACCAGCGCAAGCTCCATGGCCTGCTCATCTGTCACGTCCTTGACGATGACCGGCACCTCGGTGAGGCCCGCCATCCGGCTGGCCCGCCAGCGGCGCTCGCCTGCCACGATGAGGTAGCCGCCGGACGGCTTCGGGCGCACCGCGATGGGCTGCAATAAACCGTGCTCGGCGATGCTGGCCGAAAGCTCTGCCAGCGTCTCGTCGTCGAAGGTCTTGCGGGGCTGGCCGGGGTCCGGCTCGATCTCCCGCAGGGGCAGCGTCTCGATCCTGGTATCTGACTCAAAGCTGGGGGCGGCGTCCTCAAACAGACTTTCCAGCCCCCGGCCCAGTCCTCCTCTTCCTTTTGCCATTGGTCTCCTCTCTCCCTCAGCCGTCCATCTTCACATCGGCCAGCCCCATCGTCTCGACCGGTTCCGCTGCAGCTTTTCCGCGGCGGCGCTTGGGTGCAGCTTCGGCGGGGCGGTTGCTCTTCACGAACTCGATGGCAAGGTCCATATACGCCTCGCTGCCCTTGCCCTTCGGCTCATAGAAATTGATGGGCTGGCCATAGCTGGGAGCTTCCGAGATGCGGATGCTGCGAGGGATGGTGGTCTGATACACCTTGTTTCCAAAGTATTTCTTGACCTGCTCCACCACCTGCAGTGTCAGGTTATAGCGGACGGAGAACATGGTGAACACCACGCCTTCGATGTCCAGATAGGGGTTGTACTTCTTGCGGACGGTCTTAAGAGTGCTGATAAGCTCCGACAGACCTTCCAGCGCATAATACTCGCACTGCACCGGGATGAGGATGCTGTCGCAGGCGCACAGGCCGTTCAGCGTCAGCAGGTCGAGGCTGGGCGGGCAGTCGATGAAGATAAAGTCGTAATCTTTCTGGATGGGGGCCAGCGCCTTGCGCAGGCGGCTCTCGCGGCCCGGCAGGTCGATCATCTCAAGGCTGGCGCCCGCGAGGCGGGTGTTGGAGCCGATGACGTCGGTGCGAAACTCCGTCTTGCGGACAGCCTGCCGCGCGTCGGCCTCGCCGATGAGAATTTCATATGTACCAATATCTACACTCCGCTTGGAAATACCATAACCGGTGGTGGTGTTGCCCTGCGGGTCGAGGTCTACGATGAGCACTTTTTTGCCCAGCGCCGCCACGCAGGACGAGAGGTTGACGGCTGTGGTGGTCTTGCCCACGCCGCCCTTCTGGTTTGCAACAGCAACGATTTTTGCCACGCTACTTGCTTCCTTCCGGGAAAAAGATTTGTTCCACATGGAACATTTCGAGGACGAAGCCCGCCGTTTTCCCCTCCGTGGGCCTCTCATACAGCCTAGTATAGCACATCAGCGCGGCTTTTTGAACTGGTTCTTTATAATTTTACGGTGGGAAATGCAGATTCAGCATCTATTTTTTGCATTCTTTGAGGTTAAAAATTGATTTTTGCAGTAAAGCTGTAGCGTAGAGGCAGCTTGCTTTGCATTAGAGCCAGTTCTTCTTTAAGCAGGTTCGCGCGCCGGTGGCGCGGGGCAAGTTTTTTCTTTTGGTCAAGTGGCTTGCGCTCCGCGCGGGCCAGAGCGCTCTTTCATTAAGGTTGATTGTTCTCTTTTGATGTCAAAAGAGAACCAGAAAACCACCAGCGATTTCGACGCGCTGGATCCACGAGAAAGGGGCTGCTCGCCCCTTTCAGACCCCAAAGGGGTTGTCGAAACGGAAAAAAGCTAGTCGCTTCGCTTAACGCTTTTTTCTCGTTTCTCCGATTTGCTGCTTTGCAGCTGGTGTTACCTCTCTGCTGACGGTAAAGTTCTGCTAAAGCCTGAAATCTTCGGCGGAGCCGTAAATGGGAGAAGCACAAAAAAATGCGTTTAGCGAAGCGGCTAGCATTTTTGGGCTTCGACCTCATCTTTGGAATTGTTAAGGGCGAGAAGCCCTTAACTCGTTGCGGGGAGAGTGGAGTCCAGAGGTAGGGAGGGGGGATTCGAAACACCCCTCCCTACCTCTGGCCCGCGCGGAGCGCAAAGCTATTTGACCGAAAGAATAAAACCTGCCCCGCGCACAGGCGCGAGAACCATTTCTGGTTCTCTTTTGGCACGCAAAAGAGAACTTTGCCCCAATGCAAGAACGATTTAATCCGCGCCACCGGCGCGCAATCCCACCACCTTACCAGAAAGAAAGAGAGCCAATGTTCCACATGGAACACTGGCCCTTTCCCCTCACCTCTGTGCCGCTGCCGTCGGGATGCGCACGGTATATTCAATGTACCCATCCCGCTCCTCCCGATGGGCCGTTGCCGGTACGCCGTTGTCCGTCATCAGGCGGATGGCGTGGTCGATGGTATTCACAAAAATGCGGACGTCCTTCACCATCGAGATGCGGTGACGTCCCGGGGCAGCTGCGTTCAGCAGCTGCTCGATGTACAAGTCTGTAGCCCGGGCGTTCATCTTCCGCTTGGCGATGGTGATGAGCGCTTCACTGCGGCGGTTCTCCGGCAGACGCAGCACTGCCCGGGCGTGGCGTTCCGTCAGGCCGTTATCCAGCACGAACTGCCGCTGGTCCTGGGTGAGCTGCAAAAGCCGCAGCTTGTTGGCCAGTGTCGGCTGAGCCATGCCAAGCCGCTTGGCCGCCTCCGCCTGCGTACAGTCCCACAAGACCATCACATCCCGCAGGCCCTGCGCCTGCTCGAAGGGGTTCAGATTCTCCCGCTGAAGATTTTCCAGAAGCCCCATCGCCGCCGTCTTGTCGTCGGCATAGTCGCAAAGGATGGCCGGGATGGTCTGCATCTTTGCCATCTTACAGGCGCGGAGGCGCCGCTCCCCCGCCACCAGCTCATAGCCGTCTTCTTTTTTGCGCACGGCGATCGGCTGCAGTAAGCCGTTCTCCCGGATGCTGGCCGCAAGCCCCGCAAGCTCCTGCTCGTTGAAATTCGTCCGCGCCTGAAATGGCGACGGCTGGATGCTCTCAATCGGGAGAGCGTAGATTTTTCCGGCAGATTTCTTTCTCTCAAACATGATACCGCCCCTTTTCGTCTGGAATCGTCATGGTTTTCCACCCTTTCCCGGGAAAACGTGGAAAAGTCAGCTGCTTACATCCCCAGTTTACCAGAAAATAAAAGACCCTGCCAGAAGATTCGTTCGGCAGGGTCTTGCATTTTCTATTCGATGCTCCGTTATTTCAGCGGACTTTTCGCAATTTTTCCGCCGTTTCTGGGGTAGGCAGTCGGAGTTTGCGAAATCTTTTTGCAGAGGATGAGAGTGCGGGTATCGCCGCCCGGAAGATGGAGGGTGCGGGTCTCTTTGTACTCGCCGCCCAGCTTCTTGATGGCACCCCGGGCTGCGGCCAGCTCTTCTTCGCCGGAAGCGCCCTTCATTGCAAGGAAGTTTCCACCCACCTTCACCAGCGGCAGACAGTATTCTGCCAGCATGGGCAGAGCCGCCACCGCGCGGGCCGAGGCCAGATCGAACTGTTCACGCCACGCCTTGCGAGCAGCTTCCTCGGCGCGCTCCTTGGCGAACTCCACACCGGTAAGGCCCAGCTGGCCGCAGGCGTATTTCAGAAACTCCACCCGCTTGCCGGTGGGTTCCATCAGGGTCAGCTCCAACTCGGGCTTGAAGATCTTCGTCACGATGCCCGGGAAGCCCGCGCCTGCACCGACATCCACCATCTTCCCTGCCACCTCAGGCTGAGAGGCAAAGAGCAGGCTGTCGAGGAAGTGCTTGTTCTCGATGCCTTCCGGGTCGGTGATGGCGGTCAGGTTGACCTTCTGGTTGTACTCCACCAGAATCTCCGCAAAAGCGTCCAACTGGTCGAGCTGGGTTCCGGTGAGCGCGATGTTCCATGTGGAACATTTCTGTTCCAGCCGGCTTTTATCGATCATAAACTTATCCTCATTTCACAAAAGCTTATCGCAATTTTCAAAAATAGCATTCATCAAAAAGGTATCTTGCTGTCTCTCGCGCCGGTGGCGCGGGCAAAGCTCTCTTGCAGTTGGGCTTGGTTTTCTTTAAGCTGGTTCTCGCGCTGGTGGCGCGGGGCTGGTTTTTTCTTTTGGTCAAATGGCTTTGCGCTCCGCGCGGGTGCGCCTGCGGCGTGGGGCAGGTTTTTTCTTTCGGTCAAATGGCTTGCGCTCCGCGCAGGCCAGAGGTAGGGAGGGGTGTTTCGAATCCCCCCTCCCTACCTCTGGACTCCACTCTCCCCGCAACGAGTTAAGGGCTGCTCGCCCTTAACGATTCCAAAGAAGAAGTCGAAACGGAAAAAAGCTAGTCGCTGCGCTTAACGCTTTTTTCTCGTTTCTCCAATTTGCTGCTTCGCAGCAGACTTTACGCCCTTGCTGAACGTAAAGTTCTGCGAAAGCGTAACACCATCGGCGGAGCCGTAAACCGGAGAAGCCCTAAAAATGCGTTTAGCGAAGCGGCTAGCATTTTTGGGCTTCGACAACTCCTTCGGGGTCTGAAAGGGGCGAGCAGCCCCTTTCTCGTGGATCCAGCGCGTCGAAATCGCTGGTGGTTTTCTGGTTCTCTTTTGACATCAAAAGAGAACAATTCCACTTAACGTAAAAGCGCTCTGCCCCGCGCACAGGCGCGAGAACCTTTTCTGGTTCTCTTTTGGCACGCAAAAGAGAACTTAACCTCGCGTAACCGCGCTCTGACCCCGCGCCACAAGCGCGCAATGCCGTCTCCCTTTTTCGCACGCCCCGTTTTGCATCAGCTATTATGCTTTCGATTGATTCGCCGCCAGCGCAATACTCAGCTGTGCCACATCCGACGGCGACACGCCGGGAATGCGTCCCGCCTGCCCCAAGTTTTTCGGGCGGATGCGGGCCAGCTTCTCGCGGGCTTCCAGCGTCAGGCCGGTGAGCTCTGTGTAAGAGAAATCCTTCGGGATGAGGGTCTTCTCGTGGCGGGCCACCTCGTGTATCATCCGGTCCTGCCGGGCAATGTAACCCGCGTACTTGATTTCAGTTTCCAGACGCTCAGCCAGCATGGGCGTGATGCCCTCACCCCAGCCGATCATGCCCGCGATGAGCGGATAGTCGATCTCCGGCCGGCGCAGCAGCTCTTCGGCAATGCCGCCCTCTGCGGCCGGGGCGAGGCCCGCTGCTTCCATCGCGGCGCGCAGGTCCGCCGTGCGCAGATGGGCGTCATGCAGACGGCGGCGCTCTGCGTCCAGCACAGCCTGCGTCTGCTGGTACTTTGTCCAGCGGTCATCCTGCACGAGGCCGTATTCCCTGCCGATGGGCGTCAACCGGGTGTCGGCGTTGTCCTGACGGAGGGTCAGGCGGTACTCGCTGCGGCTGGTCATCATCCGGTAGGGGTCCATGACGCCCTTGGTCACAAGGTCATCCACCAGTGTGCCGAGATAGCTCGACTGCCTGGGCAGGATGAGCTGGCTTTCTCCCAATGCGTTCCGGGCAGCGTTCAGACCGGCCAGCAGGCCCTGCGCGGCGGCTTCCTCGTAGCCCGAGGTGCCGTTGAACTGTCCCGCGCCGTAGAGGCCCCGCACCACCTTGCTTTCCAGCGTGGCTTCGAGGCTGGTGGGGTCTACGCAGTCGTACTCGATGGCGTAGGCCGGGCGCATGATCTCAATATTCTCGAAGCCCCTGATGCTCCGGTAGAATGCATTCTGCACATCCTCCGGCAGACTGCTGGACGCACCCTGCAGATACATTTCCTCGGTGTTCTCGCCGCAGGGCTCCACGAAGATGGGATGCCGGTCCTTCCCTGCAAACCGCACTACCTTGTCCTCGATCGACGGGCAGTAGCGCGGGCCGACGCCCTCGATCATGCCGCCGTAGAGCGGGCTGCGCTGGATATTGTCCAGAATGATTTTGTGCGTCTCAGGGTTGGTGTAGGCGATCCAGCACTCCACCTTGTTGTGCATAGAGGCATCGGTCATGAAGCTGAAAGGCTGAAGCTCATTGTCCGGGTCGCCGGGCTGGCATTCCAGCTTGGCAAAGTCGATGCTCCGCCGATGCACCCGGGCAGGCGTACCGGTCTTGAAGCGGCGCAGCGGCAGACCGGAGGCTTTCAGGCTCTCGGTGAGGGCGTTGGCCGCGTGCATCCCGTCGGGGCCGGAGGCGTACCATGCATCGCCCACAAAAATTTTTCCGCCGAGGTTGGTGCCGGTGGCGATGACCACGCACTTTGCGCCATACTCCCCGTTCAGCTGGGTGACGACGCCCTTCACATGGCCGTTCTCCACCTCGATGGAAACAATTTCCGCCTGATGGATGGCCAGCCCCGGCGTCAGCTCAAGGGCGTGCTTCATATATTCATGATAGCGCTTGCGGTCGGTCTGGACGCGCAGAGCGTGGACAGCGGGGCCTTTGCCCTTGTTGAGCATCCGGCTCTGTAAATAGGTGGCATCCGCCGCAAGGCCCATCACGCCGCCAAGAGCATCCAATTCGCGTACCAACGTGCCTTTTGCCGTTCCGCCGATGCTGGGGTTGCAGGGCATATTGCCGATGGCGTCCAAGCTCATCGTGAACACCGCCGTCTTTGCGCCCAGCATCGCGGAAGCATGGGCCGCCTCAATGCCCGCATGGCCGGCACCGATGACGATAACGTCGTAGTCTCCTAAATGGTTCATACTTTCCTCTATTTGCAACATAAAATCTTCGGCGAAGCCGTAAATCGGAGAAACGAGAAAAAAGCGTTTAGCGAAGCGGCTAGCTTTTTTCCGTTTCGACTTCTCCTTTGGGGTCTGAAAGGGGCGAGCAGCCCCTTTCTCGTGGATCCAGCGCGTCGAAATCGCTGGTGGTTTTCTGGTTCTCTTTTGACATCAAAAGAGAACAATTCCACTTAACGTAAAAGCGCTCTGCCCCGCGCACAGGCGCGCAACGATACTGTCCTTACTTCCCCACGCAGAATCTCTCAAACACCTCATTGATGACCGCCTCCGAGGCGTTCTCCCCTGTCAGCTCGCAAAGTGCATCCAGCGCGTCGTCCACGCAGACCGACACAGCGTCCAGCCCGAGCCCCTGCGCGGCGTTCAGCGCTCCGGCTACGGCATCCCGAGCGCGGGTGGCAGCGGAAAGCTGCCGCTGTCCCGAGAGGCTGGCGGCGTGGGGGTCGATTTGGTTGGTCCCCAGCAGGCGGGCTACCGCCGCCGCGATGACCTTCCGCGCCCCCTCTTCCTGACAGCAGACCGGCAGCACCATCGCAAAATAGGGTGCGATGAGCTCTGCGTCGAACCGGGTGGGCTTGTCCTCTTTATTGACCAGCGCGATGGCCGGACGACCCGCGCAGCGCTGAGCCAGCTCCAGGTCCTCCCGGGTCGGGCGCTCCGAGCCGTCGAAGACGGCGAGGATAAGCCCCGCCTCGTCCAGCTTCTTCCAGCTGCGGCGGATGCCTTCGGCTTCGATCTCGTCCTCCGTCTGACGCAGACCGGCGGTATCGAAGAGATTCAGCCGGACGTCGCCCAGCTGAACGGCCTGCTCCACCACGTCGCGGGTGGTTCCGGCCACCGGCGTGACGATGGCCCGGTCGAATCCGGCCAGCAGGTTGAGCAGGGTGGATTTGCCCGCATTGGGCTTGCCCACGATGGCACAGTCCACGCCCTCGCGGAGGACAGCGCCCGCATCGTAGCTCTGGATGAGGGCGTCCAGCTCCTGCTCTACCCTGCCTAAAGCGTCGCAGAGATGGCTCTGGCTCAGTTCCGGGACATCTTCCTCAGGGAAATCCACCCAGGCGGCCAGATGGGCCTGCAAGGCCGTCAGAGCGTCTTTCTGGGCCGCTGTCTTCCGGGCCAGCGCACCGTTCAGGGAGGCATTTGCCAGCGCGGCCCCCTGTCGGCCATCGGCGGAGATGATGTCCATGACGGCTTCGGCCTGGGTCAGACTGAGCTTGCCGTTCAGGAAAGCGCGGCGGGTGTACTCGCCGGGAGCGGCGGGCGACGCGCCCGCCGCAATGCAGGCTTCCACCAGCCGCCGGGCGACTGCACTGCCGCCGTGGCAGGAAAGCTCCACCACATCCTCGCCGGTGTAGCTGTGGGGCGCGCGGAAAAACAGCGCCACGCCCTCATCGAAAGCCTCTTCCCTCTCCACGAACGCACCGAACATGGCCGTATAGCCTTTGGCGTCCGCGACCTTTTTGGCCGGGTTTGCCGGACGGAACACCTTCGCCGCCACTTCATAGCTTTCCGGGCCGGACAGCCGCACGATGGCGATGCCGCCCGCACCCGGAGCGGTAGCAATGGCCGCAATGGTCGAATACTGCATCTTCTCCCCTCCTTATGCGCAGATGAATACAGTATATTCTACCACGAACCGCCAAAAAAAGAAATATGCTGCGCAAAAAAGCGGCACACCGCCGGAGAGTCCGGCAGCGTACCGCTTTTGCATTTTATCCTCGGGTCTTCCCGGCAAGGCGATAGTGCTCTTCCTTTGCCAGATACATCCGTGTTTCGGCCGATTTGACGAGGACTTCCATGTCGATGCCGCCCGCGCTGTGAGTCGCTGTACCCACGGCCACCGAGTAACCGGCCTCGTCCACCTCCTGCACCAGCTTGTGGATAAGCGCGCGCATCTCTTCGGCGCTCTTGTCCATCGCAAAGGCCACGAACTCATCGCCGCCCACACGGTAGCTGTACTTTTCGCCGAAGATGTCCCGCACCTTGGCTGCTACGGTCTTGAGCATCTCGTCGCCTGCCGCGTGGCCCCGGGTGTTGTTCAGCTCATGCAGGCCGTTCACGTCCAGATAAACACAGCTCAGCGTGCTGCTGCAGTGCATCGGGTAGTCGTGCATCTGGCTCTCGTAGGCGTTGCGGTTTTTCAGGCCGATGTTCAAGTCCGTCTCCGCGATGCCCAGCAGCTTGTGCCGGATGGAAAAATTTTCATGCATCGAAAGCATGATGAAGGTGGATATGATGCAGGACACCGCACCAAACACCATGCCGTCCAGAATATCAACCGGGAGTGTCTCTTTACTCTTGAACAAAAAGCAGGTCAGGATGAAAACACCATCGAAAAAGACGACATTCAAGATATGCTGGATGGGCCGCATGACAAAGAGCAGCGGCACTGCCAGCAAGAACGCAATAAAGCTCACCGTAGGAGTATCGGGAGAAGGATGGATGCCCAGATAGATGCCCAGCACATAGAGCAAAGCCTCAAAGGCGTACATCAGCCAGGTCAGCAGCAGGCCGTTTTTTCCCGGGAATGTCCGGTTGACCGCCTGCAGGCCCATGCACACGGCCAGCGCTATCATATAGGCCAGCATATTGGGCCTCAAAAATTCCAGAACCCCAGACAGTATCCATAAAACTGTAAGAAACGCACAGGCTATCCCCAGGTAGGCCGTCACACGTTGGCGGTTGGAGCGCTGTATATCCGGCAGACAGGCTTTGTACTTCTCCCGTGACATCTCTGCATACAGCAGCAGCCTTCGCAATGCTTCCATAGCCATCCTCTTTTCAAACCGCATTCGTCCCCGCACTGCACGAGGGCGCACTTTCCCCTTTATTCTGCGGGTTTTTCTTATTTTATCATGAAGCTCCCAAAAAGAAAATATCCAGCGCATTCCAGCGTTTATTTTCTATGATATGCTAAAAAGAGGCAATTAAATTTAGCCATATTACCCATTGATCCTTCACTTTATCGTGCAGCAAAAAAGGGTGTGCAGCCCCTGAAAGGCTGCACACCCCGCTGCGTGTGAAAGAAAAATCAGAATGCGGAAATATCGGCCGTAGTGATGGCCTTGCCGGGCAGGGTGCGGCTGTCGGCGTTCTCC
>OOBI01001720.1_pt1 | contig 10403 bp, 6 predicted proteins | sample 1671081 | NCBI WGS metagenome assembly OOBI01 (sample SAMN06348120, study PRJEB24527) | human gut metagenome | biome: human gut; feature: ankylosing spondylitis patient; material: feces | host: Homo sapiens | place: China | collected 2015-10 | reverse complement strand
TGCGAAGCACCGCAAACAAAGCCATAGTATGGCTTTGTTTAGCCCGCGGGTCCCACCGGCTAGGAATGTCTAACAGGGTGCATGCTGCTAGGAGCAGTGGAATCTGCAACCCGAAAAGTTTTGACTTGTGTTCTAAATATGATATACTGGAAAAGCAAAGCCATATTTGGCTGCAGAACGGACAAAAAAAGCGAGGAAAAACAGAAACTATGCAGGAAATAAAAAAGACAAAACGGGCGGTCGCGCTTTTTGTGATCGTTCTGATCTGCCTTTGCGGCTGGTGGGCTGTGCGGAAAGAGGGGTTCTTTCTGGATGAGATCTACTCCTACGGCCTTGCAAACAGCAGTTATGTTCCGTTTTTAAGCTGGCTCCATGGTGGAGAACAGGTGGCAAACGGCAAGCTGCCGGAGGCAGTGTTCACGCAGAGCGAGTTTCTGAATTATGTTGCCCCGCAGGGAAGCACACGGTTCGACTATGCGTCGGTCTACTATAACCAGACACAGGACGTTCATCCGCCGCTGTTCTACTTTTTGCTGCACACGGTGTGCTCATTATTTCCGGGCAGCTTTACAAAATGGACGGGTCTGGGGATGAATTTTGTGCTGCTGGGCGGCACGCTGGCAGCGCTGTATGCGCTGGGCATGGAGCTGTTTGCAGACTGGAAAAAAGCATTGTTCGTCTGTGCATTGTATGCGTTCAACCGTGAAATGATCTCGAATGTGACGATGGTGCGCATGTATATGCTCATGACCTTGCTGACGATCCTGCTTGCGCTGCTGGTGGCAAAGTCTCTTCGCAGGCCGTCTGTGCCCAAATATCTTCTGATCGGTGTAACCATCTATCTTGGCATGATGACCCAGTATTTCTTTGTGGTCTATGCCTTCCTGCTGTGCGCAGCATATGACCTTTACCTGATGTTCCGGCGCGAATGGAAAAATGCTGCTGCATTTTCACTTCCGGCACTTGCGGGCGTTGGCGGAATGCTGCTCACCTTTCCGTGCTGGTATGCACAGCTGCACTCGCAGGATACGGTTTCGCTGGAGTCAACAGCAAACAATCTGCTGGATCTGGCGCAGTACCCCAAAGGCCCGCTGGAGCTGATCGGCTGGAGCATCGTCGGTTTTGCTGTAGGCGCAGGCATTATGGCCGTGCTGACCCTGACGAAGCTGGGGCAGCGCTGGCTGCCGGGCAAGTTGCGCGGCACAACGCTGATCCCCGGGGGTGTCAAGCTGATCACGGTCCCGGCGCTTGCTGCATTTCTGGTTATCGCGGTGATCTCGCCGTATAAGTCGCTGCGGTATGTGTACCATCTGCAACCGCTGGAAGCGCTGTTTTGTGGCTGCGGCCTTTTCTCCATTCTGGATACGCTGCGTGCAGGCACCAGAAAGCGCATTCTGCAGATCGTGTGCCTTGCAATGGTCGTGCTTGCATTTGTGATCGAGCCGGAGCGCATGTACAGCGGTACTTATAAGATAGACAAAGAACTGGAACAATACAGTCAGGCCGCCTGCGTGGATATTACCGGGGACCTTGGCAGTTTCACTTCCGGCGTGCAGGAGCTTCTCAAATTTCAGGAGGTCTGTGTGGTGCCGGACGATTCCAGTGAGCTGCTGGTGCAGTATAACACCGGCGAAAATGATACGCTGGTGCTGTTCATTGGCGGCCGGGGGCTGTGGCAGTTCGTGACGGCAGAACAGGTGGAGCAGATCACGGCCCAGAACATGGAAACTGCGTGGAACGTTGCCCGACAGGGCGGCTATGAGGATGTTTCGCTGCTGGCAACGCAGGAGTTTGAACAGATCTTTGTTTTGAAAAAGTGAACGCTTTGCGGCACAGCAGAAGGGAAAACTGCCTTTTTTTGCGCGTGCTATATCGTTTTAAGGTAAAGTGTGCTAGAATAGTACCATCAACGATTCAGGAGGGTATCCCATGCTCAAACGACTGCGCAAAGCGCACCCGATCTTATTCTGCGTTCTGGCAGAAGTGGTCTTTCTGGCAAGCCTGTTCGTAACAGATCTTGTCTTTACCATTGCATTGGTTCTTTTTCGGGCGGATTTTGCGTCCATTGATACATACCTCTACAGCACTCTGCAGGAGCTGGTGGGGGCCATGGTGGCAGTGCTGTTTCTGGTACGGACAGACCGTGCTGGGCTGCTGCGCCGCCGCGGCAGCGGCTTTTTCAATGGCCTACTGGTGGGCATGTACCCGCTGGTGTTCATTGGCTACAATGCCTTTGGGTCGCTGGTGCTGGGCCGGCCGGAGAACGGCGTGCTGCAGCCTGCGGCACGCATCTGCACCTTCCTTGTCAGCATGGCCATGGTGGGTGTGGCCGAGGAATTCATCTTCCGCGGTGTCATTGCCCAGACCCTGCTGGAGCACTTTGGCACCAGCCGCGCCGGTGTGTGGAAGGCCTGCCTTTTGTCCGGTGTGCTGTTTGGTGCGGCGCACCTGACCAATATCCTCAGTTCGGCACCCTTCGGTGTGCTGATGCAGTGCGTGTTTGCAGCATCGCTGGGCACTCTTTTTGCGGCGATCTACTTCCGCACCGGCAATTTGTGGGTGACGGTATTCCTGCACGGTGCCATGGATATTTCGTCCATGCTCATCGGTGGGCTGTACGGCACCACTACCGTGGCCGATGCGGTAAGCGGCTACGATGCATCCATGCTGCTTTCGGTGCTGCTGTATCTGATCCCCACCGCAGTTCTGCTGCGCAAAAAGAAGCTGCCGGAGGTACAGCTGTACTGGCACCAGTACGTAAAAAAATAAAGGCAGGATGCAAAAAATATCCTTGCATTTTGCACAGGGTTCTGGTATACTGTATCTGTTACCGTGGTACGGGGTTGGGAGTATGCCCGCTTTTTGGGAATGCCGTTTCCCGCCGCTGTTCCATTGGCACATAAAATTTTATAAAGAGGTATGTAACTATGAACAAGCAGGAAGTTATGGCCAAAGTCGCTCTGACCGAGAAGGACACTGGCTCTCCCGAAGTCCAGGTCGCTCTGCTGACCGCTCACATCAACGAGCTGAACGAGCACCTGAAGAAGAACCCTAACGATCACCACAGCCGCCGTGGTCTGATGAAGATGGTTGGCCGCCGCCGCAATCTGCTGGCCTACCTCCAGAAGAAGGACATCGAGCGTTACCGTGCTCTGATCGCAACTCTGGGTCTGCGTAAGTAATTTAAACAGAGGGCAGGTACCGCAAAGGTGCCTGCCTTTTGCTTTTATGTACAAAATGGCAGCGGCTGCGTATTGCAGCAGTAAATCGAACGCCTGTGCCCCGAATGCTTTTTCATGGCGCGGGCGGCTCACATCAACGGCAGAGACATTCCCCCGGTGGGGGAAATATCTCAAACAAAACCGGATGTGAACGGCACGGACGCTGGATTTATTGCTATGATGCGCGTGCCACCGCCTTTTGGATAGAAAAAATCCGAAAAAACAAGGAGGCAAAAACAATGGCAATTGAATTTGGTTCCCGCAGAGAGACCTTTGAAAACTTCAAGGTCTACGAGACCATGCTGGCCGGCCGCCCGTTCAAGGTAGAAATGGGCAAAATGTGCGGTCTGTCCAACGCCAGTGCGCTGATCCGCTACGGCGAGACCTGCGTTCTGTGCAATGTGGTCATGAGCCCCAAGCCCCGCGAGGGCGTGGATTTCTTCCCCCTGAACGTGGAGTATGAGGAAAAGCTCTACGCCGCAGGCCGCATCCCCGGCAGCTTTATGCGCCGTGAAGGCCGCCCCGGTGAGCGCGCCATCCTGACCAGCCGCGTGGTGGACCGCCCCATGCGCCCGCTGTTCCCCAAGGAAATGCGCAACGACGTGTGCATCACCATGACCGTCATGAGTCTGGACCCCGACTGCAGCCCTGAGATCGCCGGTATGATCGGTGCTTCTCTGGTCACTGCCGTGTCCGACATCCCGTGGAACGGCCCCATCGGCGGCGTGCAGGTGGGTCTGGTGGACGGCGAGATCGTGCTGAACCCCACGCAGGAGCAGCGCAAGGTGAGCGACCTTGCCCTGACCGTTGCCGCCACCATGGATAAGATCGTGATGATCGAGGCCGGTGCCAACGAGGTGGACGAGGACACCATGCTGAACGCCATCAAGGCCGCTCACGTGGAGATCAAAAAGACCATTGAGTTCATCAACCGCATCGTGGCCGAGCGCGGTAAGCCGAAGATCGATTTTCAGGTGGTGGGTCTGGATATGGACGTGTTCCACGCCATCCAGAACAAGTATCTGGACGACTTCAAGGCCGCTATGGACACCGACGACAAGAATGTGCGCGATGCCGCTCTGCTGCCCATTATGGACAAGATCGCCGAGGAGTACCCCGACCTGACCGCTGCAGACCTTGATCTGGTCAGCTACAAGATGCAGAAGTTCGTGGTGCGCCGCTGGCTGCTGGACGAGGGCAAGCGCGTGGACGGCCGCGGCATCAACGAGATCCGCCCGCTGGCTGCCGAAGTGGGCATCCTGCCCCGCGTGCATGGCTCCGGCATGTTCACCCGCGGCCAGACGCAGGTGCTGACCACCTGCACTCTGGGCGGCACCAAGGACAACCAGCTCATGGACGACCTGACCGACGAGCAGACCAAGCGCTATATCCATCACTACAACTTCCCGCCGTACTCTGTGGGCGAGGCCCGCGCACCGCGCAGCCCCGGCCGCCGCGAGATCGGCCATGGCGCACTGGCAGAGCGTGCTCTGGTGCCCGTGCTGCCCTCTCTGGAAGAGTTCCCCTACACCATCCGCTGCGTGTCTGAGGTGCTCTCCTCCAACGGTTCCACCTCTCAGGCATCCATCTGCGGCTCTACGCTGGCCCTGATGGATGCAGGCGTGCCCATCAAGGCACCCGTTGCCGGCATTTCCTGCGGCCTGATCACCGAGGGCGACCGCTGGATGACCATGCTGGACATTCAGGGCGTGGAGGATTTCCACGGCGATATGGACTTCAAGGTGGGCGGCACCCGCAAGGGCATCACTGCCATCCAGATGGACATCAAGATCGATGGCCTGACCTACGACATCATTGCCGAGGCTTTCGAGAAGTGCCGCAAGGGCCGCCTGTATATTCTGGACGAGATCATCAAGCCGGTGATCGCAGAGCCCCGCCACGAGCTGAGCCGCTACGCACCCAAGATGTTCAGCATGATGATCCCCACCGATAAGATCAAGGACGTGATCGGTAAGGGCGGCAAGGTCATTCAGGACATCTGCGCTACCTGCAACTGCAAGATCGACGTGCAGGAGGACGGCCATGTGTTCGTCTCTGCTGTGGATCAGGAGGACGCAAAGCGCGCCATCTTTACCATCAAGACCATTGTGGAGGACCCCGAGATCGGTGCCATCTACAAGGGCAAAGTGACCCGCCTGATGAACTTTGGTGCCTTCGTTGAGATCGCACCGGGCAAGGAAGGTCTGGTGCACATCTCCAAGCTGGACACCAAGCGTGTGGAGCGCGTGGAGGATGTGGTCGCCGTGGGCGATGCCATCGTGGTCAAGGTCACGGACATCGACCAGCAGGGCCGCATCAACCTGAGCCGCCGCGATGCCATTCTGGCGCTGGAAGCCAAGCGCGCCGAGCAGCAGGCACAGCAGCAGTAAACCCTGACTGCATAAAAGAAACCGAAAAAGAGGACCCGATGCAGATGCATCGGGTCCTCTTTTTTGTATCAGAAGAAAATTATACTGTGCGGTATTTGCGATCCAGCGCCCAGCCGAATGCAAACAGCACCACACCGCTGACAGCCAGCACCGGCACGGGCCAGTTCAGTTGACCGGTCTGCGGCAGACCGCTCATTACCGGGTTATCCGGGTGGCCCGGAGCCACGGGATTGTCCGGATTACCGGGTGCTACCGGATGATCCGGATGGCCTGGAGCCACGGGATTGTCCGGTTTACCGGGAGAGACCGGGTTATCCGGGTTGTCTGGCGGGGTAGGCATATCAGGATGATCGGGCGTATCCGGCGGCGTAGGCGGGGTAGGGGGCGTAGGCGGCGTGTCCGGATTGGTGGGGGTGTAAGCACCCACCTTGGGGCTGGCATCCACCGCATAATTCCACTTGCCATCCTCCGCCATGGGCAGAGAGACAAGGAATGGATTGATCGGCTCATAGCCCTTGGAAGCCTCGGTCTGCACGATCAGATACAGGCCCAGCTCCAGACCACGGAAGGTCACGTTGCCATCCGCATCAATGGTCTTTGTGGTGCCCTCGGCGCTTTGGGGCAGATACTCCTGCAGCTGGGCCGCAAGGGTGCTGTCGGTCAAATCACCCAGCGCAATGCCGCAGCCGTAGAAATCGCCGCAGTATTCGTAGCTCAGGTTGCCGTTTTGGCGCTTTACCTCGGCCACACGGTACAAAGTGAGCTTGCCGCCGCTCAGCGCCTTATCGTTGGCGCTGTCGTACAGCGTAACGCGGATGGTGCCGGTAGTGGGATTGCCGCTGCTGTCCACCAGCTTGATGTTTGCGCTGGTGGCAAGGGCAGGCAGCGCACTTGTTACCAGAAGGCACAGCACCAAAAGCAGGGCCGCAGCGTGCTTTTTGAGATCAGTGCGTTTCATGTTTTTCACCTCTTGTAGATTTGCGTTTGCGGTTGGAGAACAGCAGCCAGAGCAGCAGCACCAGCAGCAGGGGCAGTGCCATGATGGGAGCTGTGATGATCGGTTCGATCTTGATGGCATCGGCTGTTACACGGATGTGCTTGAGCTTGTCCGGCGTTTCGATGCGGCGTCCCCGCACCAGAAGGCGGTGGGAGTTGATGCCGTAGGGGGTGCAGGTCATCAGGGTGACGTAGTCCCTGCCTTCGGTCACCTTCAGGTTGTCGGTCTCGGTGGGCAGTACAATAGAGATCTGGTCCACCTCATAGGTCAGCACCCGGTCCAGCACCGTGATGGTGAAGGTATCGCCCACTTCCAGCTGGTCCAGATTGGTGAACAGCTTGGCGCTGGGCAGGCCGCGGTGAGCCGAAATGACCGCGTGGGTGCTCTCGCCGCCCACCGGCAGGCTGGTGCCCTCCAAGTGGCCTGCGGCGATCTGCAGCACGCCATCGCTGGTGCCGTGGTAGATGGGCAGCTCCACACCGATCTTTTCAATGGTGATGTAGCCCATAATGCCGGTGCCGGTCACATCCAGCGTGCTTTCGTAGGTGGGAAAGCGCTGCGGGAAATACAACGCGTCCGGGTCGGCGGCGATCTGCGCATTGAACGCATCTGCCGCCTCGAAATAGGCGCTGTAGTCGGCATCGGTCAGCTTGTCCACATCCTCGGCATAGGTGGCCACAGCACGGGACTGATGCAGCTGGTTGACGTAATCGCTGAGGGTGGGGTATAACATCACGGATAGACCCACGAAAAAGACGAGGATCAGGATGATAGTGCTTTTGTTCTTTTTCATGGGCTACTCCCTAATGTTATAAGGATAGGAGCGGGGGCCTTGCGGCCCCTTTGCTCCGGGTTCTTGGGGGAAATGGAGCTTACTTGTTCTCCATGCGCTTCTTGGTGACCAGCAGAACGATGGCCGCAACCATCAGGCCGCCGCCGACCACATAGAAGATGGTAGTGCCGATGCCGCCGGTGGAGGGCAGGGTAATGCCGCCGGCTTTTTTGTTGATGATTTTATTATTCAGGTTGGATTCACCGGACAGATTAACATTGTGTTCGTCGTGCGTTGCAGAAATGACGATTTTAGTATCGTCACAGGGACTGTAATCGTCAGGAGTTTTGGTCTCCTTCAGGTAGTAGGTGCCAGCGTCCAGACCTCTAACATTGAACTGACCATCTTGGCCAGAGATCATCATCTCAACAGCGTCTTGGGCTTTATCGGTTGCGTCTTTGATGGGGTAGTAGAAGTTGCCTTTTTTGTAGAGCTTTACTTCCTGTTCCTCAGTGCAAGCTTCATTGCTGTACAGACGGAAGCCAGCGCCCTCCAGCTTGTTGTTCTCGTTAACTTCATCGCGGTACTTGGTGTTGTTCAGCTGGTAGGTGTACACACGGACTTCGCTTGTGGGAGTCTGATCAAGGGATGTGTCGATTCTGGGATTGTTGGAATACTGGAGAAAAACACTATTCTTGTTATCAGTAGTTTTAGAACCGTTTGCAGTATTGACAGTGGCTTTGTCGTTCAGGTGTGCAGTATAGGTGACCGTAATCGTAGCGCCGTCATTCAAATCGAGCCCTGCTGCATCTGCACATTTCTTGACATTATCAATGCTCAGTTTGATGGAGGACGGAAGACTGGCCTCATGAAGATCCTTAACAAGTGTATAATCAGTATCAGTAATCTCTTTTGAATCACTGCCATCGACATTTGCGATTTCTACCGTATCCAAATTGTCAAAGGTAATGCCTGCAGACAGAGTATCATTGAAGCAAACAGTGTACTTATCATAGTAATCGTAAGCACGGTCGGAGCTTGCGGGCAACTTAGCGATCAGCTGGAACTTGAACTTTTCGTTGATTGCATGGTCAGCGCTGGAATCAAACCCTTCTGTGTTGCTGGTGCCATCCTGATTGTCATAAACTTTCTTCTCAACAGTGGGTTTTACAAACTTAGGCTTAATTAGAAGGTTAAAGGGTGCTTTGGTAACATTCAGCAGGAAGGAATTGTAGGCATGATAGGAATCGCCAGGTCTAAAGTCGGTAGTATCAACGATCAGATAATAACCTGCCTCGTTAATGGGGATTTCGACGACATCGCCGGAACTTGGAATGGAGGTTCCCGGGTCTACAACACCCGAGTAGAGATAGTGGCATACAAAGCGCGCAAAAGCGATGCTGTTATTATCGGAATCATGCCATTTGCTGATAACCGCAAGAACATCCTGAGGAGTGGTAGGATTGTTAAACTCACCGCCGATGGTAGAATCTGCCGTCAATTTCTCCAGAAAATCGGTAGAATTAGTGATGTTTTTGCCCCACTTAACGTTGGAAATCTTCGTATTGTCATCACTAACATCACCCTTGAAGATCTGGAAAGCTTCGAAAGAGTGGTGGGCTCTGACCTCCTCAGTGTCGTATGCAAACGCCGGGATCGCCATGGCGCACACCATGGCAACTGCCAGCAGTGCGGCCAGCAGCTTTTTGATTGTTTTCTTCATCATGATTTGCGAAAGTCTCCTTTCAAGTTTTTCTGATTCCTATTTTCAGGGTCTGCTTCCGGCGCAGAATCAATTTTGCCGCCGTGTCAGGAAGGATGCAGGCTTTTTAACGTGCCCTCCTTTCGCGTCTGCGCTTTCTGCAAACCCCGCACACCAGAGCGGCAAGCATCAGCGCGCCGCCACCTGCTGTATACAGTTTGGTACCGGCCCCGCCGGTAGAGGGAAGTTCGTAGTCGGACGGATCGGCCTGACTGGTGATCACAAGGCTGTCGGTTTTTACCGACTCTTCGGCATCATCGCTGATGGGCGTATCCAGAATCTTGATGTTATTGATTACTTCACCGTCAACAGCCGTTTCGCCAACGTCCTTCAGCTTGACGGTGTAGCGGATAGAATAGGTGCCTGCGGCAATGGGGGAACCGGCAGAACCCAAGGTGATCTTGCGCTCATCATTAACATTTTCCCAAGTGATTCTGAGCGTTGTATTGCCGTTTTCCATGCTGAGCTGGAGCGAGTCTTCGACATATTCGGCGGTTACGCCGGTGGGCAGGGTCATGCTGTCCGCAAGCGTCAGCGGGCCGGCCTGTTCGTTCTGGACCACAAGCGTAACAGTGTAATCCAGGTAGGCATCGCTGCCATCATAGCGCGGGTCCGTCACGCTCTGGTTAAGGTCATAGTTCTTATCGTCTTTTTGATCCTCATCGGGGGTTTCATCCGGGTTGATGGTGATATCAAGGGCGTAATCTTTGTTGACCTCGATCTGATTAAAGCCGCTGCTGGTGACCTCGCTCTGGTTCCACTGGAAATTGAAGGCAACGTTGCTGGTGACCTTGGCATCGGAAGTATCCGCGCCTGCGGCTGCCTCCTCTTTCTGCTTGATATAGCCTTGGTCGTACCGCAGCACGGCGTACCAGCAGCCGTCATTCCCCTTGAGCAGCTGGTAGCTGCCGCAGGTGTCATAATTGCCGGTATCTTCCAGTTTGCCGGAGATAAGCTCGTCCTCCAGCACATCAAAGCTCTTGGGCAGCTTAACATGGACACAGTAGTCGTTTTCCTGGATCGCTTGGGCCGGGATATCTGTGACGGTCAGGCTGCTGTGCAGAAGCTCCGAAATGGTGGTGACGTTGGTATCCTCGTATTCAGTGCCATTCTTGCGCTGCACCTCCAGAGCAGTGAGGTAATCCAGTGCATCCAGACCTTTGATGGTGGTAATGGCACCTGCGTCATCTTCGACTTTGAAATCCGGCGTAGCCACGCCGTAATCGGCCTGCTGCGCATTTGCCACAGACACCAGCGTTGT
>OOBI01001716.1_pt1 | contig 10442 bp, 7 predicted proteins | sample 1671081 | NCBI WGS metagenome assembly OOBI01 (sample SAMN06348120, study PRJEB24527) | human gut metagenome | biome: human gut; feature: ankylosing spondylitis patient; material: feces | host: Homo sapiens | place: China | collected 2015-10 | reverse complement strand
AATTCGTTATTCAACGAGACGTAAAAACGCCGACCATTGGTCGGCGTTTTGCTTTTGTAGCGAGCACTTGCAGATATCGATAAGGGCCACAATAAGCAGCCCTACGAAGATAATTACTTAGCTGCCTGAATATCAGCCAGCATTGGGGCAAGGGCTGGGTTATCCTTAGCGAAGTTTGCGTACATTGGCTGTACTTTCTCGATAAACGGAGCTTTATCTACCTGGTAGACTTTCACGCCCATTTTATCCAGTTTTGCAAATTCTTGTTTCTCTTCCTCGCTCCACAAGTCTTTCATGTAGCTCATTGATTCTTTAGCTGCTTTTAATATAACTGCCTGATTTTCCGGGCTAAGTTTATCAAACGCAGCATTGCTCATCAGAACCACATCGGGAACCATAGTGTGTTCGTCAAGGCTGAAGGATTTTGCCACTTCACCGTGACGCATGGTGGTCAGCGCCATCACGCTGTTTTCTGCCATATCGACCACACCCTGCTGTAAGGCTGTATACAACTCGCCGTAATCCAGTGGCGTCGGGTTACCGCCCATGACTTTGATCATTTCAACTGCGCCAGGGCTTGGCTGGACACGGACTTTCATGCCTTTCAGATCGTCTGGTTTCAGTACTGGTTTATTGCCATAGAAACTGCGGGCGCCTCCATCATAAAAAGTCAGCCCGAAATAACCTTTGCTTTTCGTTGAGTCGAGGATTTTTCTCCCGATATCGCCCTGCATGACCTGATAATAATGATCACGATCGCGGAACAAATAAGGCAGGCTAAATAATTTATAGGAATTTTCAAATGCTTCCATTTCTGCCGCATTGGTTTTTACCAGTGGAATAGCGCCTGAACGAATCAGCTCCATTGTTTCTCGTTGAGTACCCAATGTTCCATTTGGATAAATACGAATAGTAATATCACCGTTAGAGTACTCTTTGCTCTTTTTCGCAAAGAACTCCATCACTTTATGAACAGGATGAGACTTATCCTGATTATGACTCAGTTTTAATGTCACTGCCCAGGACTGGCTTGCGGATAACATAAGAACAGCACCGATAATGCCAGCGGATACTTTTATTTTCATAGATGTTCCTTTTCTAATAAATATGGCGGCAGGTGCCGCCAGTGAATGCGCATCAGTAACCCAGTGCTCTTGGCAATGCCATACTGATTTGCGGAATATAGGTCACCATTGCCAGCACCAATACCATCACGGCATAGAATGGCAGCATAGGTTTGATAATTTTATTAATCGGTAATTTAGATACACTACAACCGACAAATAACACACTGCCTACAGGCGGAGTACAAATACCGATACACATGTTCAGTACCATGACAATACCAAAGTGAATCGGGTCCATGCCCAGTTCGGTGACAACCGGTAAAAATATCGGCGTAAAAATCAGTACCGCCGGTGTCATATCCATAAAAGTGCCGATAATCAACAGGATAATATTGATAATAAGCAGGATTATTATTGGGTTGTCAGAAATAGTGTTAAGCAAATCGAGAATCAGGAAGGGAACGTCAGCGTTTGACATTGCCCATGACATTCCCATCGAAGAACCAATTAATAACAAGACAATTGCAGTGGTAATAACGGATTCCAGAAATATTTTAGGTAAATCTTTAACTGAGATTTCACGATAAAGAACCAGTGCAAGGAAAAGGGTATAAATTACTGCAATTGCGGAGGCCTCTGTCGGGGTAAAAATACCACTTAATACACCCCCCATAATTAAAATAATCAGGAAAATACTGGGGATAGCCATCCATATCGCAACGCCAGCCTGGCGTAAAGTCGGGCGTTCTGGCTTTGGATAACCGCGACGTACCGCGATAATACCGGCTATAACCATCAGTGCCAGACCCAGCAAAATTCCCGGAACATAACCCGCCAGGAACAGTGCGGCAATAGAAGTACCACCACTGACCAGTGAATAGACGATTAACGTATTACTTGGTGGAATAAGCAAACCCGTCGGGGCAGAGGCAACGTTAACCGCAGTACTGAATGCCGGGTCGTAGCCCTCTTTAACCTGTTGCGGATGCATGACGCCGCCCATCGCAGCCGCCGAAGCCACGGCTGAACCAGAGATTGCCCCGAACAGCATATTGGCGAGAATATTACAGTGGGCAAGTGAGCCTGGCAGACGACCGCCGAGAATACGGGCAAAGTTGATTAATCGTCGCGCTATTCCTCCATGATTCATAATGTTGCCAGACAAGATAAAAAATGGGATTGCCAACAACGTAAAACTATCTAACCCGGAGGCTAACTTTTGGGAAACCACACTCAATGCTGAGTTGAAATCGAGTTGTGTGGAAATTGATGCCAGTGTCGATAAACCAATGGCATAAACAATAGGTACACCTAATGCCAACATAAAAAAGAAGGCACCAAATAACACAATAATCGGTAACCAGTAATCCATAATTTCTCCATTCCTACTATGGTTGGTTGTTGTTTGTTATCTTTAGAGTGGTTGTTTAAGTTCGGTTAAAACCATATCTATGGTGTATATAATAATAAGTACACCACTAATCGGGATGCTCATATAGATATATCCCATTTGCCAGCCTAAAGCGGGCGAGGTCTGACCTGAATCGAATGTATCCATCGTTAATAGCCCACCACCATATACCATAATGATGGTAGCGAAGATAATAACGATAATCTGAATACACAAAAATAAAAGACGTCGGGCTTTTCCTTTCAGCATCATAGGTAGCAGGTCAATCGCCAGATGCCGGTTTTGCCCTGCGGTGTATGCCCCACCAAAAAGTCCAAGACAAATAAAGAGCAAACGGCTGAGTTCATCTGTAAAAATACTGGGACTAGTAAATATAAATCGTGCAGCCACCTGCCACGTCACACATGCCACGATGATCGCCAAAATGGTAATGTTCAATGCTGCAAGCAGAGTATTAATAGATCTAATTATATTTCGCATAGTGATTAACCTTTGCAATATCATTCATCCTGTGGCTGGTAAATTGTCCCATTAAGAAAACCAGGCCAGTTTTTTTCAAACCAAATACCTCGGATAATAGGAAACTCACGAACAGGTGTTTCTCTGACGTGAAAGATACCGTTGCAATAATGAATAAGTAGTTTATCTTTTTTATCCTCAGTACGCTCTGAACGAAAGCGCCAGGCATCACAAAAACCATTTCGTGTTTGCGGAATAGAATTTCCATCCCTGTCGAGAATAATACGTGCTCCCCGACTACCACCACCTGCGTCAATATAATGCGTTAATTGCGTTAATACGGCGGCAGAAGTCAGTGCCATATGCCGCCACATAAACAGCTCGGCAACTTCACCCACATGTTTGATAGCCAATCCATGCCGTTGGACAAATTCGTTCAATAACAGGGCATCACGAGTGGCACGTCGGACTTTATCGGCATGGCAAATAAATCCCGCATGGTCAGACATTCGTGCCTGAATTTTTTCTCTCACAACCGACAACGGCATCTCGGTCCCGTTATCGTGCGCCTGAGTAATGATCTCTCTTATAGAAGCCAGTGCCGGAGCTACCAGTTGTGCTATATCTCCATCAATATTACGTTTTTGCGTGCAACCAATAAAACGTGCCAGACGAACAGCAAAAACCTGCCCGGCATTCAATGCCGCACCACCAGGGCGAGTGACGCCGTGTGTGCCAGCAACTTCCCCCACGGCGAAACAGCCGGGCAGGGAGGTTTGTCCCCAGATATCCACTTCAATGCCGCCATTCATATGCTGATTATTCATGGCAAACTGCAAAGGCTGTGTGGTGAGATCGTAACCGTGCATCTTATACAGCGAGATAGACAGCGGATTCATTCGTTGCAGCCGTTCGATGGGCGATGGTGCCAGAGCGTCGTTATTTTCCAGATACGCGCGAACGTCGTCGTCCAGTCGATCTAATGAGAACGGCAGGTCACCCGGCACCGCTTCAGGATTGCGATTGAAATCCATAAATACCTGACGCCCTGATTGCTGCTCTTGCGCTACTGCCATATCTAACAAGCTGGAGCCAAAATCCATCACCCGAGTGGCGTGGAACGGCCACTGATAGCCTTTACGGAAAATGTTTGAAGCCAGCTCCTGGGTGGTGCGATAGTAATCCGCGAGGAAGTTATACTCGTTACCCTCAGCATCCACGGAATAGATATACGGGATCACCTGTACATAGGTGCCGGATAAATTCCACGGAAACGTGCTACGCGGCGTGCCTATACCAAACTGGCTTTCGGTCAGATTGGTTAGCGTCAGGCCTTCCTCCAGCGCCAGCCCCAGCGAGCCAAAACATTTGTGTGGGTACACACTGTCGCGATAAAGCTCGCCAGGCCCTCCTGTTGCCAGTACCACATTGGGCGCAGTCACAATTGCCAGCCCCCATGGGTTATGGGCGCGATGACCGGTCGCGAGGATTGCCCCCGCCACACAGTCTTCGCCGTTTTCGTCACGCTGATGCAGCAGTTTAATCACTGTTGCACTGGTCAACACTGGAATGGCGAGGCGCTGTACTTCTTCCAACAGCACTTTCACCATTAACCTTGAGGTACGCGGCCCACACGAGGTTGCACGCCCGGCTTCGTCATGGTCGGTTTGATAACGAAGAATCGCGCCATAGCGATCTTCCGGTAATTCCAGACCAAGATATTGCAACCCGCCAAGAGTGTGCAGAGAACCTACCGCTTCGACATAAGCGGTGTCGTGATCCATCGCCCCACCGCTCGCCAGTGCCTCTGCCAGTTTGGTGAAGTTGTCGCCATTGCCTGCGGTAGCGGCGGTAAACAGTGTCTGTTTATCGGAACCAGAACATGCCGACGTCCCCATATATAACCCGGCGGTGGCGATCAGCACATTTTGCTGGCGGCGTTTAAGTTCCACAGCTGCACGCAGCCCGGCTGCACCACTGCCGACTACCAGGGCATCTGTTTGCCAGAGTGGGTAATCAACACCGTCTACCGTGACAACCCATGCGGGTTCTGCCTGTGCAAAACCCTTTGGGAAAGTAACGTGCGTCAGCGCGTCAAGGATGGTGTCATCAAGCTGACTCATGCATCCTCCATCGGCGTAAACAGGCTACTTTCCATCAGGCGTGGGTGCTTGATAATTGGACGGAAGGCCATATACGGCAGAATGTCGCGCTCAATCTCCACACCCGGCGCGATTTCAATTAATTCAACGCCTTCTGCCGTTAACTGGAATACTGCGCGTTCAGTGATATACAACACTTCCTGACCACTTTGCTGTGCGTAGGCGGCGCTAAAAGTGATTTTTTCCACCTGGGTAACCAGTTTAGGGATTTGACCTGACTGGGCGATATGCAGGCCATCTGGCGTTACATCGATCTTGCTGCCTTTAGCGTCGAACGTGCCGCAGAACACCACTTTACGGGCATTTTGCGCAATTTCGAGAAATCCGCCGGGGCCAATTAGATTGCCATTGAGATGGGAGACGTTGACGTTACCGTACTGATCCATCTCTCCCATGCCGAGGAAGGTGATATCGATGCCGCCGCCACTGTAGAATTCGAATTGATCGAGTGATGGAATAATGGCGTCGGCGTTGCGGGCGCAGCCGAAAAACGCATCATCCAGCATCATACCGTTATGTACGCCTTGCTCGACGCTCAGCCATAAACTTTGGTAAGGAACGCCTTCGCGCAGCGCTACTCCTGGAATACCGCCGGGAATACCAAAGCCAAAGTTGGTTGAAGCGCCAGCTACCAGTTCGCGTGCCGCCCGACGGGCAATCAGGCGACGTACCGGATGACTAACCAGTTCAATAGCGTCGTTAGAACTCAGACGGCGATGTTGGCCGCTGATGGTCAGGTCGTAACCGCCAAGATAGGTTTGTGGTTGTTCGCGGTGTTCAACGATGCCATCAACCAGAATGCCCGGTAATTTGACCCGGCGTGGTTCAATCGCGCCAGCTTCCAGCACATCGCGTACCTGTACGAACACTTTGCCGCCGCTGTTGTGTGCTGCCAGCGCCATGGAATAGCTATCCATATCAATCGCTTCTTCTTCAAGGCTGACGTTGCCTCGAGGATCGGCATAAGTGCCACGCAAAATCGCGTAATCCACTTTGAAAGGGCGATAACGAAGTTTGGTTTCACCGTCGATTTCAATCAGTTCTACCAGCTCGTCGGTAGTGCATTCATTCGACTTACCGCCGCCATTGCGTGGATCAACAAACGATCCCAGCCCAACGTGGGTAAAAAGCCCCGGACGTCCGGCGCCGATCTCCCGTAGCAGTGCCTGAATCACGCCACCAGGAAAGCAGTAGGCTTCAATCGTGTTATTTTTTACCAGCGCCTGCATTTTGGGCGACCAGGTAAAGTGCCCGGCAATAATGCGTTTGAGCATCTCTGCGTGCGCAAAACGATTAGTGCCTTTGCAGTCGCGATCGCCAATACCCAGCGAGTGGATTAGCGTCAGGTCGCGAGGGTGTCCGGTTTGCAGGAAACGCGCTTCAATAGCAGCCAGAATATGGTCCGCTTCCACCATACCGCCGCCGTTACCGCTAATAGCAATAGTCGCACCGTCCTGAATTTGCGCCGCCAGTGCCTCGGCGGTTGTTATCTTACGCATACAATTTCCTTATTGATTATTGAAGCTCACGCTACTTTTTTCGGCAAAGGCGCGCGTCGCCTGCTGGCAATCCTGAGTGGCGGACATTAATCCGGCCAGTAGCTGGTGCGGGTAATCGGCATGTTTATTTTCCAGTGCCAGAATCAGTTGCTTAATATGTGCAAGCGCCACCGGACCACATTTTTCCAGCTGCGCTAACTGGTTCGCCATCCAGCTTTCCACCTGTTCTTTTTCTACCACTTCATCAATTAAATTCGCCGCCTGAGCTTCCTGCGCCGTCAGGCGTTTACCCAGCATCAGCATCTGGCGACCGACCACCGGACCAACCTGATTAAGCACACGTTCAATGCCCATCCAGCCAGGCACCATGCCGAGCATCACTTCCGGGTTAGAGAATTTCGCGCCGGGGCGAGCAATACGAATATCGCAGCACAAGGCAAGTTCAATACCACCGCCGATGGTATGACCGTTGAGATTCGCAACGGTTAATTGGGGTAAGTTGCGCAGGCGATTAAAAACGTCATTACCGCGTTTAATCCATTTTCTGCCCATATCTAATGGCGAATAGGCCGACCACGATTTAATATCGCCACCCGCACAAAAGAATTTATCGCCGGTTGCCGTTAATTCGACTAATCGTAATGTGGTGTCGTTTTCAATTTCATTTAAATAATGGTCGAGAGATTCAATCATCTCTTCGTTAATAGCATGACATTTATCTTCACGGTTCAATGTCAGGCGGCAGGAAGCTGCCGCTCTGCTGAACAGAACGGGTTGGTCACTCATGATCATTCCTTAACAATAATGCGCGATGCGATCGACGCTAATATCCAGCGTGCTGTTAATATCTTTCTGCCACCAGTACGGCGAGAATATTTCCAGTTCAATAGCGCCATTAAATCCGGCGTTTTCAACCAGCCGACGAATTGACGGAATATTGATGACGCCATCTCCCGGCATTCCCCGGTCATTGACCAGATCGGTGGTCGGCACTAACCAGTCGGAAACATGAAACGCGAGGATGCGGTTTCCGGCACGCAGGATCTGACTGGCGAGATCCGGATCCCACCAGACGTGATAAACATCCACCGCCACGCCGAGGCCAAACTCACCATCGGGATCGAGTTCATCACACCAGTCCAGCGCCTGACGTAACGTGCACAGGCAAGAGCGGTCGGCAGCAGTCATCGGGTGCAGCGGCTCCAGCGCAATTGGCACGCCGACATCTTTCGAATGTGGCAGCAACTGGCGAATCCCTTGTTTTACTTGTTCCCGCGCTTCGTACAAATCTTTTGTTCCCTGCGGTAACCCGCCAACCACCTGCATATAACAGGCGGCGTTAAGCACCGCTGCGTCGTCCAGCGCCCGGCGGTTATCATCAATCGCCAGTTTGCGTTCCGCCAGTGTCGGCGCGGTGTAGTAAGTGCTACGGCACAAACCGGAAACGCTCATGTTACTGGCGGCAAGCTGGCGGGCGATTTGCTGGAGATCTTCACCCTGCAACTCCCTGCGCCAGGGGGCAATTGCGCCAATACCGCGTGCGGCGCAGGCATCAATAATGGCGGGTAGCGGCGTTTTATAGCCCAGTGTTGCGGTATTGATACTGAATAAATCCGGGCGTTGTAACAGATCTCTCATGATTCAGCCTCAGAAGCGCGGCATACTTAAGCCGCCGTCGATGGCAACCGCCTGACCGCAGGTGTAAATCAGTTTACCTTCCGCCATCGCGCGGACGGTGGAAGCGATATCAGCCGGATAACCCCAACGTCCCCACGGCACCAGACCTTTGGCAATCAGTTCGTCGTAATAAGCCGTTGCCGGAATAGTCATATCGGTTTTGATGAGACCAGGGCGCACTTCATAAACGCCAATTTGTTCATTGCAAAGGCGAGCAGCAAACAGACGAGCAGCGGCAGAAACGGCGGTTTTGGCAATGGTGTATTCGCCGCGATTCATCGCCAGCATGATGGCGTTGATGGAACTGACGAAAATAATCGAGCGGTGCGGCAGTTCCGCTTCCGGTTTCGGCTGTGCCAGTAAACGCTTACTGAATGCCTGAGCAAGGAAGAACGGCGCGCGGGTGTTAATGGCAATGTTTTGATCGAAGCTGTCTGGTTCGAGGTCGAGGAGGTCACCGCGTTTTTTCACTGAAATTCCCGCGTTATTGAGCTGGCAGTCCAGACGCCCCCACTGGTTTTGCGCCGCGTCGAGCATCTCTTCATGCAAGGAGAGATCGCCGACATCGGCAGGGAAGCAAATCACTTCCACGCCTTCAGCTATACATTCTTGTTGTGTGATATGCAGTTTTTCTACGCTGTCGGCATCGGGAAGATCGTTAATCAGCAGGTTAAATCCGCCACGAGCAAGCTCCAGCGCACAGCCCTTTCCAATACCACGAGCGGCTCCGGTAATCACGGCAACAGGACGAGTGGATTTCATACAATAGCTCTCTTTTTTTGAATATTGTTTTCTAAGTGACAATTAGCTTGCGACGTGACGCAAGAAAGATCAACCATCTGGTTGGTTGATATGCGATAGTGATCACAGGAAATTTGATAACTTGATGAAAGTACAAGTTTTTATCCTTTTTACTGGAGCTTCTAATTAATCGGGTTAAGATAGTTATCTTGAAGAGGTCGTGGGGAAGCGTTATGTATCTTGATACCAGCAACGTACAGAGCCTGAAGGAAAAGCTGCTGTTATGCGCGGTTAATGAATTTGCCGAATATGGTTATGAAGGGGCCAGGGTCGATAATATTGTTAAGGCTGCGGGGTGTAGTAAACAGACGGTTTATCATCACTTTGGTAATAAAGAAAGTTTATTTATTGAAGTACTGGAATATACCTGGAACGATATTCGACAAAAAGAAAAGGCCCTTGATTTCTCAGATCTTCCGCCACAAAAAGCCATTGAGAAAATTATTGATTTTACATGGGATTATTATATTGCTAATCCTTGGTTTTTAAAAATTGTGCATAGTGAAAATCAAAGTAAAGGTGTGCATTATGCAAAATCACAGCGTCTCTTAGAAATTAACCATGCGCACTTGCAGTTAATGGAATCCTTATTGGATGAAGGGAAGAAACACAATATTTTTAAGCCAGATATCGACCCATTGCAGGTGAATATTAATATTGCTGCGCTTGGCGGATATTATTTGATCAACCAGCATACGCTTGGCCTGGTTTATCCGGTGCGCCGTAAAACCCCGTCCTTCAGGGCGGGGATATACGGCGCGGTTTTCCACCTGACCAGGTGTTTGCTGTTGTTCAATGTATTGGCGGATGACGGATATTGGCGCACCTCCGCAGCTACTGGCAAAATAGCCAGGACTCCACAAAACGCCTTTGTAGTAATACCTGACTGCAATATCTGGTCGATCTCGTCGCAGTAACCTACCCGATACGCCTTTGAGGCTGTTTACCAGACTGGATATCGCCAGTTTGGGAGGATAGTTAATTAACAAATGGACGTGATCTGGTTCGCCATCCATTTCAACCAGTTCAGTTTCAAAATCAGCACATACATTTGAAAAGTAAGTGCGTAGTTTTTCTGTCGCGTCATAGTCAAAAATCTGACGTCGGTATCTGGTGACAAAGACCAGATGAACATGCATCAGGAAAACACAATGCCTTCCACGCCGGATATCGGTTTCTTTTTTCACAGACCAAAGTATCATTTGGCCTGTGAAACGACTACAGGCATTTAAATTCCAGTTAAGACCAGGTGGTCAACAGGAGCGTGAAATGAGGCGCATGTCGTTTCGTTTTCAATCGTGCTCTGGCGCTTCAGAATGAGAATCATGAGGCCGGTAATAAATACATCCCTTACGGGAAAATGGCT
>OOBI01001711.1_pt1 | contig 10480 bp, 7 predicted proteins | sample 1671081 | NCBI WGS metagenome assembly OOBI01 (sample SAMN06348120, study PRJEB24527) | human gut metagenome | biome: human gut; feature: ankylosing spondylitis patient; material: feces | host: Homo sapiens | place: China | collected 2015-10 | reverse complement strand
AGAAACTGATCCGTATCGCAAAAGAGTGGGGCGTAGAGACAGAAGGAAAAGATATCTATGATCTGGCTCATGAAATGGCTGAGACAGGATTGATGGAATATGGTAAACCATTTGGATATCAGAGATTCCTTGACAGAATGCCTGCAGGACAGAAAGAGAAACTGATTGAAAATGAAATTGCACCACGTGCGATCGACCGTGAGGTTTCCACTTCTTTACATATGGCTCATATGGGATGTTCTTCTCTTCCGGAAGCTCTTGTAAAACAGTCTATCCGCTGCGGTCTTGCCGATGGATGGGGCGGTTCCATGATGGGAACAGAGTTCTCTGACGTATTATTCGGAACTCCGAAGCCAATTGACACTGAAGCTAACCTTGGTGTAATGGTTGAAGAGAATGTAAACATCGTTGTACACGGACATGATCCGAGTCTTTCCGAGATGATCTGTGAATATGCAGACAGCAAAGAAATGATCGATTATGCAAAATCTGTAGGAGCAAAAGGAATCACTGTTTCCGGTGTATGCTGTACTTCAAACGAAGTAGCTATGCGTCGCGGTGTTCCGATGGCCGGTAACTTCCTGCAGCAGGAGAATGTAGTACTGACAGGTGCCTGCGAAGCGATCGTAGTAGATGTTCAGTGTATCTTCCCTGCATTAGGACCTTTAAGCAAATGCTTCCATACTAAATTTATCACAACTTCTCCGATCGCTCAGATGCCTGATGCTGAATTTATCAGATTCAATGCTGAGACAGCAGGAGAGAATGCAAAAGCAATCGTTAAGATGGCTATTGATAACTTCAAGAACAGAAAACCTGAACTTGTACATATCCCACAGCTGAAACAGAAAGCTACAGTTGGTTATTCCGTAGAAGCAATCGTTAAGGTTCTTGACGGTGTTACAAACTCTCAGGTTGATGAGACAGGAACAACAAAACCATTACTTGAGTGCATCACTTCCGGTGTTATCCGTGGTGCTGTTGCTATGGTTGGATGTAACAATCCTAAGATCCGTCCTGACTATGCACATATTGAACTGATGAAGAAATGTATCGCCAATGATATCGTTGTCATTGCTTCCGGATGTTCTGCACAGGCAGCTGCAAAAGCAGGTCTTATGGACAAATCTGCAAAAGATCTCTGCGGTGCAGGTCTGAAACGTGTCTGTGAACTGGCTGATATCCCACCGGTACTCCACATGGGATCATGCGTAGATATTTCCCGTATGATGATCCTTGCTGCTGAACTTGCAAAAGATGCAGGTCTTCAGATCAATCAGCTTCCTGTAGTTGGATGTGCTCCTGAGTGGATGTCTGAAAAAGCTGTATCCATCGGTAACTATGTAGTAGGTACCGGTATTGATACATTCCTTGGTGTTGATCCATATGTTTCCGGTTCTTCAGAAATGGGAGAGCTTCTTACAGAGGGAACAAGAAAATGGACAGGAGCTGCTTATACAGTAGAAACAGATATTGAGAAATTAGTTGATCTGATGATCGAAAGAATCGAAGAGAAGAGAACAGCATTAGGAATCTAATCTGCTGTGATCTTAAAAATGTAATAAAAGGTGGATGACGTAAAATGAAAATAGCAGTTACAGGAAAAGGCGGCGTAGGCAAAACTACTTTTGCAGCAACGCTGGCCAGGTTGTATGCAGCAGAGGGAAGACCGGTACTTGCAGCAGATGTGGATCCGGATGCGAATCTTGGTCTTGCATTAGGCTTTGATGAAGAAACACTGGATTCTATTGTACCAATTTCCAAAATGCGTAAGCTTGTGGAAGAACGTACAGGTGCGACTGCGGGAAATCAGTTCTATCATCTGAATCCGAAAGTAGACGATATCCCGGAGAAATATGGTAAGGTCTGTAATGGCGTGCGTCTCCTTGTCCTGGGAACTGTCGAGACAGGCGGTGGCGGATGTGTATGTCCGGAGCATGTAATGCTGAAACGTATTATTAATAATCTGGTACTGAGAAGAGAAGATGTGGTAATTCTTGATATGGAAGCCGGCCTGGAACATCTCGGCAGAGGAACCACAGAAGGAGTGGACGCATTTATCGTAGTGATCGAACCGGGTGCAAGAAGTGTTCAGACATACAAGAATGTAAAACGTCTGGCAAAGGATCTGGGAGTAGCTCAGGTAAAGGTTGTTGCAAACAAAGTACGCAACGAGGATGACGAAAACTTTATCAGAGAACGGATTCCACAGGAAGATCTTTTAGGAATGATCCATTACAACACAGAAGTAATTGATGCGGACAGACAGGGAAAATCCCCTTATGACTTCAGCAAAACAGTTACTGATGAGATCATTAAGATAAAAGAAAAGATAGATCGTCAATAATCTCATATATTAGGAGGTAAACAAAAGTGACTTTATTTGAAAGTGTTTTTGCGGGAAATGACGCGGTTTATGGACTTACAGAGGGTGCCATCAACCAGGCAATTGAAAAATACGGCGCTGACAAAGCAGTCAGCTTCCCTGATACAGCATATTCTTTACCATGCTACTATGCAGTAACAGGAACAAAGGTTGGAACTCTTGCAGAGTTAAAAGATGCTCTTGCAGTAGTAAAAACTCTTATGACAAGAGAGAAAAGAACAAATGACGTATTTATGTCAGGTGTTGCTACAGCTCTCTGCGCAGAATTTATCGAAGTTCTGAAATATATCGACGGAGCAGTTCCTTATGAAGCTCCTTGCTACGGACATCTTGCAGATGCAGTGATCCGTGAACTTGGTGTACCGCTTGTAACAGGCGATATCCCAGGTGTAGCAGTTATCCTTGGAAAAGCTCCTTCCGCTCAGGAAGCAGCAGACCTTGTTAAATCCTATCAGTCTCAGGGTATCCTGATTACTCTGGTTGGTGACGTTATTGACCAGTTAGAGGAAGTTGGATACAAGACAGGTGCTAACGTACGTGTTATCCCGCTTGGAAAAGACGTTACAGCAGTTATCCATGTAGTATCTGTAGCACTTCGTGCAGCTCTTATCTTCGGTAACGTAAAACCAGGTGATGCTGCAACTCTGATGGATTACACAATGAAACGTGTACCTGCATTTGTTAATGCATTTGCACCGTTAAATGATGTGATCGTAGCTTGTGGTGCAGGCGCTATCGCTCTTGGATTCCCGGTTATCACAAACCAGGAAGATGTTGCAAGAGTACCGAAGAGCCTGATCTGCCAGAAAGACATCTCCAAATGGAATGCAACTTCTCTGGAAGCACGTGACATCAAAATCAAAATTACAAACATCGATATCCCGGTTGCTTTCGCATCTGCATTCGAAGGTGAGATCATCCGTCGTAAAGACATGCAGGTTGAATTCGATGGTTCCCGTGTAGACTGTGCAGAGCTTGTACATACATGTGATGCAAGTGAAGTAGAAGACCATAAGATTACAGTTGTTGGTCCGGAAGTAGACGACATGGAACTTGGCAGCAAGAACAGCATTGCATATGTTGTTAAAGTTGCAGGTAAAAACATGCAGCCTGACTTTGAACCTGTTATCGAGCGTAAGTTCCATAACTACATCAACTGTATCGAAGGTGTATACCATACAGGACAGAGAGATATGCAGAGAATCCGTATCAGCAAAGATGCATTTGCTGCAGGCTTCAAGATCAAACATATCGGTGAAGTTCTCTATACACAGGTTAAGAATGAATTTGACGCAGTTGTTGATAAATGTGAAGTTACTATTTATACAGATCCTGCTGAGTGTACAAGAATCCGTCATGAAGTTGCTATCCCGATCTTCGAGAAACGTGATGACCGTCTGAATACTCTGACAGACGAATCTGTAGATGTATATTACAGCTGTATCCTCTGCCAGGCATTCTCCCCGTCTCACGTATGTGTTGTTACACCTGAGAGACTTGGACTTTGCGGTGCCGTTTCATGGCTGGATGCAAAAGCTACCCACGAGCTGGATCCAAACGGACCTTGCCAGGTAATTACAAAAGAAAGACCTATTGATGAGAACCTTGGTTCTTATGAAGATGTAGATGAAGCTGTTAAGAAATTATCCCAGGGTGCATTAGAGCACGTTACACTGTACTCTATCATGCAGGATCCTATGACATCATGCGGATGCTTCGAGTGTATCTGCGGTATCGAGCCATTCTCCAATGGTGTTGTTATCGCTAACCGTGAGTATGCAGGCATGACACCTCTTGGAATGACATTCTCAGAAATGGCATCCATGACAGGTGGTGGTGTTCAGACACCTGGTTTCATGGGACATGGTAAACATTTCATCAGCTCCAAGAAGTTCATGAAGGCAGAAGGCGGTATTGAACGTATCGTATGGATGCCAAAAGAACTGAAAGAGTTTGTTGCTGAGCGTCTTAACAACACAGCAAAAGAACTCTACGGAATTGAAAACTTTACAGATATGATCGGTGATGAAACAATCGCTACTGATCCGGAAACACTGGTTGGATTCCTTACAGAAAAAGGCCATCCGGCATTAGCCCTTGATCCGATGATGTAAAGATGGTGGTTTTCCCGGAGGTATTATGTGAGTCATGCGGAGGCTTTTAATAAGCCTCCGGGTTTAAACGCTCAAAAGCGTATAGATAAAAACCATAGTATATTATATTTCAAGGACATACAGAATGTGATCGTGTGAAAGTACAATCGTTCTGTTTCGTAAGGACGGAATGTGGCTGCCGTAATGATTTGCTGATAAAAATATATGCGGAGTGTATGAAGAATCAGCAAAGTTCAGATATGGCAATTTGCCGAATTTTTTTCACTTTGTTATGGAAAATAAAGGAAAGCTGTGAAATTGTTGTTTTTTTAACAAAATATGACAGACTGTACTTGTCAACGGGCAGGATAATGTTGTATACTACACATGACATAGTGTGTAAGTCTGCGAAAAGATACATACACATAGTAATTTTTTTAAGGAGGCCAAAAAAATGCCGTTTAATCAGAAACTTCAGAAATTCAATGCAAAGATTAATACAGTCACCATTGGCAGCGGAGATAAGACTGTAACAATCGGCGGAGACTCTACTTATCCATTTTATTCTTTTGATGCACCATCAGAAAACACACCTAAGATCGGTGTGGAGATCTCTGATATGGGTCTTGAGAATGTTGTATCCGAAGGTATCAAAGCATACTACGACGGAGCTTCCACAATCGGAGAAATGGCTAAAAAAGCAGCAGCTATGGAAGGTGCTGATTTTGTAGCGCTTATCCTTGAAGGCGGAGATCCGAACGGTGTAAACAAATCTGTTGATGAACTTATTGCAGTTGTAAAAGACGTTGCAGATTCCATTGATGCACCATTAGTAGTAGAAGGATGCAAGAACGTAGAAAAAGACGCTGAACTTCTTCCGAAAGTAGCTGAAGCTCTTCAGGGAAGAAATGTATTGATCCTTTCTGAAAAAGAAGAAAACTACAAAGCAATCGGTGCTGCAGCAGGACTTGCTTACGATCAGATCGTAGGTGCAGAATCTGCCGTAGATATCAACCTTGCTAAACAGCTTAACGTTGTAACTACTCAGTTAGGCGTTAACGCACAGAAGATCGTTATGAATATCGGCAGTGCTGCTGCCGGATATGGATATGAGTACGTTGTATCTACAATGGATCGTATCAAAGGTGCAGCTTTATCTCAGAATGATAACATGCTGCAGATGCCTATCATTACACCGGTATCCGCTGAGACATGGGGCGTAAAGGAAGCTACAGCTTCTGAAGCTGACATGCCTGAATGGGGACCGGAAGAAGAGCGTGGAATCGATATGGAAGTTATGACAGCTGCTGCTGACCTTGCAGCCGGATCTGATGCAGTCATCTTAAGACATCCGGAAGCTGTTGCAACTATTTCCAGAATGATCAAAGCACTTGCGTAATTGAATAGGAGGAACAAATAAAATGGCACTGAATGGTATTCAGATCTTTAAATTAACACCAAAGAAAAACTGTAAGGAATGCGGATGCCCAACATGTATGGCTTTCTCTATGAAAGTTGCTCAGGGCGCTATGAAAATCGAACAATGTCCGCATATGTCTGATGAAGCTTTAGCATCTCTTTCCGAGGCAACTGCTCCGCCAATGAAGACAATCAAAATTGGTACTGGTGCAGAAGAGCACACTCTGGGTGGAGAAACAGTATTATTCAGACATGAAAAAACATTTGTAAGCAAGCCAAGATATGCAGTAGCTCTGTGCACATGTATGGATGATGCTACAGTAGAGGCGAAACTTGCAGAAATCCCGAAGGTAGATTATGACCGTATCGGTGAAAGAATGTATGCTGAACTTGTATATGTAAACTGTGGCGAAGGTGCAGATGCAGCTAAATATACTGCACTTGTAGAAAAAGCTGCAGGTCTTGGCAGAACTTTAGTTCTTGAATGTAAAGATCCTGAAATCGCAAAAGCAGCTCTTGCAGTATGCAAAGACAGCAAACCGGTCTTAAACGGTGCAGATGCTTCCAACTATGAAGCAATGAACGCAGTTGCTACAGAAGCAGGTGTTGTTCTCGGTGTATCCGGTAAAGACTTAAATGAATTATATGATACAACAGCAGCTCTTGAAAAACTTGGAAACAAGAACCTTGTTCTTGATACAACAGGCGCTGACATCAAAGAAACCTTTGCAAACACTGTACAGGTTCGTCGTGCAGCTCTGAAAGATCAGGACAGAACATTTGGTTATCCATCTATCGTAAACCTTGTTAAGATCGCAAAAGGTGACCTTCACTTACAGGCAGCTTTAGCATCTATGTTTACAATGAAATATGGTTCCATCATCGTTATGGAGCAGATGACATATGCAGAAGCTCTTCCATTATATGGTCTGCGTCAGAACGTTTTCACTGATCCGCAGAAACCAATGAAAGTTGAGCCAGGCATCTATCCATTAAATGGTGCTGATGAGAATGCAGTAGTAGTTACTACTGTAGACTTCGCTCTTACATATTTCGTAGTATCCGGCGAGCTGGAGCGTTCCGGTGTTCCGCTTAACCTGGTAATCAATGATGCAGGCGGACTTTCCGTACTGACATCCTGGGCAGCTGGTAAATTCTCCGGCAACAGCATTTCCGCTTACATCAAAGAAAATGTTGAGCCTAAGGTAAAATCCAGAAAGCTTATTATCCCAGGTAAGGTAGCAGTTCTTAAGGGTGACCTTGAAGCAAAACTTCCTGGATGGGAAATCATCGTTGGACCAAGAGAAGCTGTACAGCTTGTTAAATTCTTAAAAGATATGCAGGCTGACGGTCAGATCTGATCGGAATGACATGCCGGACCGGTCATCTGACCGGTCTGGCTCTTAATAAGAAGCATACAGGTTTTATTCCTGTGTAAATAAATAAAAAGGAGAACACGGTTATGGCAAAATTTGTAACAATCGGAGAAAGACTTTCCACTACTGCACCTGCAGTAAACAAAGCATTTACAGAAAGAGATCCAGAGCCGATCATCAAAAGAGCAAAACAGCAGCTTGACGCTGGTGCTACTTACCTTGATGTAAACATCGGACCGGCTGAGAACGATGGAGAAGATCTGATGAAATGGGCAGTACAGCTCCTTCAGTCAGAGTTTGACAATGTTCCGCTTGCACTGGATACAACAAACAAGAAAGCTATTGAAGCTGGTATCTCTGTATATAACAGAGCAAAAGGAAAACCGATCGTTAACTCTGCTGATGCTGGTGACAGAATCACAAACATCGACCTTGCAGCAGCAAACGATGCCATCTGTATCGCACTTTGCTCTTCCGGTATGGTAGCAGCAGACAATGATGAACGTATGATGCACTGCCAGAACATGCTTGAAAGAGGTATGTCTCTTGGTATGGAAGCTGAAGATCTGTGGTTTGACCCGTTATTCCTGGTTGTAAAAGGAATGCAGGACAAACAGATGGAAGTTCTTGAAGCAATCAAAATGTTCTCTGATATGGGACTGAACTCCACAGGTGGTCTTTCCAATAACAGTAACGGTATGCCGAAACATATCCGTCCGATCATGGACTCTGCTCTTGTAGCAATGGCTATGATGAACGGTCTTACATCTGCAATCGTTAATCCTAACGACCTTCGTCTGATGGAAACTATTAAATCCTGTGATGTATTCAAAGGCAATACACTGTATGCAGATTCCTACCTGGAAATCTAATCAGTATAGCTGAGAAATCTAATAAAATATTCGACCGACATAAATGAATACATAATTATGGGGGCTGAAGGCTTCGGTCTTCGGTCCCTGTTTTATTACAGGCTATTACGACTATGAGAAAGGTGGTTGCCGAATGTTTAAGGTAACATTTTCATTCGAAGATGGCAGTGTGGTAGAAGCTTATGCCAATGCGGGGGATAATTTACTCGAGGTTGCACGTGGAGCCAATGTGGCGATCGATGCACCATGTTCCGGAAACGGAGCCTGCGGAAAATGTCGTGTCCAGTTAAAGAGCGGAGAACTGGAAAGCAAAAAGACATTACATATTTCTGATGAGGAATATCAGGAAGGATGGCGCCTTGCCTGCTGCAGCAAAATCAGTGCTGATGTGGATGTGCTGGTACCTGATATTGCATCTGCCTATAAGAGCAGAATGAAAGTAGCTGATTTAAGCTCTAAAGAGGAAATAGCCATTTTTGAAAATGCCAAACGAGATGTGGAACTTGCTGGCATAGAACTGAAAAACAGTCTTGAGGTAGTGGATGTTGTCATGACTCCGCCATCTTTAGACGATACAATGCCGGATAATGAGAGACTGACACGTGCCCTGCGCAAATATTTAAATATCAGCAGAGTCCGGATTCCTTATGCAGTTTTAAAGAAACTTCCGGATGTACTGCGAGAGAATAATTTTGCAGTGAAGTGTGTGATTCGTGCTACATCTGATGATATGTTTGTATATGATATTTTCGGTAAAGATGAAGATGTAGTGATCGGTGGTCTTGCAGTAGATATCGGTACAACAACCGTTTCAGCTGTACTGATTAATATGGAGAATGGTGATATTCTTGCAAAGAGTTCTGCCGGAAACGGACAGATCCGTTTTGGTGCAGATGTAATAAACCGAATCGTGGAATCACAGAAACCCGGAGGTCAGAAAAAATTGCAGGATGCGGTGATCAAGGAGACTATCAATCCAATGATCCACGAAATGTGCAAGAGTGCAAAATTTCCCAAAGACCATATCTACAGGATGTGTGTGGCATCCAATACAACTATGAATCATCTGTTTGCAGGAATCAATTCTGATCCATTACGTACAGAACCGTATATCCCTGCATTCTTTAAGACCAATTCCCTTTTTGCTTCCGATGTGGGAGTTGATATCAATAAAGATGCTCATATTATTATGGCGCCGAATATCGGAAGCTATGTAGGCGGCGATATCACAGCCGGAACTCTGGTCAGCCAGATTTGGAACAGGCCCGAATTCTCACTGTTTATCGACCTTGGTACAAATGGAGAGCTTGTATTTGGAAACTCAGACTTTATGATGAGCTGTGCATGTTCAGCAGGTCCTGCCTTTGAGGGTGGTGACATCAGCTGTGGTATGCGTGCCACAGACGGAGCCATCGAAGCATGTACCATTGACAAAGAGACTATGGAGCCTACCTACAAGATTGTAGGTGATCCGGGAACGAAACCTGTAGGTTTATGTGGATCCGGTATCATCGATGTGATCAGTGAACTTTATATCTGCGGAATCATCAACCCCAAGGGTAAATTTATCCGTGAAGGAAAGAGAATTAAACATGACAAATACGGAATGGGCAGCTATATCCTTGCATTTGAGGAAGAGGCAGGTTCTGTAAAGGATGTTGAGATTACAGAAGTTGATATTGACAACTTCATCCGTGCCAAAGGTGCCATCTTCTCAGCAATCCGTACAATGCTTACTTCTCTGGACTTCGATGTGAGCATGATCGATGATGTGTATGTTGCAGGCGGTATCGGAAGCGGTATCAACATGCAGAATGCAGTCAACATCGGTATGTTCCCGGATATCCCGATCGAGAAATTCCACTACATTGGTAACTCTTCTCTGACAGGTGCGTATCTGATGCTTCTGTCAACACCGGCAGAGAAGAAGACTTATGAACTTGCTGCAAATATGACATATATGGAACTTTCTACAGTACCGATCTATATGGATGAATTTGTAGGTGCATGTTTTATTCCTCATACAGATACAAGTATGTTCCCGACTGTAATGGAAGAGGTTCAGAACCGCTGATGAATTTCAGTAATTTCTATATGAGAAATTATGAATATCTAGAGAAATAAAAATAACAGGACGGATCTTTAGATCCCTTTGATCTGTCCTGTTTATGGAGATTTATATGGCGTTTAGCTTAAATGACTTAAATTATGAAAAAGACAGTAAGGAAAGAATGCCATGGGAGCATTATACTCAGGAGTTTGCAACTGCAGATCCGAAGGAAATTGCTTCCATGGAGATCGGAAGAGCACACGTCTGAACTCCAGTCACATTCC
>OOBI01001710.1_pt1 | contig 10483 bp, 7 predicted proteins | sample 1671081 | NCBI WGS metagenome assembly OOBI01 (sample SAMN06348120, study PRJEB24527) | human gut metagenome | biome: human gut; feature: ankylosing spondylitis patient; material: feces | host: Homo sapiens | place: China | collected 2015-10 | reverse complement strand
GGGAAAGTGCGCGGACTTTAAAAGCCGGAGGCAGATTTTACATGGTACACAGACCGTTCCGGCTTGCCGAGATCTTGACGGCAATGTGCGAGGCGAAGCTGGAGCCGAAGCGGATGCGCTTGGTGTATCCATATGTGGATAAGGAGCCAAACATGGTTTTGATCGAGGGAATCCGTGGCGCGAAATCGCGGATGACCGTGGAGCCGCCGCTGATCGTTTATGAGAAAGATGGCAGTTATACACGGGAAATCCTGGAACATTACGGAATGACAGGGACTGGAAAGGAGTAACTATGGCAGGAACATTATATTTGTGCGCAACGCCGATCGGCAATCTGGAGGATATGACGTTCCGGGTGATCCGGACGCTGAAAGAGGTTGACCTGATTGCAGCGGAAGATACCAGGAACAGTATTAAACTGCTGAACCATTTTGAGATCAAAACACCGATGACCAGTTATCATGAATATAATAAGATAGACAAAGGACATGCTCTGGTGGAGAAACTTCTTGCAGGGACAAATATTGCACTGATCACCGATGCCGGCACACCGGGAATCTCAGATCCGGGTGAGGAACTGGTGAAAATGTGCTATGAAGCCGGAATTACGGTCACTTCCCTTCCGGGAGCCGCTGCCTGTATTACGGCACTGACACTTTCCGGGCTTTCCACCAGAAGATTTGCATTTGAAGCATTTCTTCCAACGGACAAAAAGGAAAGACAGGCAGTCCTGGGTGAGCTTGTAGATGAGACAAGAACGATGATCGTTTACGAAGCACCGCACCGTCTGGTGAGAACCTTGAGAGAGCTTGGAGAAGTTCTTGGCGGGGACAGACATCTGACTGTGTGCCGGGAACTTACAAAAAAGCATGAGACTGCATTTCGCACCACGTTTGCGGAAGCGGTTTCTTATTACGAGAGCAACGATCCGAAGGGGGAGTGTGTGCTTGTGATCGAGGGCAAGAGCCGGGAGAGCATTTTACAGGAAGAGCGTGCGAAATGGGAAGAAATGACGGTTCAGGAGCATATGGATTACTATACGAATCAGGGAATTGATAAGAAAGAAGCCATGAAAAAGGTGGCGAAGGATCGCGGAGTCGGAAAGAGGGACATTTACAAAGAACTGTTGTAAGGCTTTCGTCAATTTGTACACCTTCTTAAAAAATCTTTGTTCAACCCGGTCATAGACCGACGAAGTAAAAACAGATATACTTTATTTCAGAAACAAGAACAGCGACAGCGTGTGTAAGAATCGCACAAAGATTTAGGAGGAAAAATAAATGGCAAGCTTATCATTAAAGCATATTAACAAAACATATCCGAACGGATTTGAAGCAGTTAAAGATTTCAACCTTGAAATTGAAGATAAAGAATTTATCATTTTTGTAGGACCATCTGGATGTGGTAAATCTACTACACTTCGTATGGTTGCAGGTCTGGAAGAGATCACAAGCGGTGAACTCAAGATCGGTGACAAAGTGGTAAATGATGTAGAACCAAAAGACAGAGATATCGCGATGGTATTCCAGAACTATGCTCTGTACCCACATATGACTGTATATGATAACATGGCATTCGGACTTAAATTAAGAAAAGTTCCGAAACCGGAGATTGATAAGATGGTTCGTGAAGCGGCTAAGATCCTTGACCTTGAACCACTGCTTGACCGTAAACCAAAAGCTCTTTCAGGTGGACAGAGACAGCGTGTTGCTATGGGACGTGCAATTGTTCGTAACCCGAAGGTATTCCTTATGGATGAACCACTTTCCAACCTGGATGCTAAACTTCGTGGACAGATGCGTATCGAGATTTCCAAACTTCATCAGAGACTTGGTACAACAATCATCTACGTAACACATGACCAGACAGAAGCTATGACACTGGGAACCAGAATCGTAGTTATGAACGCAGGTGTTGTTCAGCAGGTAGATACACCACAGGTACTTTATGATACCCCATGCAACCTCTTCGTTGCAGGATTCATCGGATCACCACAGATGAATTTCCTTGATGCTGTATGCCAGAAGAAGGGTGACAAAGTTGTCCTCAAAGTTGGACCGGCTGATATTGAACTTCCACCGTCAAAAGCAAAGAAACTTATCGATGGAGGATATGAAGGAAAGACTGTTGTCCTTGGAATCCGTCCGGAAGATGTACATGATGAGCAGATGTTTATCACATCTTCACCGAATACAGTTATTCAGGCTAAGATCCGTGTATATGAAATGCTTGGTGCTGAAGTTTATCTTCACTTCGATTATGAAGGAGCTACAATGACAGCCCGTGTTGATCCTAGAACAACAGCAAGAACAGGGGATACAGTTACATTTGCATTCGATGCTGAAAAGATCCATGTGTTCGACAAAGAGACAGAAAAGACAATTACAAACTAAGATGTGAAATTATTTGCCGGAGTTTCCGATTTTGGAGACTCCGGTTAAAATTTTCTTGACAATCGGGCTATTCGTGGTATATAGTTACGTTAATAAAGGGGAGTAACCTACGCAAGGGAATCCGCGTTTGTGGTGTCGTCAGTACGGTGGAAGCATCCGGTACCACAAGAAAATGGTGAGACTTTTATTGCATTATTTGTTGTGCAATAAGGGTTTCTTTTTTTGTACATTTTTATCGAAAGAGAGCTTCGTTGCATAAGAAATTCAGGAATGTGAATACTCAGAAACAGGAGGCGGAAAGGATGAAAGAAATTTATCAGTCGTCGGTAAAAGAAGTGCTTGGACAGATGGGAAGCAGAGAAGAGGGACTTACGATAAAAGAAGTGGAAAAGTCCCGTGAAAAATGTGGATGGAATGAGCTCGCGGAGGGAAAGAAAAAAAGTGTGCTGCAGATTTTTTTGGAGCAGTACAAGGATTTCCTGGTGATTATCCTGATTGCATCGGCGATTATTTCAGGAATTTTAGGAGACGCAGAAAGTGCGGCAGTTATTGTGATCGTCATTACAATGAATGCGATTTTGGGAACCGTGCAGACGGTAAAAGCAGAGCAGTCGCTTCAGAGCCTGAAAAAGCTTTCAGGACCGGAGGCGAAGGTTCTCAGGAATGGTACGGTGACACCGATTCCGGCAAGAGAACTGGTAGTTGGAGATGTGATCCTTCTGGAAGCCGGGGATTATGTTCCGGCAGACGGACGACTGATCGAGAACGCAAGTCTGAAGATCGATGAAAGTGCACTGACCGGGGAAAGTCTTGCAGTTGAGAAAAGCCTGGATGAAATCGAAGAGGAAGTGCCGCTTGGTGACCGGAACAATATGTTATTTTCGGGAAGCTTTGTTACTTACGGACGTGGAAGAGCCGTTGTGACAAGTGTAGGTATGCAGACAGAAGTCGGAAAGATTGCCGGACTTTTGAAATCAACATCTGAAAAGCAGACTCCGCTTCAGGTGAATCTGGAAGAGTTCGGAAAGAAGCTTTCGGTTCTGATCCTGGTATTTTGCGGAATCTTATTTGGAATCAGTGTATTTCGTGGAGAAAATATCGGAAGCGCGTTTATGTTTGCAGTAGCACTTGCGGTTGCAGCAATCCCGGAGGCATTAAGTTCAATTGTAACAATCGTCCTTTCTTTCGGAACGCAGAAGATGGCCAAGGAGCATGCAATCATTCGAAAACTGCAGGCGGTAGAAGGTCTTGGAAGTGTCTCCGTGATCTGTTCGGATAAAACCGGAACTCTCACGCAGAATAAGATGACTGTTGAAGATTATTATATAGAAGGCAGAAGAATCCGGGCAGATGAGATCGATCCGGCACAGAGATTTCTGCTTGATTGCAGCATTTTATGTAACGATTCTACCAATGAAAATGGAGTGGAAATCGGAGATCCGACAGAGACAGCGCTGATCAATCTGGGAAGCCGCTATGGAGTGGAAGCTGCAGAAGTAAGAGAAAGTTATCCAAGAGAAGATGAGATTCCATTTGACAGTGACCGGAAAATGATGTCGACGCTTCACCGGATAGACGGCGAAAACCGGATGATCGTCAAAGGTGCGGTTGACCGTCTCCTGGATCTGACAGACCGGATCTGGACAGAAAATGGAATACGGGAGATTACAAAAGAAGATAAAGAAAAGATTCAGAGCCAGAATCAGGAATTTTCAATGGAAGGTCTTCGAGTGCTGGCATTTACCTTCCGGGAGATGCCGGAAGAACATCTGCTGACCGCAGAGGATGAGGACCATCTGGTATTTCTCGGAATGATCGCAATGATGGATCCGCCGAGGGAAGAGTCAAAAGCTGCAGTAGAAGAATGTATCAAAGCAGGCATCCGCCCGGTGATGATCACGGGAGACCATAAGATCACGGCAGCAGCGATCGCAAAACGGATCGGCATTTTAAAGGATTTATCCGAAGCCTGTGAGGGCGCGGAGATTGAAAATATGAGTGACGAGGAGTTGCGGGGATTTGTCCCGAAGATTTCTGTCTATGCAAGGGTTTCGCCGGAACATAAGATCCGGATCGTCCGTGCATGGCAAGAGCGCGGAAATATTGTATCGATGACCGGCGACGGTGTCAACGATGCACCGGCTCTTAAGCAGGCAGATATAGGTGTTGCAATGGGAGTAACCGGAACAGAAGTTGCCAAAGATGCAGCGGCGATGGTACTTACAGACGATAATTTTGCCACAATTGTAAAAGCAGTGGAAAACGGACGAAACTTATACCGTAATATCAAGTATGCGATCCAGTTTCTGCTATCGGGAAACTTCGGTGCAATTCTCGCTGTTTTATATGCATCGATCGCAGGACTTCCGGTTCCGTTTGCACCGGTTCATCTGCTTTTTATCAACCTGCTGACTGATAGTCTCCCGGCAATTGCACTGGGAGTAGAACCGCATACCAGTGATGTGATGAATGAGAAGCCAAGACCGGCAGATGAGTCGATCCTGACAAAAGATTTCCTGTCAAAGATTGGTCTGGAAGGACTGGTGATCGGTGTAATGACGATGATCAGTTTCCTGACAGGATATCATCAGGACGGTGCACTTCTTGGAAGTACTTATGCATTTGGAACGCTCTGTCTTGCACGGCTGTTTCACGGATATAACTGTAAATCAGATCATCCGGTGATTTTTACCAAACGGTTTTTCAATAATAAATGGATGCAGGGCGCATTTGCACTGGGAGCAATTCTGATCACGGCTGTACTTACAATTCCAGGGCTGCATCAGGTGTTCAAAGTAGAAACATTGAACTTTGAACAGCTGGGGACTGTCTACCTGTATGCATTTGCCTGTTTTCCGATCATACAGCTTCTGAAGTGGGTACGTGGAAAATTATCTGAGTAACAATATGGGAAAATGCTTACTGGTTGTAAGGGGATTAACCATAAATATGTTGTAGTAGAATGGAGAAAATAGTGGATTTTAGTAAATTATCTATAAAAAAAATCCGGGAACTGATCGTATTTACAGCGCTGATCATAGTTGCATTGTGGAAATTTGATGTGGTTCTCGGCGTGATCAAGGCGGTATGGGGGATTATTTTCCCCTTCGCTCTTGGCGGTGCGATCGCGTTTGTGATCAATGTGCCGATGAGCTTTCTGGAGAAAAAATTATTTGGAAAGGCAAAGGAGAAAGGAAGTAAGGCGGCAGGAAAGCTTGCAAGACCGATCAGTCTTCTTCTTACGATCGTACTGGTAGTGGGGGTGATTGTGCTTGTTATGTTCGGTCTGATTCCGCAGCTTACGGCAACAATTGGAAGTCTGATGAACAGTATTGCAGATTTTATTCCGCAGATGCAGAGCTGGGTACGGGAATTTACGCACAATAACCGGGAAATCATGGATCTTGTGAACCAGGTGGAGTTCAATCCGAATAAGGCAATCCAGTGGGGGATGAGTATTCTCGGAAATGGTGCGGGAAATTTTATGAATACAACGATGACAGCAGTTGGCTCCATCGTCAGTGGAGTTACTACATTTTTTATTGCCTTTTCCTTTGCCTGCTATATTCTTTTCCAGAAAGAAAAACTGCATGTGCAGGTGAGAAAAGTGTTTTTCGCGTTTATTCCAAAACGAAAAGCAGAAGTGATTCTTGAAGTCTGTTCCCTGACCTACCGTACCTTCGCGAACTTCCTTACCGGACAGTGTCTGGAAGCAGTCATTCTCGGAAGTATGTTTGTAATTACATTAAGTATACTGAAAATGCCGTATGCACTGCTGATTGGAATCATCATATCCTTCACAGCCCTGATCCCAATCTTCGGAGCTTTCATCGGCTGCGTACTCGGCTGCCTCCTGATCTTCATGGTGAGCCCGAAACAGGCAATCCTTTTCATCCTTGTATTTCTGATCCTCCAGCAGATCGAAGGTAACCTGATTTACCCACACGTAGTCGGCAGCTCCGTAGGTCTTCCTTCCATCTGGGTCCTCGCCGCAGTCACCATTGGCGGCAACCTTCTGGGAATCATAGGAATGCTCATATTCATCCCGCTGGTATCCGTACTCTACACCCTCTTCCGGGAATATGTGTATTTGCGTTTGAAAAAACAACACATTAAGAAAGTGACGAAAACTGAAGTAGAAGAGTATACCCAAGAAGAAATTGACAAAATGAAAGAACTATACGAAAAAGAGCACCCTGAAAAATGTCTTGAATAAGGAAGCAATTTCATACATATAAATGTATTGAAATCGCAGCAAAAGCCTGCAACTTTGAGATGCAATCTCAAAGAGCAGGCTTTTCGACTCCTCATTTATAGTTTGGCGGAAAAGTATGACTTGTAGAATGTCAGCCGGGCGTCCCCTCTCCAACACTCTTCCCCATCCAAGAAAGGAGAAAAAATGCTCAACTACCTGTGGTCGGGAATGATTCTTATTGGCATCCTTTTTGCCGCTTTCTCCGGCAAAATGCCGGACATCACCACCGCCGCCTTAGATTCCTCCAAAGAAGCCGTCACCCTTTGCATTACGATGATGGGCGTCATGTCCTTCTGGACCGGACTCATGGGAATCGCAGAAAAATCCGGCATCCTGAAAACGGCAACCGTCCGCCTTTCCCCTCTGATCCATTTCCTCTTTCCAGAACTTCCAAAAGATCATCCGGCAGAAAAACCAATTGCAGCAAACATCATTGCAAATGTACTCGGACTTGGCTGGGCGGCAACTCCGGCAGGTCTTGAAGCAATGGAAGAGCTTCAGAAGCTGGAAGAAGACCGCCGCCTTGGAAAAGCGGCAGGACCGGTAAGAAAAAGAGGCGTTGCAAGCAATGAGATGTGTACCTTCCTGATCGTAAATATTTCTTCACTGCAGCTGATCCCGGTGTCGGTGATCGCCTACCGGAGCCAGTACGGAAGCGTGAATCCGACAGCCGTTGTTGGACCTGGGATTGCGGCAACGGCTGTCAGTACCGGGGCGGCGATTTTATTTTGCAGGATAATGGACCGGAAAAGCTAGAATTTCTGTAGCTTTTTGTAACATACCTTGACTAAAGTACAAAAAAACGCTATAATCAATATCACGGCAAAGCTTTAAACCATTGAAGTTTAAACCGCTAAAGTTTAAAGCTGTAAAGCCAAAACGGAAAAAGTTTGTTCGAAAAGAACATAGATGGAGGTATGTTATTATGAAAGCAAGAAAAATTTTAGCAGTATCACTTACTGCAGCAATGACACTGGCACTTGCTGCCTGTGGCGGAAGTTCATCAGACAAAGAATCTTCTTCAAAGGATTCATCAGACAAGGTATATAAGATCGGTATCTGCCAGCAGCTTGAGCATGCAGCTCTTGACGAGGCAACCAAAGGATTTGAAGAAGCCTGTGAAGAAAAATTCGGAAAAGACAAAGTGAAGTTCGATCTGCAGAACGGGCAGGGCGAACAGGCAAACTGCGCAACCATCGTAAACAATTTTGTGGCAGACAATGATGACTTGATCCTTGCAAATGCAACAACTGCTCTTCAGTGTGCAGCAGCTGCAACAAGCACGATCCCGATTCTTGGAACATCTGTTACAGATTATGCAACTGCTCTTGATATTTCTGACTGGACAGGATCAACAGGTATGAACATTTCAGGAACCTGTGACCTTGCACCGATCGATGAACAGGAAGCAATGCTTAAAGAGCTCCTTCCGGATGCAAAAACAGTAGGTATCCTTTACTGTTCAGCAGAACCGAACTCAGCATACCAGGCGAAGAAGTTTGAGGAAGCACTTGAAAAAGATGGAATCAAGTATAAAGAATACACAGCAGCAGATTCTAATGAAATCCAGTCTGTAGTGACAAGTGCAGTAGATGAGTGCGACGCACTTTACATCCCAACTGATAATACAATGGCATCTAACACAGAGATTATCAACAATATCTGTCTTCCGGCAAAAGTACCGGTAATCGCAGGTGAACAGGGAATCTGTGAAGGCTGTGGTATTGCAACTCTTTCTATCAGCTACTATGACATCGGATACAGAGCAGGTGAAATGGCTTACGATATCCTTGTAAATGGAAAAGATATCTCAACCATGGATATTGAAAGTGCACCGAATGTTACAAAGATGTATAACAAAACAATTTGTGACGAACTCGGAATCACTGTTCCGGACGATTACGAAGCAATTGAGGAATAATCAGTATAGAAAGAGGCAAGAACAATGTATTTAGCAGCTTTAGATCCGATGTCTCTTGTGCGTGCACTTCCGGGAAATGTAGCGCAGGGGATCATCTGGGGAATTATGGCGCTTGGCGTTTATATCACTTTCCGCATTCTGGATTTTGCGGATCTGACGGTTGACGGATCGTTAGCCACAGGTGGAGCAGTTGCAGTTATGCTGATCCGCGGCGGTATGAATCCGGCACTGGCACTTCTTTTCGCATTTCTGGCAGGTATGGCAGCCGGATTTGTGACAGGTATTTTACATACGTTTTTTGGAATTCCGGGCATTCTGTCCAGTATTCTGACGCAGATCGGACTTTACTCGGTGAATCTCGGAATCATGGGAAAATCCAATCAGGCAGTCAATGTTATGCAGTATAAATTGGTTGCATCTCTTCGTTATGTGACCGGCGAAGGAAGTGAACTGTTTTTTGTAAAACTGATCGTGGCAGCACTTATCCTGATCGCAATTATTTACTGGTTCTTTGGAACTGAGCTTGGTGCATCGATCCGTGCAACCGGATGTAATCCGCAGATGGCAAGTGCACAGGGAATCAATACAGGCTTTACAAAGGTTCTGGCGCTTATGATCTCCAACGGACTTGTGGGACTTTCCGGTGGGATTTACGCACAATACCAGGGAGCAGCCGATGTCAATATGGGACGTGGTGCCATTGTAATCGGACTTGCAGCCGTTATCATCAGCGAAGTTATTTTTGGGAAATTCTGTGCAGGCAGAAAAGCAGCCTTTGCATTTACACTTGGAGCAATCTTTATCGGAGCGATTATTTACTATATTGTAATCGCACTGGTATTGTGGCTGAAGATGCCTTCTGATTATATGAAACTGTTCTCAGCGGTAGTGGTTGCATGCTTCCTTGCAGTTCCGTACATGAAGGGTAAATATTTTACAAAGAAACGGAGGACTGCATAATGGGATATATGTTGGAAATCCAGAATATTCATAAAACCTTTAATCCGGGAACGATCAATGAAAAGGTCGCACTTAACGGAGTGAATCTGAACCTCAATCCGGGTGATTTCGTGACTATCATCGGTGGAAATGGTGCAGGAAAATCCACCACACTGAATGCGATCGCAGGAGTGTGGTCTGTAGACGAAGGAAAGATCATCATTGACGGAGTGGATATTACAAAGCTTTCAGAGCATAAAAGAGCACTTTATCTGGGAAGAGTTTTCCAGGATCCGATGACTGGAACTGCGGCAACTATGTCGATTGAAGAAAATATGGCGATCGCAGCCAGACGTGGCGAGCGCAGAGGTCTTGGATGGGGCATTACGAAAAAAGAGCGGGAACGCTATAAAGAAGCCCTGAAAGAACTTGATCTTGGACTGGAAGACCGTCTGAGCAGTAAAGTCGGACTTCTTTCTGGTGGACAGCGACAGGCGATCACTCTTTTGATGGCGTCTCTTAAAAAGCCAAAGCTTTTACTTCTGGACGAGCATACTGCAGCACTTGACCCGAAAACTGCAGCGAAGGTACTTGCCATCTCTGATAAGATCATTCAGGAGCATCAGCTTACTGCAATGATGGTAACACATAATATGAAAGATGCCATCGCGCACGGCAACCGCCTGATCATGATGCATGAAGGAAAAATTATCTACGATGTATCAGGAGAAGAGAAGAAGAATCTGAAGGTTGCAGATCTGCTGGCGAAGTTTGAAGAAGTCAGCGGTGGCGAATTTGCGAATGACCGGATGATGTTGTCGTAGAGAATATTTTGAAAATGAAATAATAGTAGAAAACAGGAACGAGGTTTTACGATTGATGTAGAGCCTCGTTTTTTTCACGTCTTGTTTAAATGTACTATAAAAAAACTGAGCAGATTCTGAAATACTATAAAATTATAGAGAATACCTATTA
>OOBI01001706.1_pt1 | contig 10493 bp, 7 predicted proteins | sample 1671081 | NCBI WGS metagenome assembly OOBI01 (sample SAMN06348120, study PRJEB24527) | human gut metagenome | biome: human gut; feature: ankylosing spondylitis patient; material: feces | host: Homo sapiens | place: China | collected 2015-10 | reverse complement strand
TCGAGGGCATGCTCGACGAGCGAAACACCGAGATGAAGGCCGCCGCCCTCAAGCGCGCACTCGAGCACGACGCCGTCGACATCACGCTGCCGGGCATCCGTCCGCAGATCGGCCACCAGCACCTGATCAAGCAAATCATCGAGGAGGCCGAGGACATCTTCTGCGGCATCGGCTACACCGTCGAGTCCGGCCCCATGGTCGACACCTCTTACTACAACTTCACCGCGCTCAACGCTCCCATGGATCACCCGAGCCGCTCGGCTCGCGATACCTTCTACGTGGTCGACAACAACCCCGGCAGCGTCGCGCACCCCGAGGCTCACGCCCACGGCGAGTCCGACGTGCTGCTGCGCACCCAGACTTCGGGCGTGCAGATCCACACCATGGAGTCGCAAAAGCCGCCCATCTACATGATCTGCCCGGGCACCGTCTACCGTCCCGACACGGCCGATGCCTGCCACCTGCCGCAGTTCAACCAGATCGAGGGCCTGGTCGTCGACGAGGGCATCACCTTTGGCGACCTGAAGGGCACGCTCGACTACTTTGTTAAGTGCATGTTTGGCGAGGATCGCAAGACGCGTTACCGCCCGCACTTCTTCCCCTTCACCGAGCCCAGCTGCGAGGTGGACGTGAGCTGCCACGTGTGCGGCGGCAAGGGCTGCAACTTCTGCAAGCACAGCGGCTGGATCGAGATCTTGGGCTGCGGCATGGTCGACCCCAACGTCCTGATCAACTGCGGCATCGACCCCGAGAAGTACACCGGCTTCGCCTTTGGTATTGGCGCCGAGCGCGTCGCGGCCCTGCGCTACGACCTGCCGGACCTGCGAACGCTCATGACGGGCGATATGCGCTTCTTAAATCAGTTCTAGGCCCGGCGGCTTTTCCAAGCACCGCACCTTGCCTTTCAATCGTCGGTTGCGTACCTAAGTACGCGGCCCTCCTCTTTCAAGGCAATCTGCGGCACTTGGAAAACCCGTCTCCGTTGCAGTTTTTGGCTCAAAGCCGCATTTATGAAAGGAGACCAGTTAGATGCGCGTTTCTTACGACTGGCTCAAGACCATGATCGATATTCCGGAGGATCCCAAGACCCTTTCGGACGAATATATCCGTACCGGCACCGAGGTCGAGGCGATCGACACCGTGGGCGAGTCTTTTGACCACGTGGTGACCGCCAAGGTACTCACCAAGACCCCGCACCCCGATAGCGACCACATGTATGTGTGCTCGGTCGACGTGGGCGACAAGAACCTCGACGCCGACGGCAACCCCGCCCCGCTGCAGATCGTCTGCGGCGCGCAGAACTTCGAGGCCGGCGACCACATCGTCACGGCCATGATCGGCGCAGTTCTGCCCGGCGACGTCAAGATCAAGAAGAGCAAGCTTCGCGGCGTCGTGTCCATGGGCATGAACTGCTCCGCGCGCGAGCTTGGCCTGGGCGGCGACCACTCCGGCATCATGATCCTGCCCGAGGATACGCCCTGCGGCATGCCGTTTGCCGAGTACGTGGGCTCGAGCGACACCGTGCTCGACTGCGAGATCACGCCCAACCGTCCCGATTGCCTGTCCATGATCGGCATGGCCCGCGAGACCGGTGCCATCTTCGACCGCGATTTCCACGTTGAGCTGCCTGCCATCAAGGCCGAGACCGGCCGCGCGACCGATGACGAGCTTTCCGTTGAGATTGCCGACGAGGGCCTGTGCGACCGCTATGTCGCTCGCATCGTGCGCAACGTGAAGGTCGGCCCGTCGCCCGACTGGATGGTCAAGCGCCTCAACGCCCTGGGCGTGCGCCCGCACAACAACATCGTCGACATCACCAACTATGTGATGATGCTCACCGGTCAGCCGCTGCACGCCTTTGATCTGTCAACCTTTGCCGAGCGCGAGGGCAGGCGTCGCGTGGTGGTTCGCGCTGCCCAGCAGGACGAGAAGTTTACGACCCTCGACGGCGAGGAGCGCACGCTCGACGCCGGCATGGGCCTCATCACCGACGGCGAGCGCCCCGTGGCGTTGGCCGGCGTTATGGGCGGCATGGATTCCGAGATCGAGGACGACACCGTCGACGTGATGGTCGAGAGCGCCTGCTTCAACGCCGGTCGCACCTCGCACACCAGCCGCGATCTGTCGCTGATCTCCGACGCCTCCATCCGCTTTGAGCGTCAGGTCGACGAGACCGGCTGCGTGGATGTGGCCAACGTGGCCTGCGCGCTCATCGAGGAGATTGCCGGCGGCGAGGTTGCTCCCGGCTATGTGGACGTGTTCCCCGCGCCCAAGACCATCGACAGCATTAAGCTGCGCCTAGCCCGCGTGCACGCCATCTGCGGTGCCGACATCGAGCCCGACTTTATCGAGCGTTCGCTCACCCGTCTGGGCTGCACCGTCGAGCGCGAGGGCGAGGACTTTATGGTCACCCCGCCGAGCTTCCGTCCCGACCTGCCGCGCGAGATTGACCTGATCGAGGAGGTCCTGCGCCTGTGGGGCATGGGCCGTGTGACGGCGACCATCCCGGCTGCCAAGAACCACATCGGCGGTCTGACCCGCGAGCAGAAGCTCACCCGCAAGGTCGGCGAGATCCTGCGCGCTTGCGGCCTCAACGAGACCACGACCTTTGGCTTTGCCGCCCCGGGCGACCTGGAGAAGATCGGCATGTCCACCGAGGGCCGCGGTTGCCCCGTGGTGCTCATGAATCCGCTGGTAGCCGAGCAGACCGAGATACGTCGTTCGCTGCTGCCGGGCCTGCTGCAATCCGTGGCCTATAACGAGGCCCACGGCACGCCCAACGTGCACCTGTACGAGGTCGGCAGCCTGTTCCACGGTCGCGAGAACGCCAGCCTGCCCAAGGAGACCAAGTCCGTGGCGGGTGTGCTCTCGGGCCAGTGGAGCGAGCAGTCCTGGAACATGAAGTACCGCAAGCTGCGCTTCTTCTTTGGCAAGGGTATTGTCGAGGAGCTGCTCGCCCAGCTGCGCATCGAGAAGGTTCGCTTCCGTCCCGTCGAGGGCGAGAGCTATGCCTTCCTGCAGCCGGGTCGTGCTGCCGAGGTGCTCTCGGGCGGTACCGTGCTGGGCTGGGTTGGCGAGATCCACCCCGAGGCGCGCGAGGCTATGGGCATTGACGAGGTCGTCGTCGCCTTTGAGCTCGACCTGGACAAACTGATCAAGGGCGCCCGCAACCAGGAGAACTACCGTGAGTTCTCGCAGTACCCGGCCGTTGAGCACGACCTCGCTATCGTGGTCGACAACACTGTGACCTGCGAGGATCTTGAGCGTCGTATTACGAGTGCCGGAGGCAAGCTGCTCGAGGGCGTGCGCCTGTTCGACGTCTACCGCGATCCCATCCGCATCGGTGCGGGCAAGAAGTCCATGGCCTTCGCGCTTACGTATCGCTCCGACGACCACACGCTCACCAGCGAAGAGGTCGAGAAGGCGCACCAGAAGATCGTCACCAAGGTGTGCAAGAGCGTAAACGGCGAGGTCCGCGGCTAGGGCTTGCGATGGGGGGCGTAGGGCCTGATGGCGGTTGCTGCGGAGCTCTGCGCGACCGCGGTGTTCGGAATAAGGCATCGCTGACCCTGCATATATGACACGCGCATTACAAAACGGCGTGCTGCTTTTGTGGCGGCGCGCCGTTTTGCTATCATAGCCTGCGGCGTGTTACGAATCATCTAGCTCGTAACACTGATGAAATGGTTCAAGCGGCGTTGCAATCCCATGTGCCGGCAACCGGGAGGCGTATATGCACATTCCAGATAACTACCTGTCCCCGCAGACCGATGCCGTTATGGCGGTGGCGATGGTGCCCGTATGGGTTCACTGCATCAAGAAAGTGCGCGCCACGCTCGATCGCGAGCATATGGCCTTTCTGGGTATTTGCGCTGCGTTCTCCTTTTTGCTCATGATGTTCAACGTGCCGCTGCCCGGCGGCACCACTGGTCACGCCGTCGGCGGCGCACTCATCGCGCTGCTGCTGGGCCCCGAGGCCGCGGCTATCGCTGTCTCGGTCGCGCTGGCGCTGCAGGCGCTGCTGTTTGGCGACGGCGGCGTTCTGTCGTTTGGCGCCAACTGCTTTAACATGGCCTTTGTGCTGCCGTTTGTCGCTGCTATCGTGTTCCGTGCGCTCAACAGCCGTCTGCACGACAAGAGCTGGGGCACCTCGGTTTCTGCCATCGTGAGCGGTTGGGTCGGCCTGTGCCTGGCGGCCCTGTGCGCGGCAATCGAGTTTGGTATTCAGCCGATGCTCTTCACCAACGCTTCGGGCGCCCCTCTGTACTGCCCCTTCCCGCTGTCCGTGGCTATTCCGGCCATGTTGATCCCGCATATGCTGGTTGCCGGCGTGATCGAGGGCGTGGCGACGGCCGCCATCTACGGCTTCATTAAGAAGACGGCGCCGAGCATTATCGTCGGCCCCGAGGCTGTCGATGGCCAGCTTGCTGCCGAGGACGCTGCTGCCAAGAAGACCTCGCTGGTCCCCACGCTCATCTTGGTTGCCGTGCTTGTCGTAGCCACGCCGCTGGGCCTGCTGGCCACGGGTGACGCTTGGGGCGAGTGGGACGCTGAAGGCGCCGCGACCGCCGTTCAGGAGGCTGGTGACGACAGCCTGCAGGCTTCGGTCGGTCTCGATACCCCGACCTTTGCCGATGCCCTGCCCACGGGCGATTATCTGCAGGCCTATTCCGAGGAGCAAGGCCTTGGCTTTGCCGGCCAGGCCGCGATGTATATTCTTTCGGGCGTGATTGGCGTGGCGGTGCTCACCATCGCATTCCGCCTGGTCTCGCTGACGGTCAAGGAAAGCGGTGCTCATGGCAATAGCCGAGCTGCCTAGCTGGCTTACGGTCGAGCAGCGATACGAGCCCGCGGGGGCTCGGCATCGTGTGATGCAAAAGAATGTCCTACACCTGGCGAGCCTGCTTGAGCGGGTTCGCCTGGGTGGAGGCGCGCACGAGGGCGGGTCGATGGTCGACCGCGCCCTTTCTTGCGTTTCGGCTCCGGTGCGCCTGGTGGGGATGTTCGTCTGCGTTCTGTGCGTGTGCCTGACGCAAAGCCCGCTGTATCTGATGTTGATGGCGGCTATCGCGCTGGTGCTCGTTGCCGTGCGCCCCGTACGCGGGCTGCGGGCAACCTTTGTGCCGGCACTTGGCGCTGCGGGGCTCGCGGTGGTTTTGGCGCTGCCTGCCCTGCTGCTGGGCGCTTCTGCCGCGGGCGCCATGCTCAAGATCGCGCTCAAGACGTTCATTAATGTGTCGCTTGTGCTGGGCGTTTCATGGACGCTTACCTGGAGCCGCATGTCGGCGGCGCTCAAGACGTTGCATCTGCCCGACGAGGTCATCTTTACGTTTGATATGACGCTCAAGCATATCGAAGTGCTGGGACGCACGGCGCACGATCTGTGCGAATCGGTCATGCTGCGCAGTGTGGGTCGTGCGCCTGCGGGTTTTTCGCGCACCGACTCGCTGGCGGGTATCATGGGCATGACGTTTATCAAGGCGATGGAATGTAGCCACGCGATGGACGAGGCTATGCTTTGCCGTGGCTTTGCCGGTGCGTATCCGGCGCCCGCGCGCGCCGGGTTTGGCTGGCGCGATGCGGTCTATGCGGCCGGCGTGGCACTGCTGGCAGTGTTGTGCGCCGTGCTGTAGGCGCTGCTGGTTCTTGCTGGGGATGCAAATAGGGAAGGGCGACGTTTTGACGATCGATATGAATAGTGCGGCGGGCACGAACGGTGCGGGCGGCGAGGCCGCGCCGCTCATCGAGCTGCGCAACGTGGTGTTCTCATATACGGGGCATACGGTGGTCGACGGCGTTTCGCTGCAGGTCGATCGTGGTGAACTCGTTGCCCTGCTTGGTCCTAACGGTTGTGGCAAGACGACGATCATGCGCCTTATTAACGGCCTTGAGCTTACGGACGCGGGTGCGTACCTGTTCGATGGGCGCGTGGTCGATGCGGCATATCTCAAGGATTCCGCAGCCGCTCAGCGTTTTCATCAGCGCGTGGGCTTTGTGTTCCAGAATGCCGACGCCCAGCTGTTCTGTGCCACGGTGGGCGAGGAAGTTGCTTTTGGTCCCGCGCAGATGGGGCTGCCGACAGACGAGCTCGAGCGCCGCGTCCGCGATGCCATGGAGCTGTTCCAGGTTGCCGATCTGGTCGATGCCTCGCCCTATCAGCTTTCGGGCGGGCAAAAGAAACGCGTTGCGCTGGCGGCGGTCGTATCGATGAACCCCGATATCCTAGTGCTCGATGAGCCCACCAACGGGCTCGATGAGGACTCGTGCGACATCGTAGTCAACTTTTTGCTGGCCTACGTTGCTGCCGGTAAGACGGTTTTGATGAGTACGCACCATCAAGATTTGGTGCGCCGCTTGGGGGCCCGTGCCATCTATATCGATCGATATCACCATGTGGTCGAGGCGCCTTCGCCGTCGTATGGAACCGAGAGCGGTGCTGCGGAATAGTTGCTGCGTAGAGGATGCGTAGCCGCCCGCGCGGCTTTGCCGTGATGGTATAGTTATCCAGGTTTTTTATGGGGGTGGCTATGCCAAGCTGGAACATTCATATCGCTCAAACGGAGCGCTTGCTGACACGTGCTAGCGTGCTTGCCGATAGCGTGCGCGACCGCAATGCCTTTTTGTTTGGCTGCGTGGTTCCGGATATCTTTGTGGGCTACATGGTTCCCGGCATTGCCGATCCCATCCCGTACCGCATCACGCACTTTGCTAAGCCCGAGCCTATCCCCAAACCACGCGAGCACGAGTTCTGGGATACCTATGTGACGCCGCTGCTTAAAAGTTCGCCCACCGGTGCGCCAGCCGCGGCGACCTCGATTATCGAGGGGCGCGAGCGACTGAACCGCGTGCACTATCCCCAGCGCTACAAGGATGCCGAGCCGGTTGCCGGTCCCGGCGCCTGTGAGTTCTCGCTTGCGTCCGAAGATGTGGCGCAGTCGCTGCTCGATTTAACGCTGGGCGTCTGGTCGCATCTGGTGGCCGATACCGTATGGAATACGCGCGTGAATCAGTACCTGGAGGCGCACGGCGGCAAGCCGTGCGAGGAATTCCGCATTAAAAAGCAGGGCGATTTTGACTGGTTTGGTAAGACGCTCGGCATTGTTTCCATCCCGCGTGCGACCGATCGTCTGTATACCGCTGCGGCACGTTTTGGGCAGTATCCCATCCATAAGGAGTATGTGCTCAAGACCATCGGCGTTATGCACGAGATTGTGCGCGAAAACCCCGGTGAGCCCGATCATCCGCCATACCGCCTGCTAACTGAGGAGTTTTTCGATGCAACGTTTACCGAGGTCATCGAGCTGACCGAGGTGGGCTTTGCGACTCGCGTTGCCGCTTCTGACGTCCCCGCAGTCCCTCTGATCACTAGCTGCTAGCTGGCCGGCTTGACGGCGAACAGCTCATCCCAATCGACCAATAGCTCCCGCCGCAGGGCATCTTCGGTGGTGCGTTTCTGATCGGTCTTTGGGATGTAGGGGAGCCCTGCCTTTTTATGGATGAGTTCGGCGATGTTGTTAAAGCTCTTCGTGTCTTTGATTTGCTCATAGGTTATCTGGATAACGTCATAGCCCATGCTTGTGAGGGCGGTGGTGCGCTCGGCATCGGAGAGATTTGCGGCTTCGCCATCGTGGGCGGAGCGGCCTTGGCATTCCAAGATGACGCCCATGCTGTCGGTGTTGCTCTCGATGAGGATATCGGCGTAGCAGCAGGTTTTGTCATACAGTGAGCGCGCGGCGTCGCTAAGTGGGATGCGCACGTTGTTTGCGATGTTGATGCCCATGCCGCCCTCGTTGCGGGGGAGCGAGACAAGCATAGAGGTCTGTACTTCGAAGGGCGAGGCGGTCTGCCCCGTCATGTGCTCGGCCGCCCAGCGCAGTTGTTTAACGCCGCGCAGGCCTGCAGCCTGCTTGGCGAACGCGGCGATATCCGCCGCGCTGAGGAGCGGCGGGCGCTTCCACAAATTGGTGTCATTGCCCTTGGTGTCGACAACACGCTCCCAACCGCAGTTGGATGGAATGAGCTTAAGCGAAATGGCTTCATCGAGTTGTTGTTGCGTTCGCTCGCAGGGCGTAAACACTGCAAAGGAGCCGCACATCTCGTAGCAAGCCATGAGTAACTGGTTGCGTGAGACCTGCGTAGCAAGGCTGAGCAGCGTAAACTCGGGCGACGTGACATCAAATCCATGTTCAGTTTGCCTAAACGACCCGGGAGGCGGCTCTTGGGTCAGGAGGTGCGATTTAAACAGGCTTCGCGACCCGGATTGTGCTCGAGTGAATACAAGCCTGTGAAGCGGTGCGTGAAGCAGGTCTTTTACAACTGCATGACTTCCGAGGCCGCAACATCTGCGATCCATATTGCCAAGGCTAATAGCGGGGTAAAGCCCTAATACCTGCGGCGGGATACGGTGATAGTAAAAAGCGGATTGACCGCATAGCGTCAGGTCCATGATATCCTCCTGGTCGAAATGTGCTTTTGGACCGTGCGATGCCAGCGTCAATTCGGAAGTATGCGGCAAAATCTGAATCCTGTGAGCAGACCTGGCTTTTGAGGCCAGTTTATCAGGCATTTTGTTGCGAAAAAACGGGGTGTGCTCGGAGGTCTCAGAATTTGCCGCATACTTCCGAAAACGCGGTCGATCTGGCTCTTGCTAAAACGATTTAGCAGCGTCGGGTAAGGTGTGGTTTCGCCATCGGGCGAACACTTTTAGCGCTTGGGACTTTATTTTTGGGCCTCGAAAGGTGGATTTCGCGCTTTTGGTAAAGAAATGGGTGCGTGTTTTGTCGTGTGCCGGCATTGACACAGAAAAAGGGCCCGGAAGGCGAAGCCTTCCGGGCCCTTTGCAATGCAAACATGCTTGCAAGTACGACTTAACGCACCTGAGCGACGTAAGCGACGTTGGTCGAGGCCAGCCTCGACGTAGCCGAGCTCCTTAGCGGTCTCGATCGCCTTGACGATCGTGCCGTTGACGGTGCCCTGGGTAATCTCGGCCTGATGCGGGATAACGCCCCAGTACATGATCATCTGCTGGACGGCCCACTCGTGGCGGGAGAACGCGCAGATCGGCATGTTGGGACGGAAGTGCGAGATCAGGCGAGCGGTACGACCGGTGGTCGTCGGCACGGTGATGCACTTGGCGCCAACGGTGGTAGCCATGTTCACAGCGGACATACCCACAACGTTGTTGACGACGCGGGTGCCGTGAGCATCGGCCGGAACCTCGAGCGGAGCGTGGGCCGGGAGGTACTTCTCGGTCTCGAGAGCAATGCTGGCCTGCATCTTGACGGCCTCGACCGGGTACTTACCGGCAGCGGACTCGCCAGAGAGCATAACGGCGTCGGTGCCGTCGTAGATGGCGTTAGCAACGTCGGCAACCTCGGCGCGCGTCGGGCGCGGGTTCTGCTGCATGGAGTCGAGCATCTGCGTAGCAGTGATGACGGGCTTGTAGGCCGCGTTGCACTTGGCGATGATCTCCTTCTGGATGTGGGGAACGAGCTCGGGCTTGATCTCGATGCCCAGGTCGCCACGGGCGACCATGATGCCGTCGGAAGCCTCGAGGATCTCGTCGAAGTTCTCGACGCCCAGGGCACACTCGATCTTCGGGAAGATCGTCACGTGCTCGCCACCGTTCTCGCGGCAAAGCTTGCGGATGCCGCGGACGGACTCGCCGTCACGGATGAAGGAAGCGGCGATGTAGTCGATGTTCTCGGTCAGGCCAAAGAGGATGTCCTGACGATCGCGCTCGGTGATAGCGGGCAGCGAGATGTTGACGTTGGGCATGTTGACGCCCTTGCGCTCGCCGATCAGGCCGTCGTTCTTAACGACGCAGGTCATGTCCTGGCCGCTGACGGACTCGACCTCGAGGGCAACCAGGCCGTCATCGATCAGGATGAGGGAGCCCTTCTCGACCTCGGAGGGCAGAGCCAGGTAGTCGAGGGAGATGTGCTCAGCGGTGCCGTGGAAATCCTCGGACGTGGGCTGAGCAGTGACGACGATCTTGTCGCCGGTCTTGACGGCAACCTTCTTGCCGTCGACCAAAAGGCCGGTGCGGACCTCGGGGCCCTTGGTGTCGAGCAGGATGCCGACGGGCATGCCGAGCTCCTTGGAAATACGGCGGACGCGCTCGATGCGATCGTGGTGCTCGTCGTAGGAGCCGTGCGAGAAGTTAAAACGGGCAACGTTCATGCCCGCCTTGATCATCTCGCGGATGGTCTCGTCGCTATCGCAGGCGGGACCCATGGTGCATACAATCTTGGTGCGCTTGTACATTCAGACCTCCATCTGACATCGTCTTGCGCTGATAGATAAACCATAAGAAATAAAACCGAGATGATTATAACGAAATGCCGACCGAATACCCCAAAAAATCGCCCGCATGCCGAATTAGAAGTTCATTTTTTGCGGGAAAACGGTATATGAAAAATCTTTACCAACCGTTCTAACCGCTGCTATCTGGGCGAGGTTGATTTTCAATCTCAACGCAACAGCCTGAACGG
>OOBI01001685.1_pt1 | contig 10601 bp, 6 predicted proteins | sample 1671081 | NCBI WGS metagenome assembly OOBI01 (sample SAMN06348120, study PRJEB24527) | human gut metagenome | biome: human gut; feature: ankylosing spondylitis patient; material: feces | host: Homo sapiens | place: China | collected 2015-10 | reverse complement strand
ACACTCTTTCCCTACACGACGCTCTTCCGATCTAGTGTCTATGTCAGTAATATTAAGAATTTGCGAATATTTTGATTGTAATATTGGTGATATTTGCGATGCAGTAAGAGTAGATTAGGGGAAAAAACATATGATAGAGAGAATATGTCCTAGGTGTAGGGTGCCAATGAATGGTGATAAATGTGTGAAGCCTAATTGTGGTTGTGCAACAAAAATGTCGTCAACAATTTATTGGTGTGAAAACTGTAATGTTCCAATATATGAAAAGTTTTGCCCGAAATGCGGAAAGGAGGGTAAGTATGTCACAACGGATATACGCCCGGTTTTTCCAGAAGAGAATGCATTGATATCAATTATTTTAAAAAATGATCCAGTAAAATATCAGAAATCATCTGTTTGGTGTGGAAATGGTGTATACATTATTGACGGGAAAAAGGTACGTTTGTCTGTATCGAAAGTAAATGCATTGCCGATAGAAGAGATTAAATTAATAAAAGAAAAATATGATGCATTTGCAAATGAAATAAAATACGATTTTTTTGATCAGCATATTAAAAACTTTGTGGAAGCAAATAAAGACAGATATAACTATATTACAGAAGAGGCTGTCAGTTTTATACAGAAATATGAAAATAAATATGCCATAGAAGATATGATGGTATCATTTAGTGGGGGTAAAGATTCTACAGTTACCTCTCATTTAGTTAATAGAGCATTGGGAACGAACAAAGTTCTTCATGTTTTTGGTGATACTACATTGGAGTTCCCATATACCTTAGAGTATAAAAAAAGATTTAATAAAAATGAAGAATCACAAGGAGTTAGGGTTTTAACTGCGAAGAACAGAGAAAAAAACTTTGAACAATTGTGTGATGTGGTAGGACCACCGAGTCGTGTTATGAGGTGGTGCTGTACGGTTTTTAAAACAGGTGCAATCCAAAAAACAATTGCATCTGCGTTTAAAGACAAAAAAAACATTTTAAGTTTTCAGGGAATCCGAAGAAGTGAATCTTTGAGCAGAAGCAAATATGAAAGAGAAAGTGAAAGTCCAAAGATTTCGAAGCAAACAGTTGCGTCACCAATTATTAACTGGATTGATTTTGATGTCTGGCTATATATTTTGACAACAAAGATTGATTTTAACTATGCATACAGACTTGGTTGGACAAGAGTAGGATGCTGGTGTTGTCCAAATAATGGCGGGTGGTCAGAGTTCCTTGCAAAAATTCATATGTATGATCAATATGAGCATTGGCATAGTTTATTAGTAAATTTTGCACAGAAAATTGGAAAGCCCGATCCGGAAGAATATATAAATGAAGGCGGATGGAAGGCAAGACAAGGGGGGAATGGACTTGAAGCAGCACAAACTTCTGTAGTTTCATTCGAACCGTGTGCTACCGATGATAAGGCTTTTAATTATGAGCTTCAACGACCTATTACAGAAGAACTATATGAGCTTTTTAAACCATTTGGTTATATTAACAAGGAACTTGGAAATAAACGTCTTGGTGAAGTTTACGTGATGAACAAAGCTGGGAAAGTGCTATTAGTTCTTCAGGGAAGATTAGGAAGTACAAAACTTAAAGTTACAATTAAGGATGTTCATATAGCAAAGGCAAAAACGCTTTCTGGAGCTGAAGGAAAGATACAATGTCAGCTTACAAAGTATCAGATGTGTCTTGGATGTAAAGCTTGTGAAAGTGTTTGCAAATATGATGCGATTAGCGTTAAAGATGATGGCACAGGTAAGATTACGTACTCAATTGACACAGATAAATGCAGAAGATGTACGGAATGTGTGAGCCATTTTAATGCGGGATGTTATATGAGAAAAGTATTATGCATAAAGAGGACATAACATGACTAAAAATAAAGTGAAATTGAGACTGCAAGGACATGAAAAATTTGCATTAAGAGAAGGGTGGATTAATAAAGGATTAATGCTTATTCCAAAGGATTCAAGCATATTTTCAAAACAGGATGCACCAGATGTATTTGGCATTGGAAATAATATGGTTAAGTCTCTTCGTTACTGGATGCGTGCATTTGGGTTAATAATTGAAGGTGGATCTGCTGGTGTTTCGCTTTCTCCGATAGGAAAATTGATTGCAAAATATGATCCATATATTGAAAATCCGTATACGTTATGGCTCATGCATTCTTATATCGCAAAAAATAAAGAAGAAGCAACAGCATGGTATATGTATTTTAATCGTTGTGATGCAAATGATTTAGAAAAAAGTCAAATATATTCTATTTTATTGAGAGAGATTACACAGTATGCGTCGGGGCAAAAGTTTTCAGAAAAATCATTAAGTAACGATATTGATGTTCTGCTAAATATGTATAGCAAAAATAAGATAAAATCTGATCCAGAAGAGAAAAATATTTCTCCATTTTCACAGTTGGCATTGATAAAAAATGTGGATGGAAAGTATACAAAGAAACATCCAGACAGAAGAATTTTTTCTGAATTTGTAGTTCTTTATGAGTTAGAACAAATGTTAGAAGGAAGAGATGGTCTTTCTATTGAAGAGATAGTAAATGGTGAGAATGGGTTAGCTAAAATATATAATTTGACAAGTGTTATGGCAAATGAATATTTTGATCGATTAGATGCTATTGGTTATATCAGAGTTGTAAGAACAGCAGGACTGGATATGATTTATCCCGTAAAAATGAGTGGAGCATTAAATGCAGCAGAAGAATATTACAGAAATTGCTAGTAGGTGAAAAAATGGGAAAAGTTAATTCTTTAAAAGATATTATTAGTTTTAATAGTAATTTTAAAACTGCAATAAATTTATATTTGAGTCTTAATAAGACGGATAAGGTATTAAGTTATATACCAACCATGTCTTCGGTACATTTTTTGGGAGAATATGCTCAATCTGTATTAACAAACAAAGAACAGGCAACTTTATTAGTTGGACCTTATGGAAAAGGTAAATCTCATTTGTTATTAGTATTGCTTGCAGTGTTATCTCTTGAAAGAAATTCTGAGAATACAAAAGTTATTAATCAGTTGGTAAAGAAGATCAGTGCGGTTGAAAAAGTTGGTATAACAGTAGGTGAAGAAATTCGTGCAATTTGGGGTAAAAAGAAATTTTTACCTGTATTGATAAGCGATACAACAGGTGATTTAACACAAGCTTTTTTATATGGTTTAAATGATGCAATGAAGAGGGCACAGTTAGAAGATTTAGTTCCGGATACGTATTATTCAATTGCATTAGAAAGAATGAATGATTGGAAACAAAATTATCCAGATACTTTTGCATCTTTTGAAAAGGAAGTTGTTAAGTATGGAAAGACAGTTGCGGAGCTTGAAGCTGGATTAAAGATGTATTCAAAAGATTCACTAACTATATTTAAAAAAATTTATCCTGGTTTAACTGCAGGGAGTGAATTTAATCCTATGGTAGTGTCAGAGGTTCTGCCTTTATACAAGAGCATTAGCGAGAAACTTGTAGAAGATTACGATTATAGTGGTATTTATATCGTGTTTGACGAGTTCAGTAAATTTATTGAGAGTCAAAATGGTGTTGCTGCGGGATCAAATATGAAGTTACTTCAGGATATATGTGAGTTGGCTACAGATTCTCAAAATGCACAGATTTACTTTACCATGGTTGCACACAAAAGTATCAAGGAATATGGACGGTATCTTTCATCAGATATTATTAATTCGTTTACAGGTATTGAAGGAAGAATTATAGAAAAGACTTTTGTAACTTCTGAAAAAAATAATTTTGAATTGATAAAAAATGCAATCGTTAAAGATGAAAGCTTGTTAAAGAAAATTCCAGGTCATGAAAACTTTTTTGGAGAAAAAGTACTTAAAGAGTATTATGAAGTACCCGCTTTTAGAAGTAAATTTCCGGAACCGGAGTTTAAAAATATTATCTTGAAGGGATGTTATCCATTAAATCCAATAGCGGCTTATTTGTTGCTTAATATCAGCGAAAAAGTAGCACAGAACGAGAGAACATTATTTACTTTTATTTCAAATGATGAACCTAATAGTATGGCGAGATTCGTCTCTGAGCATACTGCTGACAAGGAGTGGAGTATAGGGGCAGATCTTATATATGATTACTTTAGTACTCTGTTTAAGAAGGAAGTTTCAAATGATTATGTTCACAATGTTTGGCTAAGTGCAGAATATGCTATCGATAAATGCGATACGGATGATCAAAAAAAGCTCATTAAGGCATTGGCTATTATTTTGATTGCTAAAAACGAAGATGAGTTACCGGCAACCGATAAATATCTTAAATTAAGTGTTAATGCGGTTGATGCAACACAGGCGATAGACGAATTAATACAGAAAAATTTTATTTACAAGAAAGCGATAGATGGACAATATACATTTAAAACACAAGCAGGCTCACAACTGCGAAAAGAGATTAAGCGCCAACGAGAACTTAAGGGGGACAATGTAAATTATGGACAGGCATTATTAGATGTTACTGGAAAGTATTATGTTGTTCCAAGAAAGTACAATACGGTACATATGATGACACGTTATTTTACGAATCAATTTATGAGAGTTGAAGATTTCTTGAATATTGATTCGGCAGAGGCAATGCTTGCGGATTGTTCAGGGGACGGAAAGGTTATTACACTATATAGCTTTGAAAAAGTACAACAGCAACAAGTGAGAAAACATTTGTTTCAATTGGGGGATCAAAGAATTGTGGTTGTTTGTCCAAAACAAGCAATTAAAGTTTCTAAACAGTTAAAGGATTATGAAATAATACAGGAGTTAACTACAAATTCACTTTTTGTTGGGAACAATGAAATTCTCAAAAGAGAATTGCCAATTTTAATTGAGGATCTTACAAGAGAGATTGAAATTTTAATAAGTGCTATATATGAAGATGATGGAGAAACAAAAGTATTTTCAATTGATGGAGATGATATTGTAGCAGATAAGACAGGCAGTGAAGAAGCAGTAGTTAATAGATGTTGTGAGAGTGTATATTATAAAACCCCTATCATAAATAATGAATTGGTTAACCGGTCTTATATTGGAACAGCACAGACAAAGAAAGCTCGCTTAAATATTATACGTGCAATCTTAACGCATACGGATACAGAGGATTTTTATAGGGGATCTAACCAGGAGGCAACGGTATATAGATCTTTATTTTGTGTACCTGAGGTTTTAACAGATAAGATGAAACCAAATCTTAAGAGTGCATTAAAAGAAATAAATAAGTTTATTGATTCATGTTCGAATAAAAAGAAATCAATGGTGGGTCTGATGAACAAGCTTATGTCTGCACCATATGGTATGAGAGCAGGAATAATTCCTTTTTATGTTGCTTATATTTTTGCAAATAGACGAGAAGATATAATTGTTTATTTTGCGAATAAGGAAATACAATTAGACGCAGATATTGTTGTAAATATGTGTGAACAGGCGGATGATTACGCAATTTATATATCGAAAGAGGATCTGCAAAAAGAAAAATATATTAGAGAATTAAATGAATTATTTGATGTTGCTGATAATAGAAATTTATCTGAAAATCGAATCAAAAATATTTTTATTTGTATGCAAAGATGGTTTAGAGCATTACCACAAGTTTCACGGAACATGATGAATTTGAATCAGTATGTGGGATCAGAAAATTTAGCAAAAGCAATGAAAGATATAAAAAAAGTATTGCAGAAAGTGGAATTTAATCCGTTTGAAAGTTTATTTGTCGAGTTGCCAGATAAATTTGATGCAAAATCATATGAAGAAACATTTAAAAAAATGGACGAATGTAAAACTTATTTTGATGATTATTTTGAATGGGTTCAGGAAGAAACGGTATCTAAGATTTATGATGTGTGGGGAGGAAGAAAGAAAGAGGATTTATTTCACACATTGAGGGAATGGTATGACGATCAAAGTAAGAGTGCAAAACAGGGGTTGTACGATGGAAGAATGACCAATTTTATGTCAACGATTGAAGAGTTAGATGTTTATAATGATCGTGAGGTGGCAAAAAAAATTGTTAAGGCGGCAACTGATGTATATATTGAAAATTGGAATACAGGATCTTTAGAAGATTTTGCAGATGAATTGAGGAAACTCAAGGAAGAAATTGAGAATACAAAGGATGAAACTTCCACTGGAGAAATGACATTAGTATTCACAAAAAGAAATGGCGATTTGTTTGAAAAAACATATAATCACGCTGATGAAACCACTGGTGGGGTTCTTAAGAACATTATTGAGGATGCATTGGAAGAATATGATGATTTAAGTGTTAATGATAGGGTATCTATTCTTTTAGATATGATAGAGAGAATAACAAAGTAGAGGCAAAAATATGGTTTATCTAGATAATGCTGCAACAACATTTCCTAAACCGGAAGTGGTATATCAAGCTATGGACAAAATGAATAGAGAGGGTGCGGTTAATGCCGGACGTGGTTCTTATAAATTAGCTCGGGATGCAAGCAAACTTATAGGCGAAACAAAGGATATGTTACGCAGATTGGTTCACGTAGATATTTCAGCGGCAGTAGTTTTCAGTCCATCTGTAACGATTGCAATGAATCAGATTGTTAATGGGTTGCAGATAGGAGAGCGAGCAGTTGTGTATGTATCCCCATACGAGCATAATGCTGTTGCTAGGAGCATTCATGAATTAGAAAAAAAGAAAAATTTGATTATTAAAGAAATTCCGTTGAATTCAGATTTAGAAATTGATTTGGAAAAAATGAAGTATGAATTTACTAAGGATAAGCCCGATGCTATATTTTGTACACATGTGAGTAATGTTACAGGTTATATTTTGCCGGTTAAAAAAATATTTGAGGAGGCAAAAAAATATGGAAGTATTACAGTTTTAGATGCAGCGCAATCTATGGGACTTGTTCAGATACGAGCCGATTTAATGCAAGTGGATTTGATAGCTTTTGCCGGACATAAAACACTTTATGGTCCTTTGGGAATAGGAGGATTTATTAACGTATCGGGGGTACCATTAGATATTTTTATTAGTGGTGGAACGGGAAGTGATTCTCTTAATCTTGAAATGCCATCTGGAAAAGAGACACGTTATGAGTCGGCTAGTTGCAATATTGTTGCGGTGGCTGGGCTTAATGCTGCATTAAAAGTCATTGATCCGGATGTATGTATGAAACATGAGAAGGAATTAGGAGACTACTTAATTGAAAGATTATCTGAGATTAAAACGGTTAAAATGTATATTCCTAAGGATAGACAAGCACATGTTGGAATTGTTTCATTTGTAGTGGATGGATATACATCGGAAGATTTAGGAATGATTCTTGATGAGGATTTTGATATTGCTGTAAGAACGGGATATCATTGTGCACCATTTATACATAAGTATTTGAAGGATGAAAATACGTTAGGCACGGTTCGAGTTGGATTAGGGCAATATACAACACGGAAAGAGATTGACAAGTTATTTAATGCAGTTATAAATATATTAGGAGAAGATTAATGAATAAATTAGAATACTACATGTATAATTTTAATCCTGTAGAACTAAAAAAATTTTTGGGTGAAAATTTGGCAGAGTTATTAGTTGAGTGGCTTCCAGAAAATGAACAATTATATTCTGAAGAAAATCTGATTAATATGATTCAGTCTGTATATGGCAATAAAATTTTGGAAAATCAGGAATTTCGTACTAGACTATATAAATCATTTGAACCACAGAAAATAATGGATTATGCAGTTTTTTTACCAGAAGAAACTGAAGATATTTCAACAATTATAGAATTTATGTCAAATAATCCTTGGGGGAAAAATGATTTATCTTTTAAAATTTTAGATGATTTAGATATATCTCATAATTATTTTGATAAGGAAGAGGATGATAGGAAAGCTATCGAGACAGTATGCACATTTGAAAGATTTTATGAATTATTGGATTACCAATTTATTATTAGACAGAAGATATTAACATATATTAATTCGAATAATGATGTGACAAAAATGCTTGTGAGAATGCCGACAGGAACTGGTAAAACAAAGACGGCCATGCATACAATAATTAACCAATTTGTTTTTAATCAGAAGAAAACGGGATTAGTTATTTGGATTGCACATACGAAAGAATTACTAGATCAAGCATATGAAACATTTGGCAATGTTTGGAGACATATTGGATCTGGGAATGTAAAAACCTATAAGCTTTGGGACAAATTTAATGTAAATGTAAGTGATTTGGCCGACGGGTTTCTTTTTATTGGAATACAAAAATTAATATCAATTAAAAAGAGTAATCAAAATTTGTTTGATGAAATAGCTAAACGAGGAAGAATTATTGTTATAGATGAAGCACACAGAGCGGGGGCTGCTGAAACCAAAAGAGCAATAAATGGATTAATGATTTATGCAGGAAAAAGTAAATCGTTGATTGGGTTAACGGCTACTCCAGGGAGAAATGGTGATATAGATAATGAATTATTTAGAGCAATGTTTGACAATAAAATTATTGATATAGATATTTCTATTCTAAATCAGCTAAATTTGTCTAGAGTAGAAGCTGATAATACTATTATTGAAGGTGATATTATCAAATATTTTCAAAATAGAGGTATTCTTTCAAAATTAAAAAGAACACCTTTGAAATATGGAAAATTAGAAGCAAATGAAATTGCAGTATTGAAGATTCATATGACAAATAATGGATATAGAGATGTATCAGAAGAGTTCTTAAAAAAGATAGCATTTAATAAACGTAGAAATACTGTTATTGTAAATAAACTAATTGACTTAAATAATGAACACATTCCAACGATTGTATTTGCATGTTCGGTAGAACATGGAAAAATGTTGTCTGCAGCTTTAACAATGCATGGAATAAAAAATGGCCGTGTATTTGGAGATATGGATCCGGTAGAAAGAAGAAACATTATTTCGCGATTTAAGAACATAAATGATGATATGAATATATTAATTACGAAGTGTTGACTACGGGATTTGATGCAACAAATATAAAATGTGTCTTTATAACTAGACCTACAAATTCAGTAGTACTTTATAGTCAAATGCTCGGAAGAGGTTTGAGAGGACCACTGATGGGGGGGAATGAATATTGTGAATTGGTTGATATAGAGGACAATCTTGAACGTTATACGAATGAATCACAAGCATTTGATTACTTCAGTGAGTATTGGGAATAGGAGGAATAAAATGGAAAATCAAAACGTAGCTGCATTAGCACAAGGAATGGATATTATAAATATAAGTGATTATGGGGAGGCATTAAGAAATTCTGGATACAAGGATATTGAAAGTGCAATGGCAGAGATAGTAGACAATTCTATTCAAGCAAAAGCAAAAAGTGTATTGGTCATAATCAAAGATAGGGTTCCATCTTGGGGGAAAAAAAGTCAGGTATATGAAGTGGCTTTTTTGGATGATGGAACAGGGATGACACCTGAATGGGTACAGGGGTGTCTGAGATTTGGCAATGGAACAAGACGAATGGCTAAAGGAATAGGTAAATTTGGTGTAGGTTTACCACAATCATCTTTATATGCATGCCCTAGAGTAGAAGTGTATTCTTGGCAAAACGGAATAGAAAATTGTTATAGTGCGTTTCTAGATATTGAAATGATTTCGAAAGGGGAACAGTTAAAAATCGAACCAGCTGAAAAGAAGACTATTCCGGATGAGTATAAGAAATATTTTAGAAATGGATTAAAGTTGTGTGATTCAGAGTTTAATTTCGCTGATCATGGGACGCTTGTTCTTTGGAGACAATGCGATAATGTTGTTCCTAGTACGGTAAATGCTCTGTTTAAGAGATTAGGCTTTTCGTTTGGTAAAAAATATAGACATTTAATTGGTGATAATAAGTCTAATATTTATCTGATTCATGATACCAAAGATCAATATAATGAGAAAGTATTACCAAATGATCCTTTGTTTTTGATGACAAATAATATTGTGTTAGGGGATCCAAATAATCCTGAAAAATTGCAACGAAAAAAATTTGTGATGGGGTCTGAACCTCTATTTGAACCATTTAAAACTGAGTTTTGTCCAGATGGAATTGTAAAAAAGAAAATTAGGTATTGGGACAGAGAAACAAAGATGGCAAAAGAGGGAATTGTTACTATTACGTTTTCTATTGTAAAAGAGAAGTTTTATGATATTGAACATATGCCTAATCCAACACCAGGAAATACTGATATGGGAAAATATGTAGGGCAGCTTGAGGGTATTTCTGTCGTGAGAGAAGGTAGAGAAATTGATTTTGGAGAATTTGGATTCTATAGTGATAAAAATAGTCCGGAACATAGATGGTGGGGATGTGAAATATCGTTTGGCAGAGAGTTAGATCAGGTTTTTAAAGTAGCAAACAATAAACAACATGTAGAATTGATCAAGCTTGAGGGGACTGATTATGAAGAAGAAGATTTTAAACCAGTTTGGTTACAGCTTGAAAACATAATAACAAATAAGATTTCTGATATGAAAAAACGTAATAAGGCTTTGAGAAAAGGTGTTAATTCTGGTTCTAATCCATCAAAACCTATAGAAGACACAGTTAATAAGGTTGAAGAAAGCTCTAATGTTACAACTGAAAGTGCAGAGATAAGACAAACAA
>OOBI01001680.1_pt1 | contig 10632 bp, 9 predicted proteins | sample 1671081 | NCBI WGS metagenome assembly OOBI01 (sample SAMN06348120, study PRJEB24527) | human gut metagenome | biome: human gut; feature: ankylosing spondylitis patient; material: feces | host: Homo sapiens | place: China | collected 2015-10 | reverse complement strand
CTGGTGGGCGATATTCCCATCTATGTCAGCCCGGATTCCAGCGATCTGTGGACCCACCCGGAGCTGTTCCAGACCGACGGAGAAATGCATCTGACCCAGGTGGCCGGATGCCCGCCGGACGCCTTTGCAGCAGACGGCCAGCTGTGGGGCAACCCCCTGTATGACTGGCCCACGCACAAAGCCACCGGCTTTGCGTGGTGGAAGCAGCGCATGAAGCACGCCACCTCCATTTACGATGTGGTGCGCATCGACCACTTCCGCGGCTTCGAGAGCTATTACTCCATTCCCGCCGGGAACAAAACGGCGACGGGCGGCCACTGGGAAAAAGGCCCTGACCGCGATTTTATCAACGCCATGCACGAAAACCTTGGCGAGGGCGGCATCATTGCCGAGGATCTTGGCTACCTGACCCCGGAGGTCAAGGCCATGCTTTCTGCCAGCGGCTACCCGGGCATGAAGATCATGCAGTTTGCCTTTGACAGCCGGGAATCCGGCAATTATCTGCCCCACACCTACCACCGCAACAGCGTGGTGTACACCGGCACCCACGACAATGTGACCACCGAAGGCTGGCGTACCAACGCCAGTGCCGAGGATGTGGCCTATGCCTGCCGCTACCTGCGCTGCCAGCCGGAAGAGCTGACCGAGGCCATGATCTGTGCCTGCCTTGCCAGTGTATCGGATACCGCTGTGATCCCTCTGGCGGACTGGCTGCATCTGGGCAGTGAGGCCCGCATCAACACTCCCAGCACCCAAGGCTCCAACTGGCAGTGGCGGCTCACCTGTCCCTTGCCGGAAGCACTGGCCGGACACATTGCGCAGCTGACCGTGCTCTACGAACGGGCACAGTAATTCCCCGATCATTTTCTCCTCGTAAAAGCGTCTGCACCCGGAATGTGCAGGCGCTTTTGTTTTTTCTACAGAACATTTTTTCAGGACCAGATTCTGGACATATTGCGCATTTTTGGGCTGACATCCGTGATTTTACCGTCTTTCTGTAACAGTTTATTCACAAATGTATCATGATTTTGCGCATCTCTGCTCTTGTTATTTGGACACAGTTATGTTACAATTCAGATAGTATTATTGTCTGCCTTTGTGCAGATTCCACTACGGAAAGGAGTTCTTCCACCATGGATCATCCCAATCAGAATACCATGCTTTTACCGGCTTCCTATGCCGTTATCTCCGAAGAGGAAATGACCTATCTGGATGGCGGTCAGTCCATCTACCTTGGCTCAGCCTTTAATCACGATATTTATTTCAACACCGATCAGTTTGCTACATTCTGCCAGAATGCAGCAATCAACCTGTTCGTGCTGATGACCAACTATTCCTTCCGGTACATCGCAGGCCGTGTGCAGTCCGGTCTGTCGAATGGTCTGAGCCTGTCCGGCACCTTCTATCACACCTGGGATAAGATGAACACCTGGAGCCGTATCGCTTCTGTGGGCGTTGCCGGTCTGGCCGGTGTCTATGTCTATTCGCAGGTCATGAACGTCATTCGTACCGTTACAAGCATCTACGATCAGATCGTGAACCCCATGCCGAGCTTTGATGCCGCTCAGGCCGAGGGAACCGCTGCAGCCTGAGTTTGATTCCATTCCCGGAACGATCTTGTCAGAAAGGAGCTTTCTCCATGAAAAACCTTCAGATGCCGCATTCATACATTTCTGTTTCCGAAGAAGAGCTGCGCAGTATTTCCGGCGGCGGGCCGCTGGGCGATGCGCTGGATCTTTTCTTCAGCAATCTGCGTCTGGACGATCTTTTCTTTAGCGGCGGATTGATCTCACTTTCTTTCACCTTTGTGCCCATGCTGCTGTTCAATGTGGTAAAGACAGGCTTCAACTTCGTGGTGAGCGCCTACGATACCATCGCAGACCTGTTCCATTTTTCCCACGAGGAGCGGGACATGGTGCAGTATATCTCGGATCAGCAGCGCCGGGAAGAAGAGAAAGAGCAGGCTCAGTCCGCTCCCGGCCCGAAATCGGTTTTCTGAACTTTCCCAGCAGTATAAAGCATAGCAAAAAACGCATCTGCAAAATCTTGCAGATGCGTTTTTGTTTTCAGATCACTTTCACTGCCCCCTGCTCCCGCAGACGCAGAATGTAGCAGCTGCCCTTGCCGAATACCCGCTCGATCTCGCTGTGATAGCGTTCCAGCAGGCTCTGGGGAACATACGCCTGAATGGTGCCTGCAAAGCCGCCGCCCTGCATCCGCCAGGCTCCCGTGCTGCCCTGCAGGATACTTTGGCTCAGCGCCAGTGCCACCGAAAGCCCCTGATGCCGCACATCGGTGCTGCAGTAGACATTCTGGCATAGCGCAAAGGATGCGCGTCCGCTTTCCAGCACCAGCGCTGCAAAGACAGCGAACTGCCCGGCCTGCAGCGCGTCCCTCTGGGCAAGGGTGCGAGCGTTCTCTTCAAAATAGTGGATGGCGCGCAGCACCGCGCGGTCGCCGCAGGCTTTGCGCAGCACAGGCAGTGCTGCCCAGAATGCGCTCTCCGTCACCTGTCCCAGCACCTTTTTGCCAAGAAACGCTGCGATCTGCTCCATCTCCTGCCGGATGGCTGCAAACTCACCGGTCAATTCGCTGTGGCTGCCGCGCGTATCGGTAACGCACAGGCTCATGCCCGGCGGCAGCAGGCCGTCGGCGTGGATCTTTTCCAGAACCGGCTGCTGGGGATCTGCAAAATCCGCAAAGATAATACCGCCCACTGCGCTGGTCAGCTGATCCAGCAGGCCGCTGGGCTTGCCAAAATAGGTATTCTCCGCATACTGACAGATCTTTGCCAGCTCCGCTGGGGCCAGACCGCAGCCATATTCTCCGTTCCAGATGGCAGCCATGCCCATTTCAAAGGCAGCAGAACTGGAAAGGCCACTGCCGCGCAGCACATCACTGGCTGTGTATGCATCAAAGCCGCCCACCGCTTTGCCTGCCGCGCGGAAGCCCTCGGCAATGCCGCGGATCAGGCTGGCCGAGTGGGTGCTCTCCCCTTCCTGCGGCCCCTCCACGGTCAGGTCGATCACATCCAGCTTGTTGAACCCGCGGGATTTGACCCGCACGTAGCCGTCTGTATTGTGCGCAGCCACGGCCACAAGATCCAGCGTGACAGCCGCCGCAAGGCCATAACCGTGCTGGTGGTCGGTGTGGTTACCGCCCAGCTCTGCGCGGCCCGGTGCCGAATAAACCTGCACCTGCCTGCCCGGCCCAAAGTACAGCTCAAACTGTTCCAGCGCAGCACAGTAGCGTGCCCGCTGCCGACAGATTTCCTGCGCCGCATCGCCATACAGTGCCCGGAGCTTATCGTCCCATTTGCCCGCCGCGATTTCATTTCGGAGCTGCGCACTGTTTGCCATAACGATTCCTCCCTCAATATGCTGCTTTGGGATAGATGGGTATGTTACGTCTATTGTAATGCATCCAACCGCTTTTTTCAATTTCCAACGCTGAGAAAACGCGAATTTTGGCACCCAGTTCAAAGAATAAGATGTACTTTTGTTGAATTTGCGGGCAGATGTGTGGTATACTATACCAAAGATCGGGCACAAAGCTGCCCACAACGTGACAGAGCGGAGGAAACGCGGCTATGGCAGATGTATATAAGCAATCCTTCAAACAAAATTATACCAATAATATTGAGCTTTCCATCTTCAATTGCGGCATCGAACGCTGTGCTCCGGGCCAAACATGGGGGCCGGGTATCCGCGACCATTACCTGATCCATCTGGTACTTTCCGGCAAGGGCGTATTCGAGGTGGGCGGACGCACCTGGGAAGTGAGCCAGGGCCAGCTGTTTTTTGCCCGGCCAAGCCAGCTGATCCGGTATACTGCCGATGAGCAGCAGCCTTGGGAGTACAGCTGGGTAGGCTTCAACGGTGCGTGTGCCCACAAACTGGCCGCGCAGCTCCCCTTCACCGACGACTCGCCGGTGCATCACACCCACGACCCCGATGGGATGCGTGCCGCTCTGGCCAACATTTATTCCTCCCGCGGGCTGCAGCCGCAGGATGAAGCCGCCATGGTGGGCTACCTTTATCTCTTCATCGCTTCTCTGATGAAGGAGACCAGCGCTGGCAAACCGCACACGGCTTCCTCTTCCAGCCAGTATGTGCTTAACGCCATCAAGTACATCCAGTTCAATTATTCACACGATATTTCCATTGATGATGTGGCAAAAAGCGTAGGTGTCTCCCGCAGTCACCTGTACCGCGTGTTCATGCTGAACGTAGGCAAAAGCCCCATCGATTATCTTACCGAATACCGCATCAACGAAGCCTGCAAGCTGCTGCGCGCAGGCAACCTTTCCATTGCCGAGGTCGCGGTGTCGGTAGGCTTCTTTGACCAGTTCTATTTCTCGCGGGTATTCAAGCGCGCTAAGGGCGTGCCGCCCAGCAAGTATTTTGCGGCGCAGGCTGATGCTCCCGCCGACGGCCCCGACCACCAGTAAAGGAGACCCTTCATGCCCTTACAGAAAAATCAAGTTCTCACCCTGCGCGTAGAGCGTCTTTCCAGCGATGGCAGCGGCGTAGCACACAGCCCAGACGGTGAGACCGTGTTTATTCCCGGTGCCGCCCCCGGCGACGAAGCCCGGGTGCGCATCGTTAAGGACTGCAAGCGCTACGCCTTCGGTATTCTGGACGAGGTGCTCACTCCTTCGCCGGACCGTATCCCGGTGGATTGTGCTGTGGCAGGCCCCTGCGGCGGCTGCAGCCTGCGGCATCTGGACTATGCTGCCGAGCTGCGCGCCAAGCAGGAGAATGTTGCAGATGCCTTTGCCCGCATCGGAGGATTGGATGTGCCTGTTCTGCCCATTGTGGGTTCGCCGGAAGTGAACCGCTACCGCAATAAGGTGCAGTTCCCGGTGGGCGTGGACAAAAGCGGCAAGCCCTGTATCGGCTTCTACGCCGGGCGCACCCATCGCATCGTCCCCTGCCCGGACTGCCGCCTGCAGCCCGGTGTGCTGAATGAGATCGGCAACGCATTGTGCGCTTTTTTTGCAGAAAAAGGCATCCAGCCGTACAGCGAGGAGACCGGCAGGGGCCTTGTGCGTCATATCTTTCTGCGGCGCGGCGCTCACAGTGGCCAGATCATGGTCTGCCTTGTCTGCACCCGTTCCAATCTGCCCTCCGCTGAAGAGCTTTGCACCCGGCTGAAAGCTCAATTTGCAGAGATCACCACGATCCTGCTGAACGTAAATGCTAAAAACACCAACGTGATCCTTGGCACCGAGACCCACACTCTGTACGGCCCGGGCTATATTGAGGACACCCTGTGCGGCGTTCCGGTGCAGCTTGGCCCGCTTTCCTTCTATCAGGTCAATACCCTTGCTGCTGAGCAGCTTTACGGCATTGCCGCCCAGTATGCTCAGCTTACCCCGGACGACCTGCTGCTGGATCTCTACTGCGGCATGGGCACCATTGGTCTTTCCATGGCAGCGCACTGCCGTGAGCTGATTGGTGTGGAGATCGTACCGGAAGCCATTGAAAGTGCCAAGGCTAACGCTGCCCGCATGGGTGCAGATGTGGCCGCAAAGAGCCGATTTTTCTGCGCAGATGCCGGTCAGGCCGCCACCCGCCTTGCCGCTGAGGGCCTTCACCCGGACATCGTAATGCTGGACCCGCCCCGCAAGGGCTGCGACGAAGCCACACTTTCCGCTGTCGTGCGCATGTCTCCCCGCCGGGTGGTCTACGTCAGCTGCAACCCCGCCACCGCCGCAAGAGATGCTGCATGGCTGGAACAAAATGGATATCACGCAGAGAAGGTGCAGCCGGTGGATCTGTTTCCAAGAACACGGCATTGCGAATGTGTGCTGAGCCTTTCCAAGGTGTGAGGTTTGAAAAAATGGCTATTCCAAAATATAATGAACTTTATTCGCTGTTCCTCTTTGCAATTCAGGACGGTGCCCCGCATTCTTCAAAAGATGTAAAGAAAATCATCTCTCAAAAGCTTCAATTAACCACAGAAGAACTTGCCGAGCGGCTTCCAAGCCAACGCCAGCCAACCTTTGATAATCGCGTCAACTGGGCAAAAACTTATCTAAAAAAGGCAGGTTTGATTGATTCTCCACGACGCGGCATCTATATTATTACGAAAGAAGGCCTGAACCTATTAGCAAGTGGTGTTCAAATTACAAATGATCTTCTCAAGAACAGGTATCCTGCCTTCTCTGCATTTGTAAGTGGGTCTTCTATAGCAACTCCTTCTGCTTTGGACGGAACGCCTTCTTCAACTGTGTCAGATACTCCGCAGGAAACTCTGGAGCGCACTTATTCCCTCATCAACGAGCAGCTTGCAGATGATTTACTTTCCGAGGTTATGCAGCAGTCTCCGGCATTCTTTGAACAGTTGGTTGTTGATTTAATGAAAGCCATGGATTATGGCGATGGTTTTGTTACAAAATACAGCGGAGACGGCGGTGTTGACGGCATCATTCATGAGGACAAACTTGGATTTAACTTGATTTATATTCAGGCAAAACGCTGGGATCCCAGCACTACGATTGGGAAACCGGAATTACAAAAATTTGCTGGAGCTATGATGGGACCGCCGAAGATTGAGAAAGGGCTATTCATTACAACAGCCAAATTTTCTCAAGGTGCTAAAGATTTTGCCAATGCACAGCATATCATTCTTGTAGACGGGCAAAAACTGACCACTTTGATGATCGAATACAGTATTGGTGTATCCGTTGAGAAGACCTATTATATCAAACGTATCGACAGCGATTATTTCCCCGATTGACAAAAAAGATTGATGATTGTGCCTTGCTCTTGAATTGGTAAACATACATAAAAAGCGCCCGTCCCGGTTTTTTCCGGGACAGGCGCTTTGCATTTTAACCTTGTAATTTATCAGGACAGAATCATGCGGTCATTTGCAAACTCGCCGCCGCTGGCGATCTGGAACTTTGCCAGCAGGTCGGAGACGTGCAGGTTCTTCTTTTCCTCACCGGAAACATCATAGATGATATGGCCTTCGTACATCATGATCAGGCGGTTGCCATACTTAATGGCATCCTTCATGTTGTGGGTGATCATCATGGTGGTGAGATGGTTTTCCTCCACGATTTTGGCCGAGAGGGTCAGCACCTTGAGCGCGGTCTTGGGGTCCAGCGCAGCGGTGTGCTCGTCCAGCAGCAGGAGCTTGGGCTTGTTCATGGTAGCCATCAGCAGGGTCAGTGCCTGACGCTGGCCGCCGGAAAGCAGGCCCACACGGGCCGTCAGGCGGTCTTCCAAACCCAGATCCAGCGTCTTGAGCAGTTCACGGTACTGCTCGCGCTCTGCCTTGGTAATGCCAATGCGCAGGGTGCGGGGCTTGCCGCGGCGTGCAGCCAGGGCAAGGTTCTCTTCGATCTGCATGGTGGCAGCAGTGCCGGTCATGGGGTCCTGAAACACGCGGCCGATGTAAGCGGCACGCTGATGCTCGCTCAGGCGGGTCACATCCACACCGTCAATAATGATCTTGCCTTCGTCCACCGGCCACACACCGGCAACTGCGTTCAGCATGGTGGATTTGCCTGCACCGTTGCCGCCGATCACGGTAACGAAATCGCCCTCGTTCAGCTTCAGGTTCAGGCCGTTCAGGGCAGTTTTCTGGTTGACCGTGCCAGCGTTAAAGGTCTTGGAAACATTCTGGATCTCAAGCATTTTTTGCATCCTCCTTTGCCTTCTTCACTGGCTTCGAGAAGTACTTGCCCTTCCAGTACGGCACGGCAAGGAAAACAGCCACCACAGAAGCGCTCAGCAGCTTGAGCAGGTTGGCATCGAAACCCAGGGTCAGCACCAGCTGGATGACAATGTAGTAGATGATGGCACCCAGAGAGACAGAAACCATCTTGAGTGCAAAGTTGTGGAAGATGCGGCTGAACAGAGCCTCGCCAATGATGACAGCAGCCAGACCAATGACGATCGCGCCACGGCCCATGCCGACATCTGCAAAGCCCTGATACTGGCTCAGCAGAGCGCCAGACAGCGCCACCAGACCGTTGGACACAGCCAGGCCCAGCACGATATTGAAGTTGGTGTTGATGCCCTGCGCACGGGACATGGCGGGGTTAGAGCCGGTGGCACGGATGGCACAGCCCAGCTCGGTGCCGAAGAACCAGTACAGAATGCCGATCAGCACCGCTGTGACAATGATGATCATAACGATAGGGTTGTGGAGAGCGAACTCCTTGACCCAGCGCAGGGAGATCAACAGGTTGTACTTGTCCACGTTGATGGCCTGATTGGCCTTGCCCATGATTTTGAGGTTAATGGAATACAGCGAAAGCTGGGTCAGGATGCCGGCAAGGATGGCCGGAATGCCCATAAATGTGTGCAGGACACCGGTGACGAAGCCGGACAACAGGCCTGCCAGCAGCGCCATGAGCAGGGAGACCCAGACGTTCTGGCCGGACAGCAGGCACATGACGCACACTGCACCGCCGGTGCCAAAGGAGCCGTCCACGGTCAGATCGGCCACATCCAGAATACGGTAGGTCAGGTACACGCCAATGGCCATGATACCCCAGATAAGGCCCTGTGCACAGGCACCCGGCAAAGCGCCCGGCAGGTTTGCCAGTCTTGCAATGATTTCCAAAACAATTCCTCCTAAACGTTACACTTTTTTACTTCCCGTTTGATACGGGAAAGCGGAGAAGAGCACTTTTTACCCTTCTCCGCTGATTTTCTGTTTGGTTTCCCGGAGTATTTTAGCCCTCGATCTCCTCGTAGCCGTCGGGAACGGTCAGGCCCAGATCGTCGCAGATAGTCTTGTTGTACTTCTTGGTCACATCGGTGTACTCGATGGGCATGGTGGAGATATCAGCCTCGCCGTTCAGGATCTTCACTGCCATCTCACCAGTGGTGTAGCCCAGATCGTAGTAGCTGATGGAAAGGGTAGCCACGCCGCAGCCGGCGCAGATGCCCTCTTCGCCAGCGAACACGGGCTTCTTGGCCGGGCGGCAGATGCCGTCCACAATGCCGGTGTTTGCAGCAACAGTGTTATCGGTGGGCACATACAGTGCGTCGTTCTCGTCGGCAGCCTTCTGGCAGACAGAGGACAGGTCGTTGGAATCAGAGAAAGCGTACTGGGTAGCGGTGACGTCCTTTTCCTCCAGATACTTCTGGACCTCATCCACCTGATACTGGCTGTTTGCCTCAGCAGAGCAGTACAGCAGGCCAACCTTCTTGGCCTCCGGCATCCACTCCACGATCATCTCAGCCTGCTGATCCAGCGGGGCCAAATCAGAGGTGCCGGAAATGTTGCCACCCACGGTGCCGTCGAAATCGGTCAGGCCCAGAGCCACACCGTACTCGGTAACAGAGGTGCCCAGCACCGGAATGCTGTCGGTAGCAGACTGTGCAGCCTGCAGAGCGGGCGTAGCATTGGCCATGATCAGATCCACACCAGAGGAAACGAAGCCGTTGGTGATGGTAGCGCAGGTAGCGGAATCGCCCTGTGCATTCTGGAAATCGAAGGTGACGTTCTCGCCGAAGGAAGCAGTCAGAGCATCCTCAAAGCCCTGCGTAGCGGCATCCAGAGCGGCATGCTGCACCAACTGGCAGATGCCGATCGTGAACTTCTGGCCATCGGCTGCAGCAGAAGCAGCAGCGGAGGATGCAGGCGCAGCGGAAGAAGCAGCTGCAGAAGATGCAGAAGAACCGCCGCAGGCAGTCAGGGCAGCAGCTGCGCCGCAGGCAGCGGCAGCAGCCAGAAACGAACGACGAGTGATTTTACGCATAATGTTTATCTCCTCTATCTCTTTGCGTGTGCGGCCTACAGGTACCGCACCGGAAAGCTATGTTTTGTATGCAAGGCTCGTACAGTCTCGCTTTACACTCGTGAAGTATATCACACATTTCACGGTAAAACAACTCACTTTTGCCCTAAAACGGCCTTTATTATCGATTGCATCAAATATATCGATCGATTATTTTGATGTGTTATTCCGTTTTTGCTGATATTCCGTCAGTTTTGCAAATTCAGCATCCAGCCAGTGCAGGTTTTTCTCCAGCTGCGGCAAGAACGATGCGGCATAGTCGTAGCCAAAATACAGCGCCTGCCAGAGCTTGTCCTGCATCCGGCGCACCAGCACCGGGCTGAGCTGCGCACCCAGCTGTTCCACCGTGTCTTCCAGTGTCATGCAGGTCTGCGCCCAGCGCACATCGGTCTGTTCCCGGGCCGGGACATCGTAACGAGCAAGATAGTCCTCCACCCTTGCCTCGATCACCTGCCCGCCGCAGCCGGTGGGCTGCAGAAAATAGCTCACCTGTCCTTTCCTGCTGATCTCCTGCGCCAGCGGGTACAGAGCACACACCAGCGGTTCGGCATCGTGGATGGCGCAGCGGTCTCCCGTAAGGAAGGGACAGTTGTTCCGGTTCTCCTTCACCGGGGCCAGACGCAGCACCGGCAAATGGCTCACCGTGCCAATGCTGGCCCGGCAATATCCCCGCGCCACGATCTGCGGCGGCAGGCGCAGCCGGGCTGCAATGCGCCACAGATCAAAGCCTGAAAGTACAATGTCCTCTCTGCCACGGCAGCAGTCGCCGCAGCCATTGCACGCAAAGCTGAAATGTGCATCCTGCGCCAGCAGGGGCATTGCCTCGGTACGGGTAAAATCGATCTGGCCGCACAGGTCGATATGGT
>OOBI01001674.1_pt1 | contig 10684 bp, 15 predicted proteins | sample 1671081 | NCBI WGS metagenome assembly OOBI01 (sample SAMN06348120, study PRJEB24527) | human gut metagenome | biome: human gut; feature: ankylosing spondylitis patient; material: feces | host: Homo sapiens | place: China | collected 2015-10 | reverse complement strand
ATAAACAACACCATAGTATAAATACCTTGCATAAGGTCCTAACTGTACAACCTTACCACTACCTATAACTGTACCTACTGTGGCAGACTTAAACAGAAAGCCTGTATCCATAGGTGTGTATGGTATCATCTGCCTTATAACTTCATTGTCTACAAACCTTTGTGCCTTTTGAAATTCTTTTTCAGTTAAAGAACCAAAGTCACTACGCCATTTAAAATTTAAACTTCCGTTAGGTGTGTTAATTGTGTTATCTTGTGGCTGACTAATAATCATACATTCACCTACTTTCCACTAATCTTGATGTGTTGTAACCTTTTAGCACCATAGTCCTTGATGTCTATTGTCATAATAGTGTTGTAACTAAAAGACTTGTTAAACTCTTTCATACTTTCCGATACTGTCTTTGGGTCGGTATTATTAAATTCAAAGTCACAATAACCTTTTACAATAAGGTCTTGTGAAGGTTTCTTAGGCACAATCTTCATTCCTGGGAAAACATCATTAGCCGGTAACAAGCTACTGCTAGGAGTAATTACAAGGCTATCAAGTGGTATATATACAGTTACACTGTCAGCATGCTGTAAACCACTTTTCATAACATTACTCGCCTTGTTCTCTTGCCAATGACAATGGGGTACATAAAACTTACTGTACCCCACCCCATTAAAATGATATATTGTACATTTAAAATTAGTAATCACTTTACACCTCTGTACAGTAAACCTGTACCACTTAGCCACATATAAATTACAGACTTAATTTTCTTTGACAAAACCTGTCTTTGGCTTTCTGTACTTTCATATGTAACTGACATATCACCTGTCTTGTCAGAGGTTACATAGTTACTACTATTTTGTTCTGCATGATAAAGCAGTTCAGCTACTTCACAACAACACATTTTTACTTGTTCAGGTATATCGCCCTCATCAATGTTGTCACAACTATAGTGCCTAATATAGTTAGTTGCTTTACGGAAATAAACATAAGGGTTAGCAGTATTAATGACTGCACCTTGATATTTATTTTTATAAAAATCCATATTTGCATAAATCATCATACTGCTTTACCTCTTATTCAGATACTGACTGAGTAGCTGTGTTCTGTGTTACTGTGTGACAGTAGATACCTGCTACTTTGTTCTGATACACCTTAGCAATACCAACATTACGATAACCAAAAGTCCATGCGTCTGCATCAGGGTTTGCGTTAGGGTCAATAATCTTAGGTACTTTGTGCTTGGTGTACTGGATTACTGCTGACTTATGGATAATCTCAAAGTTAATGTCAACAGATTTTGCTGACTTAGCATAACCACCTTTTTCCTGACCACTGGTCTTACCGTCATTTAGTGTAATGTTAGTCATAAATCTTGATGATGGTACAGGAACAATCTTAGAAAATCTTTCAAGCACTTTTCTTGACTTTGTTGTATCCATATCATCAATTACACCGTAAAGGTCTGAACGGATGTACAGAATTCTGTTATCTGTAGGTACTTCGTCATCATCCATCTTTGCAGTAGCAGTACGAAGAGCCTTAATAATACTGTCACCTGTAGAAAGGCTACCATATGCAGAAGAAATACCCTTGATACCTGAGTATGTAGAAAATCTAAATGCATCAAGTTCAGGTACTTCCTTAGTACGGATAAACTCACCTGCAAGTCTGCCAAATGCAATACCGGCAGTTTCAATATTATCCATACTGTCAACAGTAAACTTTCTGCCTCTATCGTAGTTACAAGCTACTGTCTGATTCTTAATAGTTACATCACCGTTAATATAACCACTGTTACGGTCATAGTTAGCAAGACCGTCCATTTCAATCATTGGAATAATTAGTTCATTAGCATTAGCACCGGCTTGTGCAAGTTCTGACGCACCATCTAAATCAGAAGTAAGTGCAGCATTTTTATACACTTCATCAAGGAGTGGCACATAGGATTTTGCTAATTCAATAGTATTTGCCATAAAATAAAACCTCTTTTCTTAATTATTTATCTTCTTTTGGTTCACCTAAACCCATAGCAGACCTAATGGCTGACATTGAGTCAGGTTTAATATTTGTGTTACCGGTATTCTTTACCGGATTTTTGAAAGGCTCATCTGACTTGAACATATAGTCATTTTCTGTCTTTACATCCTTGATAGCCTTTTCAATATCTTCTGCTTGATTTTTTGATGTTTTAAGGTTGTCAAGGTCAAGCAAAGCCTTAACAGCTTTACTGTTCTTTGCACCACTTTTTGATAAAGCCGTATCAAGTACAGAAGTAAACTCCATATCTGCAATTTTATCCTTGTACTCTTTGTCCTTGTTTGCAAGTTCTGTGTTAAGACTATCAATTTTACCTTGTAAGTCCTTAACATCAACCCCATCAAATTCTTTTAGTGCATCTTGTGCAGTCTCTAGCTGATCCTTTAGGCTATCTCTTTCCACAATAAGTGGTTGTTTAGCCTTTTCTAAATCTTGGTTGTACTGATTCAGAACCTTATCAATATTATCCTTATCAAGTCCTAAATCTTCTAAAATTTTCTTTGCATAATAGCTCCTTTCGATACGCTTTTTAACGAGGTAGCACCTCTTTCTATCCTTAGTTTTACGACTTAGGAACGGTCTATATTTTGATTTTGGGTATAAAAAAAGCACCTTACAAACTGTAAAGTGCTTAAGTAGCAGTATTTTGTCACGAAACATAAAAAGTATAAAAACTAATAGTCTAGACAATCGTTATTCATCATCATAATCAACAATCATTTTATGCCTTCCTGTTTTTTTATAATACTCATCATCAAGTTTTCTTACTTCATCTTTAATGTATTCCGGGGCATCTTTATTTAGCCGTCTATGACAAGTATTATCCAAATGAGACCATTTTATATACTTATTAAATATCTCAGTCATAATTATTTATCCCCCTTAATGATATTTGCAACTTGCTTAGATGTGTATTTTGCCTTCTTATTCATACTTTCTGCAATACATTCAGATATAAATTCATTTATATCTTGCATAGCATATTTTGATACGGTATATTTACCTTTAAATTTATTGTTATCATATTCAGGTAATGAACGCATTATATCCTGTATTGCTTTTAATTTTTCATTCCACAATGGGTCATTCAGTTTATGTTCAAGCTGAATTGCATGACCTATTTCGTGCCTTATAGCGTGTAAATAATGTGCAGTTGACCATTCACCGGACTTGTTCATTTTCTTTGCTTTTTTAGTGTGTTCTGATACAAAACTTTTCTTATTAGCAAATCTTAACACTAATTCTCTTGAATTATCATTGTATGAGCCATATGTACTCAAATTACTATCTCTAAGAACACCAACAGAAGATATGGTAGATATGTTTCCAAACTTCTGTTGCATATTCTCATATTCAGTATTAAAGATTTTCTTAACATCTTTAGTTACACCTTTTTCAAATTCTATTATACCACTATCGTTACTTTTTTCAATATTTGATTTACTGTTTTGTATAGTTTTTTCAAAGTTGGTGTTGTCACCGGAATCAGAAAGTTTATGTACACCATTTTCAATAGTCTTTGTACCGTTACTCTTAGCCACCTTATTACTTTTATCTAGCTTAGCACCTATGTTTCCCAGTCCATCAATATTTACTCTTTGTCTTTGTTGTGGTAGGTCCATAGCCTTTGAAAGTCTTGCATATTCGTCTGAGGTTTTGTTGTACCTTGCATTAGCTGACATTATGTCATCTTCACCGGCACCACCCTCTGTAAGCAGTTTTATTTCTTGTCTTTCTGCTCTCATTATGGTTTCTAGTTTTCTTTGTCTTTGCAGAGCCTCATACTTTGTGTAGCTTTTACCTCTGAACTCTCTTTTCTCATTATCTTCTTGGTTCATTCGGTTTAGTTCTTCATCTGTATAAGTCCTTTCCGATACACCCTTAATAAATGGATAATAGTTGTGATAACAGTTAGCACCACAAAGCCCTGTTACTGTACCCAGTCCACAAACTGAAACTAACTCTTCCTTGCTATACACCCTACCTTGCCAAGGTTGGTGGGTAGGTCTTGCACCACTATGATAAGTAGTTTCAAAATAGTTTGTTTCAAGTTTTTCTGCATTACTCTCATTGATATTTGCCACTACCTGATTATAACCTGTAAGGACTGCTCTCCTTACTGCTACCGATACTCTACTGCTGTAACCACTATCATAGTCAATGTACCTTAGTCCTGAGTTAGTCATTTCTTTCACTGTATTTCCCAGTACAGTATTGTAATCAAATGCACCTGTTGCAATCTGAGTTATTGCCTTGTCAAGAGTGCTTTGGTAGTAGTCTGTAAGTGGTGTATATGTTAGCTTAGTTGAGTTAGGCTCTCTAAGTGCAAAGCCTAAAGAACCGGTAATGTTCTTTAGCTCTCCTTTAGTCTGAGTTATCATTGATGTAACAAGTTGTTGAAGTTGTAAGTTATCTTCATATGGTATGAAACTTTTACCTACTGTTTCATAAAGGCTTATATCTCTTGCATAACCACTTCTTATAGCATTAGAAAACACCTTGTCTATCTGTTCATCAGATAGGTTCAAGGTGTTCTTGATATAACTCTTTATTTCTTCTTTACTTTTTCCCAATTCATAAAGTCTGTTAATTTGCCAATCTGCTGACCTTGTAATCTCCTTATTATTAGCCTGTAACCGTCTAATAATGTCAAGCATAATAGTTTGTTCCAGGTCATTAAAAAGGCTCACAATAGGCTGAGGAACAGACTCTATATCCTTCTCAGTAATTTGCATTAATCTTTACCTATAAAAGCCAGTACAATAACTGTAACACAAATAATTGTTGTAATAATAATTGAATTACTCATTCTATCACCTCAGCTTTTTGTGGTAGGTTCTGTAAAGCTGTGTCAATATCTTCACCCATCCACTTTGCTCTGTATTCCTCAGGTCTTAAGATACCTAGATTAAGGTCCTGTATATCGTGATTTCTTTCTGTTTCTTCATCTGTCTTAATGCTATCCTTAAAATCACAAACAAACTTGTAACCACTTGTAGTCATTGAATTATAAAAAGCTAAAGCATACACAAGGTCCTCCATACAATCCTTTAAATTTTCTTGAATTGCATTGACTGTGTTGTACTTTCTGTCTTTAGCCGACTTAATTTCCGTTGCAGTTTTTGCCACTGTTGCCGGATCGGACAAGTCACCATAAGCAAGACCAACAGAAAACTCAATTTCTCTTTTGTATGCCTCAAGTCCGGCTTTAATATCAACTTGTCTGATTGTCGGTGAATAGTCCTGTAGAATTCCCTCATTATCATCAAGGTCAACACTACGATATAACCTTTTATTTAACTTTGCTACTCTATTACCTTTTAGTGCTGATTCATCAATGTGTATAGCTCTTTCTCCACTTTCAAACTCCCAATCAAGCCTACCAAACTGAATATCTGCTTTCTGAATAATTGGCAACGCTGAATCAAATATAGAAATAGGAGTCATAGAGCCGTCAATATCATTGTCAATAGGGTTACGATAATAGCCGAAAGCAGTTTTATTCATTGTGGGATATGTGATACTTTCTTCTAGGTCTGCCCATTCTTCAATACTGCTTAATGGTATCTTATTGCCTAATGTGCTTTCACTGTCAGACACATAGGCAGAATTAGTAATTGTCAGTCCCTTGTCTTTATCTAGGTCGTGATATTCAAGTCTTGTATAGAACTTGTTACCTAGCTTTTTAAATTCAGGAAATATAACTTTAATCAGTCTTCCGTCAGTATCGTATTCAACAGGTATAAAGGCATTGGCAGAAACAAACTGAACTTTACTGCCACCTAAAGGCTTTATAATCATAGCACCTGTGGCTAAACCTCTTTGAAAGTGTGTGTTAATGTTTCTAATTGCTTTCTTGTATATTTCATCAAGTGGCTTATAACTGACACTTGAAGTCATTTCAGACAAAGAAACATTGCTAAATTCTCTTACAATGGACTTTTCAAGTCTTAGACTGATAACATGGTATTCATCAAGCCACAAGGCTCTGCCTGAATAACTGTTCTGCCACACATCAATAGACTTTAACATTTCATCAGTTAAAGCAATATCAATATTAAGTGCATTCTTAATACTTCTTAGCTTTGTTGGAAACACTCTGCTCCACACTCCTTTCAAAAAATTTATAAGTCCCATTTTATCCCACCTTTATAAACCTTTTCATATTTCTTTCAAAGGTGTACTCAAAACCGTCAAGACTATCAACATCGGTAGATCCGTCATCAAGCCTTTCATCATTTAACTTTTTATCGTTCCATACTGCCTCACACAAGGCTCTTTTCAAGCTGTCACAACTATCTATAATAAAGAACCTATCTGCTCCCATAAGTCGCAAAGCACATTGAATACGGTCTTGTATAGGCATTTTCCTAGCCGGTCTAACAATAACATTAGGAAATTTCTTCTCAAAGGCTCTTTTTATACCTCTACCTAAAACAGTTTCGGCATTATCCCAATAAACATAATCAACTTTTCCTACCATATCAAAAACAGACTGTGCAAATTCTATAGCCAGTCTGTCTAAATCGTTACTATCATATTCTCCAAAGTGCCTTATACTTCTAATTGCCACCAGCTCACTGTAATTATCAGTTGTACCGGTAGCAACAAACGCATGACCTGACTTATTACCACCAAAGTCAATACCGATTGTTACTTCTTGTAAAGAGCTTTTTAGTATCTGCTTATATGGTAAATCAGGGTCAATTCTATCAACTAATTTACAGTAATACGCTTTTGGATTGTCTGCAAATTTGCGATAAATAGCACCTTCGGCACGAACCCACTTGCCTAAAATCAATCTATCATAGTAGATAGTACCCTCATACTCATTACACAAGTTTTGTACAAATTCTTTAGACAAAAAGGAATTATCAAAGATTGTATACTCTTGCAAGTAAATATCTGCATCACTGTCAATAAACTGCTTTAGCCAGTGAGTAGGGTGTTCAGGGTTTAAGCTACCGTCAAAACAAGAATAAGGCTTATCAAGTCTTGACTTTAGCATAGCGAAAACATCTTCATTCCACTTTGCTACTTCATCACCATAAATATATTTAGCTGAAGCACCTTGAATTTTTGCAACCTGACTAACCTTTTCAGCACCTAAACAATAAACATCTTCACCACAGATTTTAGCAATGTTACGACTGTTGATTGTTCCTACAACATCAGAAGTATATCGTTCTCTCATTGGCTGAAGTACATTTCGCTCAATAGTTTCTTTAGATACACCGATAATAAAGCAAAGTCCGTCTTTGCCTATTCTCTCCCTAATTCTCATAGGTATAATAAAAGTAACATCAACAAAACTTTTACCGGAACGAACTGCACCACTTTTTATGTTCCATCTATGGGTAGCATTTACAATATATTCTTTTTGCTTATTTGTGTAACCCATTCTTTGTACTCCTTAGTGCATCATCTTTAATCTCTTTCAAAATATTATCCAGCTTATTAAGTGCCGTTGTGTCTGTTTCTTCTTTCTGCTTATCTCTCCACTTATCAGGTCGTCTGTTTTTAAGCCAAAAGATTTGAGCCGTTGTGTTACCTTCTAGTGCTGATGAAAGCAAAGCATTTTCAACTTCATAGTCAACAATCTCTTTGCCCTTTTTTAAGGACTCCGAAATATCCGAATACTTCTTTTTCCATTCATAAAAGGTTGATAGAGTAATTCCAATATTCTTTGCAATCTGTTCATCAGTTAAACCATCTCTAGCCCAACCCTCCAGCAATAATAAATTTTCTTTTAGTAACCACTTTTGATATTTTCCCTTTGCCAAATCCACCACCTCTCTTTATTAGTTCCTTATTTACTACTACCGTTCCACCATGCTTCAAAGTTCTTTTCTCTTCGTTTTCTTGCATTTTCATATGTTGTTGTAGTTTGCCTATGCTCTAAAGTAGGGTCAATAACTTGCCTCTTTTGAAATTTTTTCTGTGCCTCTCTTGCAGCTAATACTGCTTTTGTTATTGCTCTTTTTTCTTTTAATAGATTTTGATTTTCAAAAGCTTTATCAATACTACCCAGCTTAGCTACTTTCTTTTGTAAATTTTCATCTCTTGCTTCATAATAGTCACTCATTTTTCTAAGCTCTTGCTTAGATGCCTTGTCAATAAGACTAAAATTCCCACTTTGTGCAATCTTTTCATAATTGCTATTTTTCTTTATATCCGGATTATTTCGTTCCAATGCTCCACTTTGTTTAGAAGCATGGTACATAAATCTTGCACCCATTTTTGAAACGGGTTCGCCATTACCGTAAGCACTACCGGCTGAGCTTGTTCCACCTCTGCCACCCATTACTCTGACCTCCTAAATTTTTCTTGAAATGACTTCACTTGTACTATATTGCCTTTACATTCTTCCGGTACTGTGCCGTAAAAAATAATCTGTGTAGGTTCTAACCGTTCTAACATTTCATTATAGCCTTGCAAAAATAATTCTTTATCTTTGTTACTTTTCTGTGTGCCTACGCTGGATACTGCAACAATACTGTTCTTTGGCTCTCCGTCAAAGCAATAATTATAACTAACTTCATCACTCCAACAAATTGTAGGTATTACCTTGATACCGTACATCTGCCAATATGCAGCCAACCAATGCTTTTTGTAATGATTATAAATCTGCAAGGCTCTAGGGTAGTCGGAATAAAGGCTAAAATCAGGTGAAAGTACAAAGGGGTATTTCATTAACACCTCAATATATTTTTCAGGATTATTCCATAATCGTTGGAACTGATAATCATCAAGAAAGAAATGCACTCCACAATCTTTCTTCTTGCTACTCATTGCATAATTAAAGCCTATTAGATTCTCTAAATTGTCAATATTATCTGTAGCATTGATGCTAGGAATATTAAAAATGCCTTCACCATTAAAAATGAATTTTGTTGTGTTCTCATAGCTGAACTTATTTTTGTACATTAAATCACCTAATTTCATATACAACAAAACCCACCTAAAACATAGGTGGGTAATGCTGAATTTTTTATAAGAGGAATAGTAGAAGTGAAAATCATTCTTGCAATCTTATCTATCTCTTTCGGTTTTCCTATTATACATTTTAGCACACATTGAAGGTATCCTACAAGTGGACTAAAGGTATCCTCTTGGTATCCTTTTATATATTTTTTAGAAATTTTTGTTCAAATAAATACAATGCTTTTCTATGCAGTTTTTTCACATATGAACAACTATAACTTCTTGTTTCTGCAAAACTTTTCAAGTTACCATTTTCAAGATACCTATAATAAAGAATTTCTCTATACAATCTTTTATCAAGCTGATTAATTTTTTCAATGATTGAAAGTTTAAATTCTAACAATTCCATTTTCATAGTATCAAGTATTTTCTCTTGTTCTTCAAGTTTAGAAAGTATTTGTAACATTTGGTCAGGTTCCGGTGAACTCTGTACAACTTCTTTGTCATACCTTACTCCTGCAACATCAAGTGTTTCTTTCAACCTTGCTATGTAGTCCTCTTGCCTTTTAACCTGTATTTCTTTCGATTGTACTTGACTTAAATACTCTTTAGCATTCAAGGTTATCACTCTCCTTTAGTATCTGCATTTCATACTTTATGTCTGCACAATCTCGTATCATTCTAGACTTCCAACTAACCAAAATATGAAATGCCACTTCTTGTGGACTTGTTTCTCTGTCAATTACTTCAACACCATCTCTCAAGGCATCAAGAAATGCATAATAATCAGTTTCAGAAATATCTCCATAGCCAAAAGCCTCTGCCAATTCATCTTCTGATGCATATTCCAGCACCTTCTTTTTGCGTTCCTCACGATTAGCTTTAATTCTTGTGATAGTTTTCTGTAATGCTCTGATTGCAGTATCAAGCTTTTTGATAACTATTTCTCGACCCTTAATTTCAATCTTTAAATCTTCACTTGTCATATTGCAATCTCCCCACTTTCAATCTTAGCTCTATACTGACCGTAGCTTAGCCTTGTACCGTTTTCTTCGTTGTACTTATGTAGGTTATACAAAGTACGGTTAAGGTTATATTCTCTTGACTGCTTTGGTGTTTTAGCTTGTTCTTCTCTTAGCTTTTGGTTCTTCACTCTGTTGTGTGTCTTTATACACTCATAACTGCAAAACTTTGCATTGTGGTTTCTTGCAGTAAACTCATTTCCACATACTGCACATACTCTCTTAATTTCCATTATTGTTACTCCTTAATTCTCCTATGTATTCTATCTGAAAAGCCATTTTCATTAGTGATTAATTCAATAATCAATAATGCACAATCCAAGATTTTGTCTTTATCAGATAGTGTATAAATCTTTCTGTTTAGTTCATTGCCAAGTTTAATATTCTCTTGAATATGTTTTGATAGGTTCAGAAACTTTTCTGAGTCTGCTTTTTCTTCCTTATATTCAAGTAGCAAATCCTTTTGCTTTTCTTCGCAAAGGTTTTTATCCCACCCACTATGACGATTAAGGTAACCCAGCTTAGATAATCTTGAAAAGTACTTATACTCAACTGGTGGAAAGTTCTTATAATCAAGTACCCCATCAATAGCCTTGTCCTCAAGAGTAGCAAAGGTTTTGCTATCACTAAAATTCAAATTAATTCTGTGGTTCATAAAAACTCCTATAATGTAAAATTATGAAGGGTTATGCAGGGTTTGAACC
>OOBI01001660.1_pt1 | contig 10747 bp, 8 predicted proteins | sample 1671081 | NCBI WGS metagenome assembly OOBI01 (sample SAMN06348120, study PRJEB24527) | human gut metagenome | biome: human gut; feature: ankylosing spondylitis patient; material: feces | host: Homo sapiens | place: China | collected 2015-10 | reverse complement strand
ACAATAACCAGCCCAGTTTTTCGTGCACATTGCTCTGAAATCTTGGATACATCATATAATCTAACCAGTTTTTCAACTTTTCTGTGTCATTCGTCTTAAAAAGTCATCAGACAACTTCAGGCATAAAAAGTCCCCGCACAGACCTTGCACTGTGCGGGGACGTAAAATGCAGCGGCATCAGGTTTCCCATTCGCCGTCGTAAAGCTTTCGGATGCAGTTGCGGTTGAAGTTCAGGTGCATCACCATGGCAGACCGGGCGCCAATGGGGTCATGCCGGGCAATGGCTTCGGTGATCATGCGGTGGGTCAGGATGGTCTCCTCCGTCAGCTTTTTGTGGGTGACATTCACGAACATCATGACCGCCGTATCGATAATGGGGATGAGCTGCTCCACCACCATGTTCTTGCTGCTCTCTGCGATGCAGGTATGGAATGCGATGTCGTCCTCAATGTACAGATCACCGCTGTGGATCTTGCTCTCCACCCGGTCGCACAGGCGCTGGATGCGCTCGATGTCCTCGTCGGAAGCGTTCAGCGCTGCCATCTCGGCCATGCCCGGTTCCAGCAGCAGGCGCACGTTCACCAGATCCAGTGCCAGCGCGTTCTTGTCCTGCACGCTGCGCAGGTTCAGCGGGTCCGAAAGGCCCTTGGCGGTCGTGACCACATAGGTGCCGGAGCCTCGCCGCGCCTCCACGATGCCCTTGCTGGAAAGCAGCTTCACGGCTTCGCGCACCGTGCTGCGGCCCACGCCGAACTTTTCACCCAGCTCAAATTCATTGGGCAGCTTGGCTCCCGGCTCCAGCGGGGTATCCAGAATATAGTGGTAAATTTCGTCCTCCACCTGTTCGGCAAGGAGTTTGTTTTTCAGATGGGAAAATTCGCTCATGGGTGTTCCCTCCCCTGTTTTTTAATTTATTATAAGGCAGGGCAGCAGACAAAAGCAAGGGCTGTCCTCATTCACAGACAGCCCTTGCTTTTGGGTATTTTATTCGTTTGCGGCCTTTTCCAGCTCCGCTTCCTCTGCGGCGGCTTCGGCCTCCTCCTGCTTCTGGTACTCCAGGAAAGCCGACCACATGGGTTCGATGTCCTTGCCCTTCACCCGGCGGTCGAAGTAGTTGCGGGTGATGTCCACCACAGTGCCGGACAGCACCAGCACGCCGATCAGGTTCGGGATCATCATCAGACCGTTGAAAGTGTCGGAAAGATCCCACGCAAGGCCCAGCTTCATGGTGGCACCCACCACGGTCATGCACACAAAGACCACCTTGTAGATGCGGCTGCCGGTGGTGCCGAAGAGATACTCCACGGCCTTGGTGCCGTAGTGGCTCCAGCCAAGCGTAGTGGAGTAGGCAAACAGCAGAATGGAAACAGCAATGAACTTGGGGCCAAAGCTGCCAAATGCGGCGGTGAAGGCCTGACCCACCAATGCGTTGTCCTGCACACCGGCCAGTACAGCGCCGCTCTGCAGGTCCACCACGCCGGTGGTCAGGATGACCAGAGCAGTGAGCGTGCAGACCACGATGGTATCGGCAAACACCTCAAACACGCCCCACATGCCCTGATGCACCGGCTCCTTGACGTTGGAAGCGGAGTTGACCATGACGGCAGAGCCGAGACCGGCTTCGTTGGAGAAGGCACCGCGCTTGAAGCCCCAGGTGATGGTCTGGCTGATGCCGTAGCCCAGCGCACCGCCGCCTGCCGCGTTCAGGTTGAACGCACCCTTGAAAATAGCCGCAAATGCCGCTGGGATGTTGCCCGCGTGCAGCACTACGATGATGAGCGCGCCTGCAATGTAGAACAGGGCCATGAACGGCACCAGCTTTTCGGTAACAGCGGCAACGCGCTTCAAACCGCCAATGACGATAAGGGCCGTGACCACCATCAGGCACAGGCCGGTGACGAGGGTCGGTACGCCAAAAGCAGCGTTCATGTTGCCCGCGATGGAATTGATCTGGCTCATGTTGCCAATGCCGAAGGAAGCCAGAATGCAGAAGCAGGCAAACAGCACTGCCAGCACCTTGCCCAGCTGTTTGCAGCCCTTCTTTGCGCCAAGACCATCGGTGAGGTAGTACATGGCACCGCCCGACCACTCGCCTTTTTCGTTTTTGCGGCGGTAGTACACGCCCAGCACATTCTCCGAAAAGCTGGTCATCATGCCAAGCAATGCCATGACCCACATCCAGAAGATGGCTCCCGGCCCACCGGAAACGATGGCCGTTGCCACACCCACGATGTTGCCGGTGCCGATGGTGCCCGCCAGCGCCGTGCACATGCTCTGGAACTGGCTGATGGCCATATCCTCCTTGCTGGTGTGCGCGGTGATGTCCTTGTTGGTGAAGATCGCGCCGATGGTGTGCCGGAGCCAGTAGCCCATTTTGCGGAACTGGAAAAAGCCCGTGCGGGCGCTCATCCAGAAGCCGGTGCAGAACAGCAGTGCCAGACCAAATGGCCCCCACACCACGCCATTGATGGCATTGTTCACCTGCGTGATCATCTCGACCATTCTCTCTTTCCCCCTATACACAAAACAAAAGCGGACAGAACCCGCCAAAGGCTCTGCCCGCAAAATTCGGAGCGCTCTCATTTTCCGCAGCCGGGGTGCGCCGCATTCCCGGCTGCGCCCCATTGCGCAAAGACGATGGCTCTGTCCTTTTGCCTGAGAGATACAGCCGCTTTCCCTGCGGCCTTACACCTTCGGCACCCACTTTACAAGCGGGCTTCTCCAGAGTGCACGGTCTTTCCCCGCCGTGCACGTCTTTTTCAGTTCTTCTGGCGCACAGTTGTGCGCGATAGAAAGACTATACCATATTCTGTCCTTGTGCGCAAGACATTTTGTATATCATACGCTGCTTTTTCATCTGTTATGCCGACAGATGAATTTTGTTTTGGTATTACTTTTGTCCTCCCTCATCATAGCGCTGCCATAAATTTATTTTACTTTTCTTTTGGCTCCGCGCCTTCAAACCCCCGGGCTTTGCCATCCGGGCTGGCATCGCCGTTTTCTTTCGCGGTCTCGTAAGAATCTGTGCCGTAATAGGCGCTGGCGGGGCCGATCTCCAGCCAGAAGTTCTCCCGTTCTTTCTCTGTGGTCGGTGCTGTCTCTTTTTTGTTCTTCATCTGCAAACGCCTCCTTTTCTGCATAAAGTCTTGCCTGCAGGCCAAAGCTTTATGCAAAGGAAAGGCGGTGTATCCCATGCGCAGTGGAGGTTGGAAGCCCTTTTGGGCAGCACTGTTTGCTTCGCTGCTGGTGCTGGTGCCGCTGGTGGGCGGCACGGTGCTGCTGTCCCGTCAGCAGCTGCGCACCCAGCTGCGGCAGGCTGCCCGCAGCGAGAGCGGTGTGCCCATCCAGCTGCCCAAGACCACCGACCAGCTCACTGTGCTGCTGTGCGTCTCCGGCGAACAGCCCGGCTTTGTGCTGGCCTACCTGAACGCCAGCCAGAACTGCGTGCATCTGCTCAGCGTACCTGCCGTGCTCACCGTGCCTTTTGCAGAAGAAGAAACATCCCTTGCCCGCTGCTATGCCGCCGCTGGCCCGGCCCGCTGCCGCGAAGCGCTGGCACAGGTGCTGGCCCTGCCGGAGGGCACAAGGTATCTGGCCTTTTCTCCCGATGTGCTGGAGCGCATTGCCAGCCGGTACGGGCCGGTGCGGGTAGGCTTTACCGGCGCACTGACCGAGGAAGAGCTTGCCCGCTATGGCCGCAGCCGGGCCGTGCAGGGCATTTCCGCCGGGGACGCGCACGAATTTCTGTGCCAGCTGCAGGCCGACGAAGCCTTTTCACCAGTACGCACCGCAGCGGCCCGCGCTGCCGTGTGGGATGCTTTTCTCCGGCAGGATCTGGACCTGCTGCCCGCCACCCTGCCGGATGCCCTGCGTGCCAGCAGTTCGGCCCTGCTCACCGACCTGACCGCGCTGGACTATGACACTTTGGAACGCACACTGGAATTTCTTGCCAACAACAGCGCCGCTGTGGCGGCGCAGGCCCTGCCCGGCCAGTGGAATGCCGCCAGCGGCACTTACACGGTCACGGATGCTTCCCGCGCTGCCATGCAGACCTTTTTCAATGTTTCGCCCACCGAGGCGCAGGCCTCGTCCTTCAGCGAGCCATAACCCAGCACCAGCGTGCCCGCCGCTGAGGGTGCTTCTCCGGTCAGGTCGTAATCGCTCAGCAGGCTCAGCTGCACGCCTTCGGCTTCCGCCGCGCAGCGCAGCGCAGCATCCGGCGGCGGGTCTTTGAGCTTTGCCAGCAGGTTCAGTCCGGTGTGCAGGCCCGCAAGGGTCAGCTCGCCGGGAGCAAAGGCAGTGTTCAATGCTGCCGCCAGCGCGTCCCGCCGGGCCTTGTAGGCCACACGTTCCCGGGCCAGATGCCGGGTGAAGTAGCCCTCGGTGATAAAGCGGGCCAGCGTCTGCTGCTCAAACCGGCTCACCGTGCCGGAGTACAGGCGGTATTTTTTCCGCCATGCAGGCAGAAGATGCTCCGGCAGCACCATATAGGCGATACGGATGCTGGGAGCCAGACTGCGGGAGCAGGTGGAAAGGTACACCACCGGGCCGTCCGCACCCGCCATACCCTGCAGGCTGGGCAGAGGCCGGGTATCAAAACGGAACTCCGAATCGTAATCATCTTCTATAATATACCGCCCGCCCGGCCTGCGGGCTGCCCAGTGCAGAAGCTCGGCCCTGCGGCCCGCAGGCATGGTAACGCCTGTGGGGAACTGGTGGCTGGGCGTGACGTAGCACACCGCTGCATCCGACCGGTTCAGTGCTTCCACCGAAAGGCCGTCCTCGTCCACCGGTAGGCAGCAGCAGTGCACACCGTTGTTCTGCAGCACCTGCAAAGCACGGGGGTAGCCCGGCGTTTCCACCGCTGCAGGGCCGGGCAGCAGCGGTGCCAGCAGGCCCAGCAGATATTCCAATCCCGCGCCCACCACGATCTGATGCGGCCCGCACTGCACACCGCGGTATTCAGAGAGATATTCCGCCAGTGCCTGCCGCAGGGCCGGGTCGCCCTGTGCATCGCCGTGGGTGAGCAGCTGGGGCGAGGAATAGAGCAGCTCCTTTTGCAGCCGCGCCCATGTGCGGAACGGGAACAGCTCCGGGTCTACCCCGCGGGTGGAAAGGTCGTACCGCACCGGCAGCACAGGCGGTTCCGGTTTTGGCGGTGCGGGCTGTTCCGGCCCGCCGGCAGGCCGGGACGGCAGGGCCAGATATTCCTGTACATAAAAGCCGCTGCGCTCCCGCGGTTCCAGATACCCTTCCGCCGCCAGCATCTGATAGGCGGCATCCACCGTATTCACCGAGACGGACAGCTCTGCCGCCAGCCGCCGCTTGCCGGGCATCCGGGTGCCCGCCGCAAGGGTGCCGCTTCGCATCTCTCCGGCAAGGCTGCGGTACAGCTGTTCGTACAGCGGCACGCTGGAAGAAGCATCCAGCGCCGTGGTCAGATGGACCATAAATTATCCCTCCTGTCTGGGTATCGCATCAAACTGACCCCATTAAAAAACTTTATTCTGGGTATTTTCATGGTGTCAGTTCTGCGTATAATAGGAGCATACCCGCTGGACACCCAAATGTCAAGTAGGATTGTAGGTAAGTGGTTGCGAAGCAATCAAAGCCCCAGTGGGGCTTTGGTGCCGCGGGAACGGAAATTTGGAGGGAGAGTAAATCATGTCTACTACTGCAATGTGGCTGCTTCTGGCAGTCGTTGTCATCGTCATTCTGTTTGCAAGTGTGCTGTACAAGCGCACCTTCACCACCAAGGAGCTGGCCCTGACCGGTGTCATGGCCGCTTTAAGCCTTGTGGCCTATCTGTTCTTCCGTGTGCCGTTCTACGGCGGCTCTTCGTTCCATCTGGGCAACACCTTCACCGCCCTGACCGCCCTGCTGCTGGACGGTGTGTCCGGCGGTCTGGCCGGTGCCATTGGTCTGGCGCTGGCCGATATTCTGGCCGGTGACCCGGGCTACGCCGTCACCACCTTTGTGCTCAAGTTCATCATCGGCATCACCTGCGGTGCCGTGGCGCACAAGGCATTCAAGCTGCGCGACCTCGACAAGCACAGCTCCGGCTATCTCGTCAAGGTGATCGTTTCTGCCGGTTCCGGCCTGCTGCTGAACGTGCTGACCGACCCGTTCCTGGGCTACTTCCGCAATGTGTACATCTTTGGTCAGGAATACACCGTGGCACAGGCGCTGACCAAAATTGCAGGCGGCGTCACCTTTGTAAACAGCGTGGCCTCCACCGTGTGTGCGGTCATCCTGTACCTCGCCCTGCGTCCGGCCCTGGAGCGTGCCGGTCTGCTGCCCAAGGGCGAAAAACACTAAGCGATCTCTCTATCCTGATACAGCACTGCTGCCCTCACCTGCCGGACTTCTCCTATCCTCCGGCGGTGGGGGCAGTGGTGTTTTTCGTGGACGACCTATCACACGGAACTCCTCCAGTCTCGCATTCGTTCGACAGCCCCCTCGGGGATGGGGCTTTTGACAGAAACTGAAGCAAAAAAGCGCTCGTCACACAATTCTGCATGACGAGCGTTTTTTGCTTTTTATCGCAATTTTCAAAAATAGTGCCTATTAAAACGGCATATTTGCGATATGCAGTTTGCGGATGTTACCTGTGCATTAAAAACGCAAACTGCTATCATTACAGCTTTTCAAATACAAGGAACCGGAACGAGATATCGGTTTCCAGCTGGGACAGCGCAGCAAGGCGCTCCGCCCCGCCGCGCGGCGTTTTCCAGTAATAGGGTGTCATGGCGAACAGCGCTTCCAGCTGTTCGTGGGGCACCGTGACGCGGCCGGTCACTTCCCGTTCCCCAATGGCGGCAAAACCGTCATAGGCGATCTGCTGCACCGGGTTTTTATAGGGCTTTTCGTAGAGCACGGCCTTCATCTGGTACAGATGTTCGGCACCGGGCACCACATAGATCATCCGTCCGCCCGGGCGCAGCACCCGCAGGAATTCCTCCTGTGCAAAGGGCGAAAAGCAGTTCAGCAGCAGGTCGGCCCAGCCGGTGCGCACCGGCTGGCTGAAGCTGGATGCCACCGCATACTGTGCCGTGGGCAGGGCCTTGGCCGCAAGACGCACCGCAGGCTTTGCGATATCAAAACCCGCCAGCTGCACCCGGCGGCCTTTTTCGGCAAGCGCCTGCGCGATGCAGCGGTCGTACCAGCCCTCGCCGCAGCCTGCATCCAGCAGATGCAGCGCCGCCTCCGGGCCGGCAGGCTGGCCGTACTCTGCGCACAGCTCACCCACCGCTTCGCCAAAGATGCCGTAGTATCCGGCATTCAGGAACGCGCGGCGGGCGGCCACCATCTCCTTGCTGTCGCCGGGGGCCTTGGTGCGCATGCTCTGCACCGGCAGCAGATGCCAGTAGCCCTCCTTGGCGCGGTCAAAGCAGTGGCCTTTTGTGCATTTCAGGGTGCTGTCGCCGGTCAGTTTCTCCCCGCACAGCGGGCACTGCCATGGGGCAAACGGTTCATTTTTGCTCATACTTCGTCGCTGTGGTCCTCAATGGGTGCAGTTGCACCGCCGTGGGCGTTCATATACTCCTCAAAGTTCGTGAACTTCTGCTGCGGCGGACGGCGACTGATGAGCATAAGGCCCGGGTCTTCGTCCCTTGCAGCAGCGGCACGGCCGCGGCGGCTGCTCTCCGCTCTGGGGGCACGGGCCGGTGCAGGCTGTGCATTGCGGGACGCATTCTGACGGCCGCGCTGGCCGTTGTTTGCACCGCGGCCCTGCTCTGCGCTCTGGCTCTGGGCGGCAGGCTGGCTGTTCTGGCGGGCCGGAGGACGGTCGCTGCGGTCATTGCGACGGCTCTTCTGGCCTTGCATGCTGCTGTTCTGCTGAGCAGGCTGTGCAGCCGTACGGATGGCCGGGGCGGCGGGTGCAGCCGTACGGATGGCCGGGGCGGCGGGTGCAGCCGGAGTCTTTTTGGCCGGGCGCAGCGGAGTGGCCTCCGGGGCGCTCACAAAATGCGGGTCAAACTTGGGCTGCGCATTGCTGCCGCGGGCAGGAGCGTTCTGCTCCCGGCGCGGGCGGCTGTTATTATTGGAACGGCGGTCATTGCTGCGTCCGCCGGTAGTACGCTTGGTATCATCCATGAGTGGTTCCTCTTTTTCGGTTTTTGCGGGCTTTGCCTGCACCTTGGGTGCGGGTGCAGCCTTTTTTTCAGGTTTTGCGTTTTTTGCTTCGGCCTTTGCGGGCTTCGGCTGCTTTGCGGCAGGCTTTTCTGCCGGTTCAGCGGCGGCTGCCTTGGGCTTTTTGCCGCGCACCGGCGGCTCCGGGCGCACCGGCGGCTCCGGGCGCACCGGCGCGGGCACGCCGTCCCACGGGTGGCCGCTCACCACGGGAATTTTGCGGCGGTTCAACTTTTCGATGCCTGCCAGATACTCCTGCTCCTCAGGTGCACAGAAGCTGACCGCTGTACCGTCGGCACCGGCGCGGGCCGTGCGGCCGATGCGGTGCACGTAAGTCTCCGGTACCTCGGGCAGGTCGTAGTTGAACACATGGGACAGCTCGCTGATATCGATGCCGCGGGCGGCGATATCGGTGGCTACCAGCACCTTGGTCTTACCGGCCTTGAAGTTTTCCAGCGCGGTCACGCGGGCGGTCTGGCTCTTGTTGCCATGGATGGCCGCCGCCGGGATGCCCTGCTTGGTGAGGTCTTTTGCAATTTTATCCGCGCCGTGCTTGGTGCGGCTGAACACCAGCGCGTTCACCACCGGGGGCTGCAAGTTCTTGATGAGCCACGGCAGCAGGAATTTCTTGTTGCCCTTTTCCACATGGTACAGGCTCTGCTGGATGCGGTCCACGGTGCTGGACACCGGGTCCACCTTGACGAAGGCGGGCTTGCGCAGGATGCCTGCGGCCAGCTGTTCGATCTCGGTGGGCATGGTGGCGCTGAACATCAGGTTCTGACGCTCCCCGGGCAGCTTTGCGATCACCTTCTTCACATCGTGCACAAAGCCCATATCCAGCATCCGGTCGGCTTCGTCCAGCACAAAGATCTCAAGGTTCGAGAGATCGATAAATCCCTGACCGATCAGGTCATTGAGCCGTCCCGGGCAGGCGATCAGGATGTCCACGCCCTTTTTCAGCGCTTCCACCTGCGGTGCCTGGCCCACGCCGCCAAAAATGACGGTGCTGCGCAGCTTGAGATACTTGCCGTAGGCATCAAAGCTTTCGCCGATCTGCAAAGCAAGCTCACGGGTAGGGGTCAGGATCAGGGCGCGGATGGCACCCTTTCTGCGGGGCGCATTGGCCGTGAGCCGGTCCAGCATGGGCAGCGCAAAAGCAGCCGTCTTGCCGGTACCGGTCTGGGCGCAGCCCATCAGATCCCGGCCGGACAGCACCGGCGGGATCGCCGCCGCCTGAATGGGCGACGGGGTCTCATAGCCTGCCTCCTGCACAGCGCGCAGAAGCGGGGCGGACAGATTCAATTCTTTAAATGTCATGGTTCTCCAATAATTATTCCGTAATTTTCCGGCACTCCACATAGTACCGCTTTTCTTCTGCGTGGCCCATGCTGAAGGTCTTGCGCGGCAGCACGCCGCCCATCACAACGCCTTTGAACAGGTCACTCTTGGCAAACGGCGGCATCAGGAATGCCACAGCACCTTTTTTGCACAGGGCGCGCACAGCAGGCTCGTCGTGCACATAGTCCACGCGGGCTTCCTTGTGGTGCTCAAGATAGTATTCGATAAATTCGTCAATGGTGCCCACGGTCAGCGGTGCGGTTGGGTCCTCAAAGCTGAGCACGTTGGACATGTGCGGCCCGGCCAGCGTGAAGGGCTGCTGCTTGCTGCCGCCAAAGCTGCAGCCGGCCATATTGGAATCGCTCCACGTGATCAGGCTCAGCAGCACCGCTGCGCAGTCCACATTGAACAGCACGCGGTGGATCGGCTCGATCTCGATCGCAGGCGAGTGCACATTGCACACCTCGGCCAGACACCAGCGGGCCGGATGGTTTGCTGCCTGCTCCGGTGTGAGTGTCTTTTTCAGCTCCTCCCAGCAGGCCTTTGCAGTGGCCAGCGAGTGGTTGCCGTCGCCCACGGCCAGCGTCAGCGGGTCGCGGCGGGTGGCATCCGGATACTTTTTGTCGAATTCTTCCTGACTGCCCAGCACAGCCAGCGCATCTTCGATCTGCGCAATGAGGGCAGGGTCTTCCACAGCCCAGCCCGCAATGTGGCCGCCGTTCAGCATCAGCTCACCCTTGTATACCTTGGGCAGTTCGGCTTTATGCGCCGCCACCGGCTCGATGAGGGTGCAGCCTGGGTCGTCCGCCAGCATCATGATATGGGGCGTTTCCAGCGCGGCACCGGTGCGCACCTTCATGCGGGGCGGGATGCGGCTTTCCACGGTGCTCTCGCTGGGGCGCACCGTGCATTTCTCGCCCCGGCGGTAGCTGTAGGCTTCCAGATCCACCATGCCCACAAGGCCCTGCCGCACCTTGCCGCTCTGCTCGGTGCGCTCCACGTAAACAAAGCCGTCCACCGCACGAGTCAGCACGTTCCGGGCATAGTCATCCATGGTGGCATGGATCTTCTCAATGCGTGCATCGGCATCGCCGTCCTCCAGATAGACCTCCGGCAGGATCATGTTCAGGGTGCTGGGGCTGCCTGCCGCGGCAGCCTCGGCTTTCTGCCAGTAATCCCGGTCACTGGTGAACTGATCGCAGGCAATGCAGCCCCACTTTTCCAGTGGGATCTGCTCCGAAGGCAGAAGGATGTGGGCCGGTGCAAAGCAGGATTT
>OOBI01001646.1_pt1 | contig 10834 bp, 6 predicted proteins | sample 1671081 | NCBI WGS metagenome assembly OOBI01 (sample SAMN06348120, study PRJEB24527) | human gut metagenome | biome: human gut; feature: ankylosing spondylitis patient; material: feces | host: Homo sapiens | place: China | collected 2015-10 | reverse complement strand
TTCAATCTCAGAAAAATGCATTCATACATATGAACAACTCGGTGCCTGTGTGATCACAGAAAGTCAAAAAGACCGAAGATAACTATTCCCGTTATCTCCGGCCTTTTCATTTCTTGTAATTATTTACTCTTTGCATCTGTTGTTGTGTTCTTCGCCGCTGTTGTTGTAGTTGTTGTTGCTGCTGTAGATGCTGTTGTAGCTTTATATTTAAACTTAACTTCTTTCCACAGATCCTGATCTACAGACTTCTTGTCATCCCACTTCTTATCAGCATCTTTTGTCCACTTCTTGTAGACTTTCTCGTATGCTGCCTGCTGTTTTTCCTGAAGCAGTGTAGATTTGTTTGATGCAGCTGCTGTTGTGTCGTTTGGATTTAACATCTTGATGATCACGTATGCATCGTCTAATTCTACGACTCCGCTTACCTGGTTCTTCTTAAGTTTTGCTGCTGCTGTTTCGAATTTTGTTCCTAATGCAGCTTTTCCTTTTGTATAGGATTCTTCGTTGTCAGAGTTTACGCTGAACTTCTTAGCTACAGAGCTGATACTCTGACCTTTCTTGATCATCTTTAATGCGGATTTTGCTTTCTTTAGCTGATCTTTCTTCTCAGCGGCTGTCATGTCTTTTTCTTTTCCTGTCTTGCTGTCTGTTGTCTTTGTTGTGAAAACAAGTTTGTAGACTTTGACAGTTTTGGCTTCGTCATCTGTTACTGTAACGTTTGCTTTCTTGATGATCGCCTGCATAACTTTACTTGCGATCGTGCTTTCTTCGTACAGTTTCTGGATCATATCTTTATCCGCTTCTGTCTTCTTCATGACTTTCTTACCTGTTGAGTCTTTTGCGAAGGCAGTTACGCTTTCTTTGATCTGCTTCTTCTCAGATTTTGTTAACTTCACGTTGTAGTCGTCTGCGTGTGCTGCTAAAACTTTGATCTGTTTTAACTGGTTGATAACGCTGTCTTTGACAGACTGCTGCATTGTGATCTTCTTTCCTTTGCTGTCTGTTCCGACCTGCATAGACCACATGCTGTCTCCGAAGTATGCTCCGTACTGAGCTTCTGCCTGATACTGCATGATTCTTGCATATACATGTGCTTCCTGGAATGTTACTTCTTGTCCTGCATATTCAAATAATGTCTTCTCATTCTTGCTTTTACATCCTGTAAATAAAGAAAGAGTTAACGCAAGAACTGCAGTTAAACATAGCAACTTCTTTGCTAATTTCTTCATTTCATTTTCTCCTTCATATTATGATTATATTAGGCTAATGTCTGGCGATATTATAGCACAAACTTATCGGATTATCAATGAATTGAGCGAGTTCACACAATGTTCAATCTTTTCTAACTGCTTCACTTTCTTTGTCTTTGACAGATCCAGTACAAACGTCGGATTCTTGCCTGCCTGGAAGGATAATTCACGTTTGTATTCTTCTAATATCGCTGGGATTTTTTCTACATCCACGGCTGCATCTGGTTTCATTTCAAATGAGACTTTTTCTCCTTTTTGTTTCACATCTGTCATATAAGCGTGGTGAGCTAATGATTTCAAATATGCAACATATAACAGATTGTAGACTGCTTTCGGCATTTCCCCAAAACGGTCAATCAACTCATCTGTCATATCTTCCATTTCATCTTTGGATTCAATGGATGAAATACGTTTGTATAATTCCAGTTTTTGATATTCATTATACACATACGTTGATGGAATAAATGCATTGATGTCGAGATCGAGTGTTGTGTCAAATTCATCCTCGTCTTTTAATTCGCCTTTTAATCTCAAGACTGCTTCATTCAGCATCTTGCAATACAGATCGTATCCAACTGCTTCCATATGACCGGATTGTGCCTGTCCCAAAAGATTTCCTGCTCCGCGGATCTCCAGATCTCGCATTGCGATCTTATAACCGGATCCCAGATCTGTAAATTCCCGGATTGCCTGTAATCGTTTTTCTGCGGTTTCTTTTAACAGTGTGTTCTTTTTGTACATCAAAAATGCAAATGCATTTCGATTCGATCTTCCGACACGTCCTCTTAACTGATACAACTGGGACAACCCAAGCTGGTTGGCATCGTGAATGATCATTGTATTTACATTCGGAATATCTAGTCCTGTCTCGATGATCGTTGTAGATACCAGGACATCGATCTCATGGTTCATAAATCCCATCATGATCTCTTCCAGTTCGCGTTCTTTCATCTGTCCATGTGCAAATGCAACTTTCGCATCTGGAAGCAATCTCTGTAATTCGGCTGTCACTTCTGCGATATTATTAACGCGGTTATACACATAATATACCTGCCCGCCACGTGTCATTTCGCGGTAGACCGCTTCCTTGACCAGTTCTTCATTATATTCCATAACATATGTCTGGATCGCTCTTCGGTCATGCGGTGGTTCTTCTAATACACTCATGTCACGGATTCCGATCAGACTCATATGCAGGGTTCTTGGAATTGGTGTAGCAGATAATGATAAGACATCAACATCTTTTTTCATTGTCTTGATCTTTTCTTTATGTGTCACACCAAAACGCTGTTCTTCATCAATTACGAGCAGTCCCAGATTCTTATACTGCATGTCTTTGGACAATAAACGATGTGTGCCGATCACGACATCTACCGTTCCATTTTTGAGTCCTTCGATCGTCTCTTTCTGCTCTTTTGCTGTACAAAATCTGGACATCATGCGTACGGTGATCGGGTAATCATGAAATCTCTGTGCAAATGTATTGTAATGCTGCTGTGCAAGGATCGTGGTTGGTACGAGATACGCCACCTGTTTTCCATTGTCTACTGCCTTAAATGCTGCACGGATCGCTACTTCTGTCTTGCCATACCCGACATCTCCACAGATCAGTCGGTCCATGATCTTCTTGCTTTCCATATCCCTTTTCGTATCATCGATCGCATTTAACTGATCCTGCGTTTCATCGTATGGAAATAATTCTTCAAACTCTTTCTGCCATACAGTGTCCTTGTCATAGACATATCCTTCTTTTGCCTGTCTTAGTGCATATAACTGCACGAGTTCTTCCGCAATATCTTTGACTTGACCTTTGACACGTGTTTTCGTCTTCTTCCATTCATTTCCACCTAATTTATGAAGTTTCGGCTTTCTTGCATTTGCACTTGCGTATTTTGCGATCTGGTCTAGGGCTGATGCTAAAATAAATAAATTATCACCGCCCTGATATTCAATACTGATGTAGTCCTTTTCAACCCCATCTGTTGTGATCTTTTCGATTCCGCGGTAAATACCGACTCCATGTTTTTCATGAACAACGTAATCACCGATATTGATATCTGCAAAACTTCGGATCTTTTCTCCTTGTTTTTTCTTCTCTTTCTTTCGGCGCTTTTTTTCTTCTCTTCCTTTGAAAATGTCTCCCTCTGAGATCAATACCCATTTGGCTGCCGGATATTCAATTCCTGTCAGAAGCTTTCCTGCTGTGACAACGATCTGCCCTGCTTCCACTCCATATTTCAAGTCCTTATCATATGTCACAACCAAACCATTTTCTCTCAGATCACTGCTTAGACGTTTCGCTCTTGTAACAGATGGAGAAGCAACAACGATCCTGTAGTCCTTACTCTGATATTTGGTAAGATCTTTGACTAACTGCTCAAAACTGTTGTTATAAGACTGAATGGATTTTGTATCCATAAATAAGGTTCTAGCAACTCTAAAATCATTGATCTCAGCAGATAAAATCGAATAACATAGCATCTTATGTTTCTCGATCTGATATAAAATACTCTCATAATCTGTCACCGTATTTGCCTGTTTAGGCAGAAGATACCCACCTTCCAGACGGCTTTTCATACTCTCTGAGAATTCCAGATAAAATGCATCTGCACGTTCTCTGATATGTTTTGGTTCATCCAGATAGATCATGATTTCTTCTGGAAAATAATCTAAGATGCATTCTGTATTTTCATAAAAATATGGGAGGTAACCTTCTACTCCGATCAACATATGAAGTTCCCTTAATTCCTCACGAACACGGTCCATTTCTTTTCTTAGACGGGCTTCCTGATCATATTTTTTTTCTTTCTTAAATCTCTGTGATAACTTCTCATAATCTTCTTCCATATTTCGAAGACCATGTTCAATCCTTGGCTGATTTAAAATGATCTCTGATGCCGGATAAATGGTCAGAGCATCGACTTCTTCGATGGATCTTTGGCTTTCTTTATCAAAACTTCGGATCGAATCAATTTCATCTCCCCATAGTTCGATACGATATGGGCTTTCCTGCGTGTATGGGAAAATATCAATGATTCCTCCTCGCACAGCAAACTCGCCTGGAGCCTCAACAAATGGTGCTTTTTCGTATCCTCTGGCAACAAATTCTTCTGCGATCGTTGCCTCTTCCAGTATCTCTCCCATTTTAAACGTCATCTTATGATTCTTGATATCACTTAATGGAACAACCTGATCCATCACAGCATCGATTGTCATCACAAAGGTTCCACATTTGTCATCCACGATCTTCTTGATCGCCAGCATACGGTCTCTTGCGATTGCATTTCCATGAACATCGGCTGTATAGAATAATGGATCTTTTGCTGGAATATACTGAACCTTTTCTCCAAAGAAATGACTTGCCTCGACCCATTGTCTTGCTTTGTTCTCGTCTGGTACGATGATGATCTTAAATTGCTTTTTCTTATGATTTCCGATCAGACTGGTCAGATGCCATTTGGCTGTATCGGTGCATCCTGATACAAGAACCGGTCCACAGTAATCTTCGACGTCATCTTTTAATTGTCTGTATACCGGATCGTCTTTTAATATATTTTCTAACACTTTCTATCCCTACTTTTTCTTATTGTGGCGGTTCATCGCTTCTGTGATGTCGCCCATAACGATCAGCTGTACTGCATCGTACACTTCATCAAAACGTTCCGCAAAGATTGCCTGTTCTTCTTTTGTAAAATGTCCTAATACATAATCTGCCAGATCATATCCTTTTGGTTTCTCTCCAACACCGATCTTCACCCTTGGGAAATCCATACTTCCTAAATGACTGATGATACTTTTCAGTCCATTATGTCCCCCTGCACTTCCCTTTCTTCGGATACGCAGTCTTCCAACATCAAGGTCGATATCATCATGAATAATGATAAAATCTTCTGGCTCTAATTTATAGAAATCCATGATTGGACGAAGACTTTCCCCGCTTAAGTTCATAAATGTCTGTGGTTTCACAAGAAGGACTTTTTCTCCTCCCATATAACCAGTTCCGATCAATGCTTTGTGTTTCCCTGTATTTATACTTATGCCTTCTTTGTCTGCAATATAATCAAGGGCTTCAAATCCAATATTGTGTCTTGTGTTGTCATATTTCTTTCCCGGATTCCCCAGTCCGACGATTACTTTCATAAGATATCTCTCCTTTTTCCCTAGAATCTATAAAACTGACAAACACCCGGAAATCAATGGATTCCCGGGTTGTCTTTTTCTTTCTTTAGTTATAGTATATCCCAATTTACAATTCTCAGCAAGATTTTTTCTAGTTATAATGCCTGAAAGAATTCTCTTGTCTTATTTACCTTCTTCATCAATGTATCAAACTGTTCTGGTGTCAGTGACTGTGGTCCATCACATAATGCTTTGGCTGGATCATTATGAACTTCTACCATTAATCCATCGGCCCCAGCTGCGATCGCTGCTAATGCCATTGGCTCTACCATATCTCTGATTCCTGTTGCATGAGATGGATCTACCATGACTGGAAGATGGGATTTCTTCTTAATCATAGGGATTGCAGAAAGATCTAATGTATTTCTCATAGCTGTCTCGTATGTTCGGATTCCTCTTTCACAAAGGATTACATTTTCATTTCCACCTGCCATAATGTATTCTGCACTCATTAACCATTCTTCGATCGTTGCTGCAAGTCCTCGCTTTAATAAGATTGGTTTGTTGATCTTTCCTAATTCTTTTAATAATTCAAAGTTCTGCATATTTCTTGCTCCAACCTGAATCAGGTCCACATCTTCGAATAATGGAAGATGACTTGCATCCATGATCTCTGTAACAACTGGAAGTCCTGTTGCTTTCTTAGCTTCTAATAATAATTCTAATCCTTCTCCATGAAGTCCCTGGAAAGAGTATGGGGAAGTTCTTGGTTTGAAAGCTCCTCCTCTTAATAATCCTGCACCAGAATTCTTCACATCGTTTGCGACTTCTGTGATCTGTTCTTTTGTCTCAATAGAACATGGTCCTGCGATCACCTGGAAGTTTCCACCACCGATCTTTACTCCGTTTACATCAACAACTGTATCGTTTGGATGGAATTTTCTGTTGGCCTTCTTGTATGGCTCCTGAATACGCTGTACATTTTCAACGATGCTGTTTGCCATGATATGACGCATATCTACAACAGATGTATCTCCCACTAATCCAAGGATCCTTGTGTTAATACCTTCGGATTCGTGGATTCCCAGTCCCTGCTCTTCCATCTCTTTCTTTAATGCGTTGATCTTTGCTTCTTCTGCCTGTTTCTTTAAAATAATAATCATGATGTTCGTCCTTTCCTGGCAAGTCGTTTCTATCCTGCTTCTCTGGTGCGGCCTTTGCTTCTTTGAGTAAAAAGAAAAGGCATGCACTCTGTTGCAAGAATGCATGCCTTAAATGTTTTACTCTGTCGGTTTAAAGTGACATAAGTTTTGGCGATGATTCATTGCAACAAAAATAGTCAGGATAAAAATAATAACCCTGAAAGCTAAAGTAATAAAATGTGCAATTATTCATCTTACTTGTTGTCATCTTAGTTTCTCCTTGTTTTGATGTTTTTACGATACATGAAATTTTTTTCTGTGTCAATAGATTTATAGATGTTTTTTATAAAATCCATAGATCGTATTTATGATTTATTTTATGAATTATAAAATTTATTTTTTGCGCACTGCAAGAAATGATGCGATCAATGCTGTGATCGGTACTGTTAATACAACACCAAGACTTCCAGATAATCCTTGCATGATCTCAATTCCGATCACATAAGAGTTCGCTAACTGTCTGTAGCTTAGATCATATGCGTAATTGATCACTAATGTTGTCATTGCACCGCCTACATAAGCAAAGATCAGTGTATTCGTCATCGTTCCCATCATATCTCTTCCAACATTGATTCCTGATACAAAAAGTCGTTTCATGGACAGTGTTTTGTCTGTTTCATAAATTTCCTGAATCGTAGATGCAATGGACATACCAACGTCCATGACGGCTCCTAATGCTGAAATGATGATTCCGGCAAAAAGCAATTCTCCGATCTTTATCTTTGTATTTTGTCCGACATAGTTCAATGCTTCGATATCCGATACATTATATCCTGTGATCCCTGCTGCTTTTCCAAATGTCATCGCTGCCACTGCTGCGATCACGACTCCGATCGCTGTTCCAAGGATCGCAGACACTGTTTTGCTCGAATATCCACCAAGAAGTCCTAATGTTACGATCGTTGTCAACACTGCCACAATGATCGTCAACACGATCGGTGAAATTCCCCGATACATCATTGGGAACATAATACCGATAATACATGCAAACGCAAATACAAGGCTCAAAATAGCATAAACGCCTTTCTTCCCGCCGATCGCACATACCACTGCCGCAAAGATCAACGCAAATCCATAGATTGCCATGGTACGGTCCTGACTATATACGGTAAATCCTGCATTTGTTCCACTTTTATTTACGATCACGATGATCCTTGCTCCTACTTTACAGTCCGCTCCAAATAAAGTTCCGCTCGGATTGATCGCCTGTTTTTCTTTTCCTTTGTAGGTTCCCGTTGTTATTTTGACCAGAACTTTCTGCGTTCCATAACGACTTCCGTCTTCTGCAAGATTATCTTTTATGATCTTTGTTACAACTGCTTTTTCATATTTTTGTCCTTTATAAGATGCCAATGGCGTTTTCTGAAACTGATTGCATTTGACTATGATCCCTGCAAATAAACACACTGCTATTGCGAGGATCAAGATTTTTTTCCATGATACTGCTTTTTCCATAAGTTGTCTTCTTTCTATAAATCGTAGCCTTTTATTTATAAAGAAAAATCAGAGAATGCCTGTGTCCGGATCTATCATTCCGGGCGCAGGCTTTTGCTCTGTCTGATAAATTAAGTTACGACACTAATTCTTTATCATCTCTATTTGATTGTTGCTTTTTTGGCTGTACTGTAGGCTCCATAAATACGTTTTCCATTTACTGTTTTGTAAGAACGGACTTTTACGTAATATTTTTTCCCTTTTTTCAGACCTTTGATCTTGTAAGATATTGTTGTTTTTGCTTTTCTTACTGTCTTTTTACCTGTAAATTTCTTGTTTGTAGAATATACAACTTGATATCCTGATGCTTTCGTATTCTTTTTCCATTTGATCGTTAGTTGTTTTTTGATCTTATTTACTAACGAGATACTCTGTTTCTTTGGTGCTACAGTCACTGTAACTGTTTTGGAAGCTGCTTTGTAGTCTGTAGTTGCTGCTGCTTTGACTGTGATCTTGGCAACTCCTGGTCCTTTGACTGTTACTTTTCCTGCGGCATCAACTGTTGCAACTGCTTTGTTTGATGTTGTGTAAGTAAGTTTTCCATTTCCATTTGTTTTTGCATTTAATTTAAATGCTTTGGATGTTTCACTCTTCTTATAAGATGCTGTTGCTGTGATCGTCTGGTCTTTTGTCTGTACTACTGTTGTATCATCTTTCTTTGTTGTATTTGAGTTCGCATCATCTTTTTTGGTATCTTCTACTTTCTTCACGATCTTATATGAAGATGATCCGTCTAATACTTTTCCTGTGTCCGCATCGTATGTTGTAACTTCAAAAGAGTCATCTGTTACATTGACTACAGAATAACTTGGTGTCCATGTCTGGCTTCTCTCAGAAATGAAATCCTGTTTTGCTGTGATCAGATTGTAGAATTTAGATCCTGTTGCTGAGTTTGCTTCTAAATATACAGTTCCTTTTGGATTTACAACCGTTCCACCTTTTGTTGTATCAACGATTTCGTAGCAGTTGTTTTCTTTTGCGTAATTTGCTGTATTTTCTGTTTTTGCGAATTTATCATGTGCCTGTCCATCACTCTGTAACTGATATGTTCTGGAGTATGTATGGTCATGTCCCTGAAGTACAACATCAATATCATATTTATCCATTAATGGTGTTAACTGTGTTCTTAAAACCATTCCGTCAGAATCTGAATGATCATATCCTGATCCATAAATGTCCTGGTGGAACATTACAACTTTCCATTTTGCATTTGGATTTTCTTTGATTGCTTTACGCATAACATTTTCGTGAGTTGCACAGTTGTAATTGTTTGTGTCTAATACGATAAATAATGTATTTCCATATGTGTAATAATAGTCTGTTCCTGCTGCTGTCTTTCCTTCTGTATACTTTGCTTTATTTCTATATCCACTTGTATCAAATGCATTTGGATTGTTGTAATGCATCTCATACTGTGCTGATCCAGAATCGTGGTTTCCGATCGTTGTTGCTACTGGAAGAGATCTTAAAGCATCTGCTCCAAGGTAACCTGCATACTGTTTTTCATTGTTATTGTTATTTACCTGATCTCCCGCGGATGCAACAAAACTTAAATTTGGATTCTGTTTTACCGCGTTATTTAATACGTTGTTCCAGTTATAACTATCATTTCTTGCTGCATAGTTATTATCTTTCATCGCATCTCCTTCAGTACTTGTCTGTCCTGAAGATGCTCCGATCTGAGGATCTCCTACATATAAGAAAGAATAATTTTTAAATGATTTTGTAGAATATTTCTGTACATCCTGATATTTTCCGTTCTGGAATACCTGATAGTAGTAAGTTGTATTTTCTTTCAGGTCATTTACAGATGCTTTGTTTGAATAGTACTGAACACCTTCGATCGCTACTGCCTGTGTCTGTTTTCCTTCGACTTCTTTTGCATCAGACATATCTGCTTTTGTTGCAATCTTAACTTTTGGTGTTTCTTCTGTCTTGCTGTAGTATGCAAAATTAAGCTGTGATTCTGTCGCTCCTGGTGTTAGGGATACATTTTCATAATTTGTACTGTATTTATCCCAGTTTGCTTTCCATGTGGACCAGCTTTCTGTTTTAGAAGCAGATGCATCATTCCAATGTTCTGTCGCTGCGCTGACTGTTGATGAAAGGATTGGAGATGCCATCATAACTCCGCCTGCTAACATCATGGCTGATACAGTTGCTTTTGCTGCATATTTTTTTGCATTTCTTGCTATGTTTCTGCGAATTGTTCTCACAATAAGATCCTCCTTTGATATAGTCAATCATTCTCTGTTGAGTTTAACTATACACTTGGGAGATTAAGGAAAGGTACATGGGAATGATAAGTTTTTGTAAAATTTTTTAATTGTATGATGGGAATGTGTCGAGTATTCATAAAATTCAAGCTGATGGGTGTATGTTAAACGTTATCGTTTTTTAATTTTTATAGAAGCAGACAGATATTATTAATGCTAATACAGTAAAACATACACACTGTGTAGTGGTTTGAATAGACTTCATGTGTATATGACAGAAATAAAAGAAAAACAAATATTTAAAAGAATGCGGAGTTGCCACCGGATTCTTTTAAATATTTGTTTTTCTTTTATTTCTGTCATATACATGCAAGCCTACATACAAAAACGCCAAAGACATTATTCACGGAATGTGATTTCTCCTGTTTTCTCGTCCATAGCATCTACGATCGCAAGAGATTCTAAGTGTGTCTGTTTTCTTAAGAAATCTCCTCCTGGCTGGAATCCTTTCTCGATCACAACTCCTGCTCCGACCAGTTCTGCTCCGGAATCT
>OOBI01001645.1_pt1 | contig 10837 bp, 4 predicted proteins | sample 1671081 | NCBI WGS metagenome assembly OOBI01 (sample SAMN06348120, study PRJEB24527) | human gut metagenome | biome: human gut; feature: ankylosing spondylitis patient; material: feces | host: Homo sapiens | place: China | collected 2015-10 | reverse complement strand
GCCGTGCCGCAGCCGCCGGAGCGGTGCTTAAGCCGTAAGGCGGGAATTGTGCGGTATTGCCTTAGGACGTCCTTGCCTCCCTCGCAGAGGGGGCCAGGGGAATGTTTCCTACACCATATCCGTCTGCCTGGACACCGACAACACGATGCCCATCTCCCCCAGCAGCATCAATAAGCTGGTGCCGCCCGACGAGAAAAACGGCAGGCTGATGCCGGTGTTCGGGATCGTGTTCGTCACAACGGCCATGTTCAGAATTGCCTGCAGCGTGACCTGCACGACGAACCCGACGACGAGCAGTGCGCCGAACTTATCCCGCGCGCGCACCGCAATCGATATGCCGCGCAAGAGCAGCAGCAAAAACAGCGCCACGACCAGCGCCGCCCCGATAAAACCAAGCTCCTCACACAAAATCGAAAAAATAAAGTCGTTCTGCGGCTCCGGCACGTACAGATATTTCTGTCGGCTGTTGCCCAGCCCCAGCCCGGCCAGCCCGCCCGACGCGATGGCGTAGAGGCTCTGGATCGTCTGGTGACCTTCGCCCAGCGGGTCGGCAAAGGGGTCGCGCCACGACGCGAGCCGGTCCGTGGCGTAGGGCACCAGCTCCGGCAGCGCAATGACCGCCGCCGCAATGGCCGCCGCGCCCAGCCCCCCGGCCAGCCCGAACCAGTGCAGCCCCGTGCCGCCCACAAACATCAGCACCGCGCCGATGGACAGGATCAGCAGCGTGCCGGACAGATGCGGCTCCAGCAGCATGAGCACCGTGACGACCCCCAGAATCAACGCGAACGGCACAACGCCTGTGGAAAACGACTTCATCCTGTCGTGATTCAGTGAGATGATATGCGAGAACACCAGCACAATCGAGAATTTTGCGATTTCACTGGGCTGCAGCGTGCCCAGCCCCGGCAGCACGATCCACCGCTTGCAGCCGTTGTACTCCGGCATGAAAAGCACGATGGCAAGCAAAAGCAGCGAGATCCCCAGCATCGGCCAGGCCAGCCTGTGCCAGACGTGGTAGTCCACCAGGCTGGCCGCGTACATAGCCAGCACGCCCAGCGCCGCAAACAGCAGCTGCGGGCGGATGTAGGTGTAGGCGTCGCCGCGGCGGTAGAGCGCCACCGCGTACCCCGCGGAGAACAGCATGATGAGCCCGTAGCTCAACAACAGCAGCAAGATCAGCAGAAACGGTATGTCGAATGTCGGCAGCGATGCCGCCCGCGCCCGAATCCTTTGTAGAAGTGCAGCCATAACAAAGCCCCCTGCGCAGAGTGTACGCAGGGGGCGGCGGGTTTATGCTTTTGTCAGCGGTTCAAATCAAGGCTCAGCATCGTGTAGCCGTTGGCACCGCTCTGGATGCTCTGGCCAATGGCCTCATAGCAGGCCTGCAGGACCTCCATGTTGGGCTGGGGCGCGTCCGGGTCGGTGATGGTCCCGGTGGCAAGGGCCTCGTTATAATTCTCAATAATCTGGGCACAGATGCGGCGGCGATCCCGCAGCGGTGTCAGCAGGTTGGCCATCCACTGCTGGTACATACCGTGGTAGTCGCTGCCGTGGTCAGCAAACAGAAAGTAATATTCCTGCTCGACCTCCATGGGCGACGCCTGGCAGCGGTAGAAATCCCCCAGTGCCTTGCGCTTTTTATCGGTGGAGTATTGCAGGATGTCCGACAGTCCATTGAGGAAAAGCTCTGGGTGCCGAATCCATTTGGAGTACGGCTCCACCTGCACTTTTAGTGCATCAAAGACGGCCAGAAAATCCTCAAGCGCGATCTTCATCTCGCCCTTTTCCCATTTCTGGATCGTGCGCTTATCCCGGCCCAGGCGGTCTGCCAGTTCCCGCTGTGAAACACCCGCTGCCTCCCTCGCAGCGGTCATTGCTTCTGCCACACGGCATCGATATGCGGACATAACATCTTCTCTCCCCTCAAAACGCGATTCACCGCCGGAAAAACAGCAAAGCGGCGGTGCAAAATGCGCCGCCAAAATTCCCGGCACTGGTTGTGTACTTTGCACACCGGGATATGCTATATTGTGAAGGGCGGCATCCATAAGTACACTAACACTACCATAATTTTACCCCAGTTACCATTTTTTGTCAATATATTTTGTTATGTAACATAGCAGGAGTGGGTGAAAATCGTGTATACCTATCGCGTTGTCTGTCAAAAGCTCTCCGCGCCCGAGCTCGGGCCCTACACTACCTACGGCATTCTGGCCGCGCGGAACCTCCGTGGCTGCCAGCAGGTCGTACAGTTTATCTCCGACGTATCGTTGGACCGCGCCTTCGTCGAGGCCCTCGCACGCCGCTGCACCGCCGCCCAGCTCGACCCCTGCCACCTGCTGGACGTGGTCGAGGATGCCATTGGCGGGTAAAGCCTTCCGCCCCCAAAGGCTCCGACCAGTGGCGAGGTGCGCCCTTTTGCCGGGTGTCCTATAGCGCAAGGGACACCTCTCACATGCTGTTCCCGGCAAGCGCAGTCCTTGCCCGGGTGTGTTTGCCGTGCGCCTTTTTATGCGGCCACCGCAACTTGCTTGTCAGCTCCTGCTCATACTCCGGCGTGTCAAAAAATCACATTCGTGGTCTATTGAATATCTAGGGGCGGCCATTGGTCGCCCGTCAACTTGGCGCAGCAACGCCTTTTCCGGGTAAGTTTTTCACAGGCAAACGGGCACGGGCGAGCAATGCTCGCCCCTACAAGAGTTTTTTGACAGTCTGCATACTCAGGGAAGATATAAGATTCCATCTTCAGCTTGAACATTGGTGTGCCTCATAAGCTGACCCCCTGCCCTTTTGGGCTCCGGATAAGGATAAAACCGCAAGCACACACGACCAAATTCACGGACATTCCCGTTGAATTTGTGTTGTGTTTACGCTTTTTTTGTGGCGATTTTTGCGCAACAGTTGCGCAAAAACATCAGCAAAACTCTAACAAGTGCTGGGCGGTGTGTATAATAGCTGCCGAAAGCGCTTGTCATTGTGACGAATTCGACAAGTCAAAATTTTGCAATCTGCCAAAAAATCACTTGCTTGAATGTAGCCGTATTGAAATTTTCATCCCAAAGTATTATACTGCTTTTTATAAAAAGGCACACAACAAACATACCGTGTCTTACTTTTCCCGACGTAAGCGCAAATGTTTGCCCATCGGATTATATTCTCAAAAAAGACTGTAAATACAGCTCAGCTTGTGGAAAAAGTCCGTTTCCGGGCCAGATGTGCGCAGCGCATAAAATCGCGCCGAATGGCGCGCGTTCCCCCGATATATCGTGAGAACACACATATATAGAAAAGGAGTCGAAGCAAATGACGAAAGCATTTTCTATCCTGCACCGTGCGGCGGCACTGCTTGTCGCCCTGTGCCTGCTGGTCGGTATGGCTCTGCCGGTTTATGCAGCTGAGGATGGGGCTTTATTTTTTGACGCAGGTTCGGAAACGATTCCGACCATTCCTTCCGCAGACACGTCAAGCGAGGGTGTAGAACCTGCGCAAGAGCCTATTGTATCCGACTTGGAAACGATTCCGGATGAAGGAGATACCCCGCCCACTGCGAACGAGCCGGGAACAGAAGCGGGAGACACGGTAAACAATGCAGCAGCGGTTCCGAACAATGACGGCAAAACCCAGGAAGCGGCAGAAAATCAGACTCCCGCCGCCGATACGGACACCGCCCCTGCCGACCCAGCCTTGACGAACAAAACCCCTGCGGACACTTCCGATACGGCTGCCGCGCCAAACCATGCCATCAACGCAGAGGAAGCCACGGCGGCAAAAACCAACACAGAGCAAGATGTTCTTTTTGCTGACGGGGACAACCCCAACGAAGAAGATACTATGCCTGCGGATGATTTGCCTGACAACGATGACGCGAACACACCTGTTACGATAGCGGACACCAGTGTATCGACGGGCTTTATCCCGGCTACGACAACCATTTATTTTGAGGATGACGGCAGATACGATTCCAAACTTGGCGGAAAATGCACCATTCATTTCCATGCGTGCACCGATAGCAAAACGAACGCCTACATAGACAAGGTCATGGCGGATACCGGAGAGACAGTAACCGACCAAGATGGGAAACAACACAAAATCTTCAGCGTTACGCTGAACTCGGCGGACTATCCAGCGGGCGGGTTTTATCGAATTATCTTCCAGTATATGGAAGGCAATAGCTGGAAAGAAGAAATCAACGCCTTTGGCAATGACAATGTTAGCAATACTGACAAGCTGACAGCGATTGATTTGCTTGCCGGCAAAAAGCTTGTCAGCGTAGGCATTACTAACAATGATCAGCAGAGCACACATTTCAACCAGAATCAACCCTACAACCCCGCCCAATGGACGCGCGTGGAGTACTATTACAAGGATATGCCGCTTTACTTCAAAAATGCAAGCGGCACTGCGCTTACCAACGTAACCGCAACATTTTACAAGCTGGTAAACGGCGCCCTGGCACCAACCGACAGCCAAACGATCGGCACGGTGGATGCGGGCAAACTTGCCGCGCAGCAAATCCGGATTCCCGACAATGATTCGCGGTTTGTAAAATTTGCTTGGGGTGACAATGGCCAAGAAAGCGCCCTGTATGATTTCACCACGGACTACACCGAAGGCTCCGCCCCAGCCGCCCAGAAACTGGACTTAACAACCCAAAATTGCTATGTCTATAACGGTACTGATGGCACTGTTGGCACTTGGGCAAGTACGGGCAGTGATTTGCTTACCGAGGGCAAAACGATTTACTTTGACGCCACGCTGTCCGAGTACAGTTATAAGGGCGAAGGTACAGAGATAGAGAGGGCCGCCATGCCGGGCGCCGACAAAACCCTGTACTGTTTGCTGACGGGTTCAGACGGCGTGGTCAAATCGCTGCCGATGACGCAGGAAACCACCGCCACCGACCCCGACGACCCCTCCCCCGACACCCCCGCCAAACGCAAGCTGTGGTCTTGCAAAATTCCTGAGGGCACTTACACCGAGGTGCAATTCTGCACAATGGAGAACCCAGACGCCCCCGCATACAACAAGACCAAAAAGTACAGCACGGCACAAATCCCCCCAACCCTGCAAGACCCCTGCTTCTTTGCCGATGACGGCGACCCGTCGGCCTACACGGGCGGCAGCCGTGACGGCTACTGGGGAGAGAGAGCCTCTATCCGCGATGCCGAAAGCGGCAAAAATACCACCGTTGTGGACATTGATAACAGCGGCACTTTTACCCAACAAAAGGATACAAAGTATATCACCAGCACCCTGTACGATTACTACACCGACTACGAGCTGAACGGCTTGAACCGTGACAGCGCCCCGACTGTTGACAGCGGTTCCCAGCGCGGATTTGTCACTTTTGAGCAGTTTGACCGCGCCCTCAGCAGTGCTTATTCGAAAAGCGGCAATGTCAAATACCCGCTTTACACCGGGCATTTCGAACCGACTAGCGGGGCGCTTTTCGCGACTGTTGCCGGTGGTATGAATCTGTGTGGCTGGGGCGATCCAAACGGCGATCCAGCCCAAAGGGCATTATACAACACCTTTATGGCGGTAAACAACTCCACCTATGACGATATGGGGAAAAAGATTGAAGGTGATTACTCCCGCACCTTCCAAGGTCTTGTAGAAAGCAAGACTTCTGACGGTTCGGCAAACGGTCTGCCGCTGTTAAGAGCCAAGGATTCCATCACAACAAATGCGCTGGTTGACCCGCACTTTGATGAAGCATTCTTGCAAGGCAAAAACAGCTTTAACACCGTGCTGGGCAAGGTGTATAAGGATGTTTCCTTCCCGTTCACAAAGGACGCCGTTTTTAAGAGCAGTACCAACCCAAACGACCCAGAACAATACGCCGAATATTGGTACTACGACAGCAGCAAAGCCTCGCTGTATCTGAAGCAGGATAAGGGCGACGGCAAGTATTATCTGGAATCCCCCATAGATGGTGAGGGCAAACCCACCACGCACGCCAACTCAAAAAACATTAATGCATCACACGGCTTTTTCCCGTTTAACCAAACAGTTTCCACAGTCGGGGCGTCCCAATACAACTACGGCTTTGGCGCCAAGCTGCAATTTGACTTTACGCTTACAGACGACGGTCAGGTCGTTGCAGGTAATGATTCCAACACCAAAGTCCCCATCAAGTTCTTCTTCTCCGGTGACGATGACGTGTGGGTCTACATTGACGGCAAGTTGGTTCTGGATGTCGGCGGTGCGCACGGCAAAGCGTCCGGTCTGCTGGAATTTGGCAAGGACAACACCGTAACCCCCTACGTCAGTTCCAACAAGAACACCGACACAAAAGACCCCATGGTCTACACGACTGATGCCAAAAACAAAACCGTCTACTTCAACCAGACCCCTATCACGTTCACCAAGACGACAAGCAAAGCCATCCCATTAGACAAAGACCGCACCACCCACACCCTGACCATGTTCTATATGGAGCGCGGTATGTGGGACTCCAACATGGCGGTGGCGTTCAACTTCCCCGACAGCAACGAATTGCAGGTTGAAAAGGAGGTCAATGTCGACAAGGTAAACGACGCGTTCAAAGATTTATTTAAAGATCAAAAGCTCTTTACCTTTACCCTGCAAAACTTGGCTACGCATTACGGCGCAAAACCAATTGCTGACAACGGCACCCCCAAACCCGTGGAAGTCGGCAGCAATTTCACCGCCAGTAGCAGCGATACTGACAAAACAACCATGAAAAAGGACGATAATCCGCCCGACACAAGCGGAACATACACTGGTCAAACCGTAAAATGGTACGCCCAAGGGTATGATAAAGGCAGCGCACACCGCAACCTGCGCTACGGCACTATGACGCTGACAAACCCGCTCAACATCAAAAACCGCGACTATTTGTCCTTTGACGTTTACGCCGTGGGCAACCCGGGTGACGGCGTTCTGTCCACCAACTACCTGTATCTGACCTTGGTGGACAACAACGGCAAGAAGATGGGCTGCGATGCCAACAGTCAAAAGTCCTATCTTAACACCATGCTCAGCGGCAGCGTTGTGATGCAAAACGACAAGTGGGTCACGGTCAAGCTGCAGCTGAACAAAATGCCAAAGGACACGGACTTTGACCTGACCAAACTCTCAAAAATCCTCATTGGCGATGACTACGAGCGCACGGTTTACTTCCGCAATTTTGTTTTTACCGCCAAGCCCGTGGCAAACAAAACGGTGGGCTTCTCGGTAGAGCAAGCGGATATCCCGGACTATGGCTCGGCGGGAAGCAATACCTTGAAGCCCGCCAGCGGCGCGATATTTACGTCCAGCGTAGCGGGCAGCGGCACGCAGGCGGTGGACACCGATGGCACGTTTGATTTGCAAGACGGCGAAACCGTGACCTTTACGGACCAGTTCCGCCGTGGCAGTTATATCTCGCTGCAAGAGGCGGAAAATACCGCCTTGTACGACACCCGCTGGGAGGTGTACGAGAACGGGACGTTGGTCAACGCAGCGGGGGAAAGTTCGTCTGTAAACGCCGCATCCCCCCTCCCGCTGCAAGGCGACAGCACAAAGCCGGAGGATAACCGAACCGAAACGGCGGACACCACATCAACAGGCAGCAGCTACAACGGCAGCAAGCCCAAAGGCACGAATACGCTGGTGTTCCGCAGTTACGCCGCGCCGGAAGAAGAATTCCCCGAATTGAAGGTCAAGTTCATTAACACCGTCAAGGTCGGTACGCTGGTAATTAAAAAGGAACAGCCGACCGACGAAACACCGCTGACAGGCAAAAGCTACGAATTTACCGTCACCTTCAGCAACGTTGGCGGTATCGGCTTGAGCGGCGCGGACGGCGAAAAAATGACAAAAGACCTTGCCGTTGGCGAAAGCTGGACAATTACCGGCATCCCCGTTGGCACACGCTTCCGGGTAGTTGAAACGCCCGCCGCTGACAGCAGCCTGAAAAGCGTAATCTGCGACGCCACTGACGCAAAGTACGATGTGGACAACGGCGTGCGCGGCACGGTTACCAGCGATACGACACCCGTCACCGCCACCTTTACCAACACGGCACACCAATTGATGGATATTGAGGTGGAAAAGCAGTGGAAGGATGCAGACGGCAATAAACTGCCGGATGCGATTTGGGTCAAGCTGGAGCGCCGCCATGTGAATGACACAACCGGCGCGTGGCAAGACGTGCCGTCTATGGACGCTGTCGAGCTAAAATACGACTATATGTCCAAAACGTGGACGCACACGTTTAAACGTCTGGACAAGACGGATGTCAACGACGGCAACACCCCCTATGTGTACCGCGTGGCGGAGTGTGCAACCCAAAACGGCACGTTTACGGCAGAAGGTACGGTTACGATTGGCACATATACCTACACCGCATCGCAGACAACCGACAGCGCAACCGGCAAAATCACCCTGACCAACCAGCGCACCAACCCGAAATTTGCCCTGAACCTTACCAAAAAGGGCATAGACGGTACAACCGAAACCCTGCTGGGCGGCGTGGAGTTCAAGCTGGAAAAGCTGAACGATGACAACACGGCTGAAACAATTGATACGTGCATGACGAGCAGCGAGGGCGCGGACAAAGGCAAATGCAGCTTTACGCCCCTGACCCCCGGCAACTACCGCCTGACCGAGACCAAGACCGCCGAGGGCTACACCCTGCTGGCCGAGCCCATCGAATTTACGCTGACAGCGGACGGGCAATGCCGACGCGGCGACGAGACGTTTGGCAAGATAACCCCAGGTGCCGACGGCGTGTACAATATTGCCCTGACGATCTACAACCGCAAGGGCTTTACCTTGCCGCATACGGGCGCGGACGCACCCAGCCTGTGGCTGCTGATAGGTTTGCCCGCACTGGTGGCTGTGCTGCTGGTGTTGGTATTCCGATACAATAAGAAAGGGGGCAAACATTCCTGAACCCCCTAAAAAAGCCCTCTACACAAAACAACATAGAAAGAAAGAGGTATGCAACAAGATGAAACTGAAACGTTTATTTACCGCAGTCCTCAGCGCCGCCTTGACCCTGAGCCTCTGCGCCATGCCCGCCATGGCGGCTGACGGCACGACGACGACGGATGTTTGGACACAGAACTCTGGCTCTATTACGATTCATAAATATGAATATAATGGAAATGACGCAAAGGAAAGCACCGGCGAAAATACAGATGAGAAAAATGTTCCTACTGATACCGCCAGACCATTGGAAGGTGCTACATTCAGCATTTATCAGGTTATGAATCGTACCCAGCTTCAGGCTTATTACGACGGTTTAAGTAACGTCTCCTCGGTTAAGGTTGAGGACTATCTGAACGATACCGAAGATGCAATCAAAGAGGGTCAGTCTTATTCCACCCCTTTTGTTCTACCACAAACGACTGACGAAAAGGGCCTTGCAACTTTCAACTCCCTTGAGCTTGGCTTGTATGTTGTGGTTGAGACGGCTACCCCCGATAAGGTTACAAGCCCTGTGAAGCCGTTTCTTGTTTCGGTTCCTATGACGAAGGCAAGCAACCTCAACGAGTGGTTGTACGATATCCACGTTTATCCCAAAAACGGCACGACTTATGGCGAAGTGAAGATTCATAAAACAGCTCGTGTGGGCAACGGTGCCGAAAGCCCACTCAAAGGTGTAACTTTTACTTTGGAAAAGTTCAGTGACACCGATAAAACATGGAAGCCCGTAACAGAGAGCGAGTCGGACAATACCAAATTCGATCTGAAAACAAATGAAGAGGGCATTGTTTCTGTAAGTGGTCTGTCTCAGGGTAAATACCGTTTTATCGAGCAGTCCATTGAAGGAAATACCCCCTACATCATCGATAAGAAGCCCATTGCATTTGAGGTAACCAAGAAGGGCGAAATCCAGTACAACGGCGAAAATGCTGCGCCAGCAATCGAAATTCCTGTTATCAATGAAGGCGCTGCTATTGAAAAAAAGATAGATAAAAACGATGCACTCACGAAGAGTACGGATTACAGCGTCGGTGACCATGTTCCGTACCAAATTAAGGTAACTGTACCGTGGAACATTGCGAAACTGACGACCTTTACCGTTACCGATAGGCCGACCAACCTGAAGTTTGACGGCAAGACGAGCGACTTCAGCGTTCAGTGTGAAAACACCGCTGTGGAGGAAGCGGCATATACTGTTGTGAATAGTGGCGATGGCTTTACCATTACCTTTATCCCTGCTAATATGACTGATTATGCCGGAAAAGACATCATTATCAAGTATACTGCAACTTTACAGGATACGGCAGACCAGACTACGACGGGCAACACAAACTCTGCTTCTCTCGTCTACACCAACAAAATCGGTGTAGACCTCAAGGGCAACCCGACAGAAGAAGACAAGAAAGAAACGAAAGACGAAGCTGTTGTTTACACCTTCAAAGTAAAGGTGCATAAAACTGCCGATGATACCCAAAAAGGACTGTCCGGCGTCGAGTTTGACCTGTACAAAGAAGATGCGAACGGTACCGTAAAGGATGATGCCGCAAGGGCATTGGGCTTGGATGCCAGCAAGAAATGGACCCAGATCAACAAAGAAAAGTTAGTAAGTGGTAAAGACGGTTATTTGGAGCAGGGCGGTCTGGCCAATGGCGACTACTACCTGGTTGAAACGAAGACCGCCGAGGGTTATAACCTGCTGAAATCTCCTGTCAAAGTTACCTTGAACATTAAGGAAACCACGACGTTTACAAAAGACGCTGACGGCACGATTACCAAGACAACAACCTTTACCGGTGGCGATGAACAGAACATCGGCGTGCACACGGTTAATGTTGTCAACCGCAAGGGCTTTACGCTGCCTGTCACCGGCGGTTTCGGTACGCTGCTGTTCAGCGGTATC
>OOBI01001631.1_pt1 | contig 10944 bp, 7 predicted proteins | sample 1671081 | NCBI WGS metagenome assembly OOBI01 (sample SAMN06348120, study PRJEB24527) | human gut metagenome | biome: human gut; feature: ankylosing spondylitis patient; material: feces | host: Homo sapiens | place: China | collected 2015-10 | reverse complement strand
GCAAAGCCCATCTCGTGGGTGACCACCAGCATGGTCATGCCCTCTTCGGCCAGCTGCCGCATCACGGCCAGCACTTCGCCAGTCAGCTCCGGGTCAAGGGCCGAAGTCGGCTCGTCAAAATAGATGATCTCCGGGTCAGATGCCAGCGCACGGGCAATGGCCACGCGCTGCTGCTGGCCGCCGGAAAGCTGGCGCGGATAGTAGTCGGCTCGGTCGGCAAGGCCCACCTTTTCCAGCATCTTCATGCCAACGGCATCCGCCTGCTCTTTGGGCATTTTGCGGGCAATGATGAGGCCCTCGGTCACGTTCTGCAGGGCAGTCTTGTTGCGGAACAGATTGTAGCTCTGGAACACAAAGGCCGTCTTTTTGCGCAGCCGGGCAATGTCGGCACGGCTGGCCTGGGCAAGGTCGAACGTCTCACCGTCAAAGGTGAGCTGGCCTGCGTCGGCAGTCTCCAGAAAGTTCAGACAGCGCAGCAGGGTGGTCTTGCCGGAGCCGGAGGGGCCGAGGATGGCCACTACATCGCCCTTTTCCACGGTCAGGTCCACGCCGCGCAGCACCTGCAGCTCGCTGGTCACTTTGCGTGCACCGGGCCGGTGGAAGATGCCTGCCTGCAGGCGGGGCTTTGTGTAGGTGAAAAAGGACTTGTGGACGTTTTTGATCTCTAACATGGACATGGTTGCCACACTCCTTTCTTACTGGAAGCCGTGGGCGTTGAGCCGACGCTCCAGCAGTGCCTGCAGCTTGGTAATGACCGTGCAGAACAGCAGATACACCACGGCCACCTCACAGTAGATGGGCAGGAAGATGTAGGTGCGGGCGGCCACGCGCTGACCGGCCATGAACAGCTCGGCTACCGTGATATTGGACGCCAGCGAGGTGTCCTTGATCATGCCGATGAGCGAGTTGGAGAGGGCGGGCACTGCGGTGCGCAGGGCCTGCGGCAGCACGATGCGGCGCATGATCTGCCACCAGCTCATGCCCACGCAGTAACCGGCTTCCAGCTGGCCCTGCGGCACGCTTTCCAGTGCGCCGCGCATGGTCTCGGCACAGTAGGCACCCTCGTTGAAGGCAAAGGCGATGACCGCAGCAGGGAAAGCGTCCAGCATGATGCCCACGCTGGGCAGACCATAAAAGATGATGAACAGCTGCACCAGCAGCGGCGTGCCGCGGATGACCCAGATGTAGAACCGCGCGATCTGCCGCAGCACCGGCACATTGGCGTACTGCACCAGCGCAACGGCCACGGCAATGATCATGGCAAAAAAGAAGGAGACCAGCGTGAGCGGGATGGTCATGGTAAGGCCTGCCGTAAGGATACGGGGCAGGGCCTCCGCCAGCACGCTGACCGTACGGTTGGAAAGAAATGCTTCAAACATGAAAAATGTTCCCTCAGAACGGTATTCAAATACTTTGTAAATCGTAAGAACAAAGGTATTATAAGGCTTGGAGTGCGCTTGAAGTCAAGGGCTTTTTCTAAAATTCCTACAAAACCTACCAGAATACTATAGCATGAATCCGGATGGAGTGCAAACGGTTTGCTCAAAACGCGTGATGTGTACAAAAACGGACGACCCATCTGGAAAACTTTGTGCAATGCGGCAAGCGGTTGACGGCGCACCGGCTTTCGTGTACAATGAACATAACAACGCGCACCGGGCTTGGCCCGGCACAGGCGCAAATTCACCGCAGAGGGTGCAGTGCCCTTTGCGCGGTGCAGACACGGAGGACACGAACGTGACGAAGAAAAAAATTGGCGTTCTGGGTGCAGGTACCTGGGGCATGGCTCTGGCACGGATGCTGTGTGTCAGCGGCAATGATGTGCAGGTGTGGTCGGCGCTTCCGGCTGAGGTGGAGAACCTTTCCGCTACGCGGGTGCACCCCAATCTGCCGGGCATGAAGATCCCGGAAGAGCTGCAGTTTACCAAGAGCATTGAGGAAGTGTGCACCGGCAAGGATGTGCTGCTGTTTGCAGTGCCGTCGGTATTTGTGCGCTCCACCACGGCCAAGGCCCGGCCTTACATCCCGGACGGCCAGATCCTTGTGGACGTTGCAAAGGGCATGGAGCCGGACACCTTATATACCATGACTGAGGTCATTGCCGACGAGCTGAACAAAGAGGGTGGCCCCCAAAACGCAAAGCTGGTGGCCCTTTCCGGCCCGACCCATGCGGAAGAGGTGGCGCTGGACATGCCCACCACCATCGTTTCGGCCTGCCCGGATGAAGCCGCTGCCGAGTATGTGCAGGATGTGTTCAGCAACACCTGTATGCGTGTGTACACCAACGCCGACATCAAGGGCGTGGAGCTGAGCGGCGCGCTGAAGAATGTGATTGCGCTGGGTGTTGGCATCTCCACCGGCCTTGGCTACGGCGATAACGCCCGCGCAGCCCTCATCACCCGCGGCATTGCCGAAATCGCCCGGCTGGGCGTGGCCATGGGCTGCAACATCCACACCTTTGCGGGTCTGGCCGGTATCGGCGACCTGATCGTGACGGCGACCAGTATGCACAGCCGCAACAATCGTGCGGGCATTCTGATCGGCAAGGGCAAAAGCCCGGAGCAGGCCGTGAAGGAGGTCGGCATGGTGGTGGAGGGCATCAATGCACTGCCTGCCGCTATGGAGCTGGCAGCAAAGTACAATGTAGAAATGCCCATTGTGCAGACGGTGAACGCCATCGTGAAGGAGGGCATGAGCGCCAGCGACGCGCTGCGTACCCTGATGGACCGCAACCGGAAGAACGAGATGCCGCAGGGCTACGAAAAAGTCTGAATTTTAAGGGAGAAGGCACAGCTGTCTGCAGATGGCTGTGCCTTTTTTGCTGCGCGGCCTGCCCACTGGCCGAAAACACAAAATAATTCAAATTTTTTACCAAAATCAGACGTAAAAGGGTAGAAGGTCGGGAAACTTTCTGCTATACTGAAACAGAACGCAAAAACCGGGGGACGTTTTGTGCACCCTGTCGGAGAGAAAGAGAGGAATCTGCCATGCCGTCAACTTATGCGCACCGCCGCTTTGGCACCAATGTGCTGGAACATCTGCCGGATGAACTGCGTGCTCAGCTGGAACAGAACCGTGAGCTTTACGATATCGGCCTGCACGGGCCGGACCTGCTGTTTTATTACCATGCTGCCAAGTCCAACCCGGTGGGTGCATTGGGCAACGCCATGCACGAGGAGCCGGGGCGGGCCTTTTTTGACCGGGCGCGCAGGGTGGTGCACTGCGAGGCAGACCGGGATGCTGCGCTGGCCTATGCACTGGGCTTTGTCTGCCACTTTGCGCTGGACAGCACCTGCCACCCGTATGTGGAGCAGTTCACCCGGGAAAGCGGCGTGACCCACTGCGAGATCGAGACCGAGTTTGACAACATGCTGCTGCGCCGGGACGGATACGACCCGCTGAAGTTTTTCACAGCCAGCCATATCCACCCGTCGGAACAGAATGCAAAGGTGATCGCGCCCTTTTACGAGGGCATCTCGGAGCAGGTGGCGCTGGACTCGCTCAAGGGCATGATCTCAGTGCACAGGCTGCTGCAGGCATCCAATCCTGTCAAGCGCTGGGTGGTGCTGACAGGCATGAAGGTGGTGGGCAAATACGACATGCTGCACGGCCTTGTGGCAGATCCGCAGCCGAACCCGAAGTGCGTGGAGAGCGGCAAGCGGCTGGAAGAACTGTATGCGCAGGCGCTTCCGCTGGCAGAAACGCTGATCCTGGAGTTTGTGGCAAAGCTGGATACCGATGAGCCGCTGGATAAGGCCTACGACCATACATTTGGGGAGTTCTGAGCAAGTTGATGCAGCCCAGCAGGGAAAGATGCTGTTTCCCGCTACGACCCTTTTGGTGAAAATGTGTTTGGAGCGCTCCGCAGAGCGCGACAAACACGAAGATAAAAATAAAATTTCCGCTGAAGATGGCCAGAGCGTGAGCGGCGGCCATTTTAAATGGTGAAATCTAAAAAGAGGGGGCACCGCCCGGCGGTGCGAGAGGAAACAAGATGAAACATGAAAAATTCAAGGTGACACCGCTGGAGCGCGCGTGGATCCTGTACGATGTGGGCAACTCGGCCTTTGTGCTGATGATCGCCACACTGGTGCCCATTTTCTTTAATGCGCTGGCCGAGGCCGGGGGATTGAGTCCGGTGAACTATCTGGCCTACTGGGGCTATGCAAGCTCGGTGGTCACGGTGATCACGGCAGTGCTGGGACCGATTTTGGGCACGCTGGCCGATACCAGAGGCTTTAAAAAGCCCATCTTCATGCTCTGCCTGTTCGTGGGCGTGGCAGGCTGCTGTGCTATGGGCCTTGCCACTACATGGCTGCCGTTCCTGATCATCTTCATCCTTGCAAAGATCGGCTTTTCGGGCAGTCTGGTGTTCTACGATTCCATGCTGGGCGATGTGACCACCCCGGAACGCATGGATGTTGTGTCTTCGCAGGGCTATGCATGGGGCTACATTGGCAGCTGCGTGCCCTTTGTGGTGTGTCTGGCGCTGGTGCTGGGCAGCGGGGCCATCGGCCTGAGCCAGATGACCGCCCTTTCCGTGGCGCTGCTCATCACCGCTGTGTGGTGGCTGGGCACCACCCTGCCGCTGCTGCGGAACTATAAGCAGATCAACTATGTGGAGGTAGAGCAGCACGCCATCCAGCAGAGCTTTGTGCGCATCGGCCACACCCTCAAGCATCTGCGCGAGGATAAGCAGGTGTTCTGGTTCCTGCTGGCCTTCTTCTGCTACATCGACGGCGTGTATACCATCATCGATATGGCCACCGCCTACGGCACGGCACTGGGGCTGGAGACCACCGGCCTTTTGCTTGCCTTGCTGGTAACGCAGATCGTGGCCTTCCCTTCGGCGCTGATCTTTGGTCGTCTAAGCGCAAAATATCCGTCCAGCCAGCTTATCCCGGTCTGCATCGCGGCCTACACCGGCATTGCGGTGTTTGCCTTCTTCCTGACCAGCCAGTGGCAGTTCTGGATACTGGCCGTGCTGGTGGGCATGTTCCAGGGCGGCGTGCAGGCACTGAGCCGCAGCCACTTTGCCAAGATCATCCCGGCTGAAAAATCCGGCGAATACTTTGGCCTGTTCGACATCTGCGGCAAGGGCGCGTCCTTCCTTGGCACCATGATCGTGAGCGTGGGCAGCCAGCTGACCGGCAGCGCCAATGTGGGCATTGGGATGCTGGCGCTGCTGTTTGCAGTGGGCTTTGTGCTGTTTCGGGTGTCCTGCCGGACTGAGGGCGCAAAACAGGTGTAAAAAATACGATTTAAAATTGTCGATGCTTTCGCTTTGGCAATATCAGAGGAAATATTATTTTATAATTTTGCAAACAAGCCAGCCCTGCGGGGCCGGCTTGTTTCCTTTTTCACGGGAAGGGGGGCGTGACGGCAAACGGCATATTGTTGCCATTACGCAGTAAAGATGCAGTTTTCGGCAGCGACTCTATTCGTGAAAGTGCGTTTGGAGCGGCCCGCAGGCCGCGACAAATGCGAAATAAAAATAAAATTTCCGCTGAATATGGCCAGAGTGTAACGGAGGCCATTTTAAATCGTCCTTCTGGTTATAATTAACAAACCGGTAATTGTCTTTTTGAGCGGCGAATGATACAATAGAGGCAATGATTTCAAAACCGCAAAGGAGAAAACGAAATGGAACGATTTCCCGGTTATACCCTCGTGCGTACCGAGGACTGCCCTGAACAGCACGGAACCCTGACCGTGCTTACCCACGATGTGAGCGGTGCCACGGTGCTGCTGGTGGAAAATGAGGATACCAACAAGGCGTTTGGCATCGGCTTTGGCACCTTCCCATCCGATGACACCGGCGTGTTCCACATTCTGGAGCACTCGGTGCTGGCAGGCAGCGAAAAATACCCGGTGACCTCGCCGTTCTTGCAGCTGCTCAAAAGCAGCATGGCATCTTTCCTGAATGCGATGACCTTCCCGGATAAGACGGTCTACCCGTTCGCTACGCCCAATGAGACCGACTTCAAAAACCTGATGGATGTCTACCTGAACGCGGTGTTCTGCCCGCTGGCTATGGTGGACAAGAGCGTGTTTGAACAGGAGGGCTGGCACCGCAGTGCCGACGGCACTGTGAGCGGAGTGGTGTACAACGAGATGCAGGGAGCTCTGGCTGCACCGGATGCTCAGTTGGAAAATGCACTGGAACGGGCCATGTTCCCGGATACGGCCTACGGCTTTGTTTCCGGCGGCGACCCGGCCAGCATCCCGGCGTTGACCTATGAAAAGTATAAGCGGGTATATCACCGCCACTACAGCGCCGACAACTGCTGCATTACCCTCTATGGCAAAATGGATATGGCTGAAAAGCTGGAACTGCTGGACAGGGATTATCTCTCCAAAATGCCCAAGGGCACCAGCCGTCCGCAGCTGACCATGCAGCACGAGCAGGCGGGTGCCTGCGTGGAACTGCCCTACTATACCGAAAACCCGGAGCCGGACGAGGTGCAGTGTGCTCTGGCATGGTACACCGGTGCCTTTGCAGACCGGGAGCGTCAGCTGGGCGTGGAGATCCTGCTGGATGCCCTGCTTGGCACCAATAACTCCCCGCTGAAGGCGGCGCTGCTGGCCGAAAAGCTGGGCGCAGATATTGACATTGGCTTTGACGACAGCATCCTGCAGCCGGTGCTGGAACTGGTGCTGCGCGGTGCCACCGAGGAGAGCGCCCGCAAGTTCGCTGCCGCTGTGCGCAAGGCGGTAGACGGCATTCTGGCCGAGGGCATCCCGCAGGAACTGCTGTTGGCTTCGCTGAACGCAGCAGAGTTTGCATCGCTGGAGCGCCCGGGCACCCTGCCAGACGGCGTGCTGGATGCCATCAACGCTTCTACCGGCTGGCTGCACACCGGCGACCCCGCCCTGCTGCTGCACACGGACAGGCTGTTTGCTTCCCTGCGGGAAAAGATGGCCGATGGCTGGTTCGATGAGCTGCTGCGTGAGCTGTTTGCACCGGCTCCGGTGCAGGTAGTGCAGGTGCCCACCCTGCCTAAAAAAGAGGAGGGCGAACCCATCCGCACCGACGGCAAGCTTGTGCTGGAGCACCCGCTGACCGTTGCCGACCTTGGCGACGGAGCAAGGACGGCCCCAGGCGAGCGGGAACTTCTGGCCGGTGCGCAGCTGGTGCATCACCCTTCGGCAGGCAGCCTGTACCTGAACTTCTACTATGACCTCGGTAATGTGAAGCCTGAGGACATGCCGTATCTGGACCTGCTGACCGATGTGCTGGACGAGCTGGACAGCACCGAACACACCGCTCAGCAACTGAACACTCTGCGCAGCACATGGCTGGGCGACAGCCGCACCCAGCTGGACATCTGGACTGGGCGGCAGGAGGGTGCACCCTGCCATGCCAAGCTGAGCCTGTGCCTGAGCCTGCTGGAACGCAGTCTGGAAAAGGCTGTGGAGCTGGGCGGCGAATGGCTGTATGATACCATCCTTACCGGCCCGGCGGCAGAAGCTGCTTTTGCACGGGTGCTGAGCCAGCAGAAGTTGAACATGGAACAGCAGTTCATCCAGCAGGGCAATGTATACGCAGCCACCCGCGCCAGTGCCCACTACACGGTGGACGGTGCGGTGAGTGAACGCTGCAGCGGTGTGAGCTATTACAAGTTCCTGTGCGGCGTGCAGGAGCGCGGCAATTGGGCAGCACTGGGTGAAAAGCTGGATGCCCTGCGCACAGAGGTGCTGCAGCACGCGGAGCTGACGGTCAGCCTGTACGGCAGCGAGGATGCCCTTGCAAAGCTGCGCACTCTGCTGCCGTACAGCCGCTTTGCTGCCAAGGGCCGCGCTGCGGCAAAGCCCTATGTGGAGCCGCTGACACCGCCGGTGAACGAAGCGTTTATCATTGACGGCGGTGTGAACTACGATGTACAGGTATGGCCCATGGAGCGCCGCAGCGACCGCAAGGCGCTGGCCCGCGTGATGAGCTACGAATACCTGTGGCACAACATCCGCGAGGTGGGCGGCGCTTACGGCACCGGAATGCTCTCCTCGGACGGCGTGGAATACCTGTACACCTACCGCGACCCCCATGTAAAGGAAAGCTACGACACCTTTGCAAAAGGTCCGGCAGAACTGGCAGCACGGGAGTACACCGAAAAAGACCTGAACGATTTTATTGTGGGTACTGTGGCCAAGCTGGACACCCCCCGCAAGCCGCGTGCTGAGGCCCGCGAGACGGACCGCCGGTATTTCTGCGGCATCACTGATGAAATGATGGCGGCAGACCGCAAGGCCCTGTGTGCGGTGGATGCCGCACTGCTGAAGGAGCAGGCCGCAGAGCTGGGTGCCGCCATGGCAAACGGCGTGCGGGTGGTGTTTGGCAGCAAGGATGCTGTGGAAGCCGCAAAAGAACTGTTTGATACGGTAGAGACCCTGTAAGCAAAGAGCCTTCCATCCCGCCCGGGACATGCTCTGACAGGATAAAAGTGCCTGATGATACGAAAAATGTCATCGGGCACTTTTACTTTTTGTAAAGAAACGGAAAAATTTAAAAAGCAGGGTTGACGCGGCAAAAAAGCAGTGGTAAAGTAATGGGCGGAAAAGGCAAAAAGTGTCTTTTTACAACAGGAAAACGAGGTGGTTGTCATGGAACCTGCTGGCAGTAGCAGCAGTCTTTCTCCCCGATTACTTTATATGATGGCAGCCGCCGTTTCTGCTTTGCGCAGACCCTGCTGTGTGTGAATGCACACGGTGCGTGTTTGCGTTCCCTGAAAAGAAGAAACGAGAGCTGCCACTGAAAAGGAGGCAGCTTTTTTATGTCTGAAATCTCGATCGATACCCTCAAGACCATGCTGGCAAATCTGGACGATGCCAAGAAATACCAGAGCCTGCGGGATGTGATGGAAACTCTGCCCGCGCCCGACCTTGCGGCGGTATTTGAGGATCTGCCTGCAGAAAAGCTCCCGGTGCTGTTCCGTCTGTGCCCGAAGGATCTGGCCGCAGATGTGTTCACCGAACTGACCCCTGAGACCCAGCAGAAGCTGATCGACGGCCTGACCGATACCGAGCTGAAGGCTGTTGTGGACGAACTGTTCGTGGACGATGCCACCGACCTTGTGGAGGAAATGCCTGCCAACGTGGTCAAGCGCATTCTGGGTCAGGCCGACCCCACCACCCGCCGCATGATCAACGAGCTGCTCAAATACCCGGAGGACTCGGCCGGCGGCGTGATGACCACCGAGCTGATGGAGCTGCGACCGGACATGACCGTGGCACAGGCCATGGAGGCCATCCGCAGGAATGGCTTTGACAAGGAGACCATCAACAACTGCTATGTGACCGATGACAGCCGCAGGCTGATCGGCGTGGTGTCCCTGCGGGCGCTGGTGCTGGCAAAGAACACAGAAGAGCCTATCAAGGACCTGATGGATTCCAATGTGGTCAGCGTGAGCACCACCACCGATCAGGAGGATGTTTCCAACCTGTTCGAGAAATACGGCTTTCTGGCTATTCCGGTGGTGGACGCCGAGAACCGGTTGGTGGGCATCGTGACCATTGACGATGCTATCAGCATCCTGCAGGACGAGGCCAGCGAAGATATTGCAAAGATGAACGCAATCGGCCCCTCCGACAAGCCCTACTTCAAGCAGAGCATGTGGGATCTGTATAAGAGCCGTGCGCCGTGGCTGCTGTTCCTGATGATCAGTGCCACCTTCTCCAGTCTGGTCATTCGCGGATACGGGGATGCACTGGCCGCTGTGACCGTGCTGACTGCATACATCCCCATGCTGACCGACGCAGGCGGCAACGCGGGCAGCCAGAGCACCTCCACCATCATCCGCGGCATGGCGGTGGGCGATATCCAGCCCCACGATCTGCCCCGCATCCTGTGGCGCGAGAGCCGCGTGGCCTTGCTGTGCGGCGGCACGCTGGCCGTATGCAACTTTGTAAAGCTGCTGGTGTTTGACCGCATCGCGGCTCCGGTGGCACTGGTGGTGTGCCTGACTTTGATCTGCACCATCCTGCTCTCGCAGATCATCGGCGGCATTCTGCCGGTGGCAGCAGAAAAGCTGCATGTGGATCCGGCCGTGATGGCTTCACCCCTGATCACCACCATTGTGGATACCACCACGCTGCTGATCTACTTCAACATTGCAAAGATGCTGCTGCATCTGTAAAAGATACTCGGATCGGGATGCCCGGAGGCTCAGGAAAGCTTCCGGGCATTTTCTTTGCAAAAGGCGGGCGGCAGGAACCGGGAATGACAGGCGATTTTCAGAAAATTTCAGAAATGAAGCGAAAAAATGCGGAAGAACAGGGATGAACTATTCCTGAAAATATTTTTCAAGATATACAAGAAATAAAAAAGCTGCAAAAAACGGACGATGCAACATTTTGTAATCTTTTTGAGAGAAAAATGACATAATTTTTTTGCTTTTGTAGGGAGGTTGCAAATGTATGAAAAATTGTGATGTTTCGAGAAAAGAAATTGGCGAGCCCAAAAAGCATTTGTTGAAATAGCACAAAAGAACTCCTTCAATCTTGTGAACTTGTTCTCTTGAACAGTGGGGTGCTGCAAGGGTATAATACGAACAGGAATTACAGGTGCATGCAAGATTGCTCCTGTGAAAATGCTGAGATACGAATTGAAGGAGAACATTATTATGAAAATGATTTCGCGTCGTGACTTCCTGAAGGCATCTGCTGTTGTTGGTGCAACTGCTGCTATGACCGCCTGCGGCGGCTCTTCCAGCACCTCTACTGCTGCTTCTTCCGTTGCTGCATCTTCTGCTGCTGCTTCCAGCGCTGCTGCAACCAACGGTTCCGCAAACATCGGCGTGTGCATCTATCAGTTTGCTGATAACTTCATGACCCTGTACCGCTCCGATCTGGAAGAGTACCTGAAGGACATGGGCTACTCCGTCACCATCATGGACGGCAAGAACGACCAGAACACCCAGACCGAGCAGATCAACACCTTCCTGCAGC
>OOBI01001625.1_pt1 | contig 10980 bp, 8 predicted proteins | sample 1671081 | NCBI WGS metagenome assembly OOBI01 (sample SAMN06348120, study PRJEB24527) | human gut metagenome | biome: human gut; feature: ankylosing spondylitis patient; material: feces | host: Homo sapiens | place: China | collected 2015-10 | reverse complement strand
GTGGTAGAAGTTTCTCCGGATGATTTGTCTTCCGGAAATGCAGCTACTCTTATCAGTTCGGCCGTTGCCGGATTGAATGCTGACGATATTGAAAGTTTCCAGATATTAAAAGACGGTTCTGCCACTTCTATCTATGGCGCGCGAGCTATGGCGGGGGTTATCGTCGTAACAACCAAAAAAGGTCAGGCAGGGAAGAGTTCGCTCAATTATACAGGTGAGTTTACTACTCGTCTGAAACCTTCTTACAGTACTTTCAATATCATGAATTCTCAAGATCAGATGGGTATTTATAAAGAATTGCAGGATAAGGGTTGGTTGAACCTGTCGAGTACTTATCGTGCTGCCAATAGCGGGGTATATGGTAAGATGTATCATTTAATCAATACTTATGATCCTGCTACCGGGCAGTTTGGCCTGATGAATACTCCATTGGCTAGAAATGCTTATCTGCGTCAGGCTGAATATCGTAATACTGACTGGTTTGATTTGTTGTTCAGCAATTCCATCATGATGAACCATTCTGTCAGCTTGTCAACCGGTACGGAGAAATCAAACTCCTATATATCCGTAAGTGCCATGACAGATCCGGGTTGGATGAAAGGTACCAATGTTCAACGCTTTACTGCGAACCTGAATTCAACTTACAATATCAATAAGGATCTTGCTTTGACAGTAATCGGAAACGCGTCTTATCGTAAGCAGAAAGCTCCCGGAACTATTGGGCAGACCCGTGACGCTGTATCCGGTGAAGTGTCCCGCGGATTTGATATCAACCCTTATTCCTATGCGCTGAATACTTCAAGAACATTGGATCCTGACGAATATTACACACGCAATTATGCTGATTTTAATATATTTAATGAGTTGCAGACGAATAGCATCAACTTGAACGTAGTTGATATGAAGTTTCAGGGAGAGTTGCGCTGGAAACCTGTGATGGGCTTGGAGTTGAGTGCTTTGGGGGCTGTTAAATACAATTCTTCGTCACAGGAGCATAAGATACGTGAAAGTTCAAACCAGGCGATGGCCTATCGGGCTATGGACGATGCTACGATGCGTGATGCTAATAATTGGCTGTATACAGACCCAGATGTTTTGAACTCTCTTCCTTTCAGTGTATTGCCAAAGGGAGGTTTTTATAACAAGACTGATTATCGTATGTTCAGTTATGATTTTCGTGCATCCGCCACTTGGAACAAGGTTTTTAATGATGACCATATCCTGAGTCTTTTTGCCGGTTTGGAGGCGAAAGCGCAGGATCGTTCCAATAATGATTTCCAAGGTTGGGGAATGCAATATGAGAACGGTGAAATCCCTTATTTTGACTACCATGCGTTTAAAAAGATGCGTGAGGGAAATTCAAACTATTATAACCTGAAGAATACAAAAAGCAGGACTGTTGGTTATTTTGCCAATGGTACTTATTCTTATCAAGGACGTTATAGCATAACCGGAACATTCCGTTATGACGGCTCCAACCGTTTGGGGAAAGCCCGTTCAGCGCGTTGGTTGCCCACGTGGAACGTAGGAGGAGCATGGAATGCCCATGAGGAAAGATTCTTTAAAAAGCTGCAACCGGCATTTTCGCATTTCACACTCAAGGCGTCTTACAGCCTTACGGCTGATGCAGGTCCTACGGATGTAACCAACTCGTATGTCAACATTAATAGTTTCACCCCGTGGCGGCCAAGCGCATCTGTCGGTGAATCGGGACTGAAAATCGTTGAGCTGGAGAACGGTGGGCTGACTTATGAAAAGAAACATGAATTGAATGTCGGAGTTGATTTAGGCTTTTTGGATAATCGTATCAATGCAGAACTGGCATGGTACAAACGTGACAATTATGACCTGATAGGTGCTGTGTTAACACAAGGAGTAGGAGGGGAGACCCGTCGTAACGCCAACCTTGCCTCTATGAAATCTCATGGTTTCGAGTTTTCACTTTCCACACGTAATATCGTGACGAAAGATTTCCAATGGACAACGGATTTTATTTTCGGTTATAGTAAAACCGAGATTACAGACTTGAAATCGCAGACAAATGTGTTTAACCTTGTCACCGGTTATGGTCAGCGTGAAGGCTATGATTGGGGAAGTATCTTCTCTATCCCGTTTGCCGGACTGGATGCCGACGGATATCCCACTTATATGTGGAATGGCAAGTTGATTAATAAGACAAATTATGGCGATATTAACTTCCAACAGGTGGAAGATGTGGATTTCCTAAAATACGAAGGTCCCAGAGACCCTACGATAACCGGTAGTTTTGGAAATGTGTTTGCTTTCAAGAATTTTAAGCTAAATGTTTTCATTACTTACTCGGCGGGAAATAAAGTTCGTCTGGAACCACAATTCTCTAATAAATATGATGACTTGGATGCTACTCCGAAAGATTTCAAGAATCGCTGGATGATACCGGGTGATGAGAATGTGACGAATGTTCCGGTGATACCGAATGCACGTGATAATAATAAATATAGCAACTTGAAGGTGGGATACAATGCTTATAATTATTCGGATGCACGCATTGCCGATGGTGGATTTGTCCGCATGAAGGAGATTTCTTTATCCTATGATTTTCCGCAGTCAATGCTGGGCAATCAGAAGTTGGTCAAGGCTCTTTCGCTGAAAGTACAAGGTACTAACTTGTTTTTGATTTATTCAGATTCCAAGTTGAACGGACAAGATCCGGAGTTCTTTAATTCGGGCGGTGTGGCTGCGCCTGTGCCTAAGCAGTTTACATTTACGGTAAGAGCAAGTTTCTAATAAAAAACAGTGAATAATTATGCGAACAAAAAATATATTATTATCATTTCTGCTTACAATAGCGCTGGGGAGTCTATCTTCTTGTGACAGTTTTCTTGATACAATGCCGGATCAGCGGACTGATGTGGATACTTCTGATAAAGTGAGGGATTTGCTGCTGTCTGCATATCCCACTCTTCATCCGACACTCATGTTTGAGTTTATGTCCGATAACTATGAGGATAATGGAGATGGATATAGTAACACTAATAATCTGGTTGAAGAATCTTATTATTGGAAGGATGCCATAGAATCTGACTGGGATTCGCCACAGGAGGTTTGGGATGCAAATTATAAAGCTATTGCCGCTGCCAATCAAGTATTGGAATCTATTGATGAATTAGGAGATCCCGAATCATGCCGTGCTTATAAAGGCGAGGCTCTGTTGTGTCGTGCATACGGGCATTTTCAGTTGGCTAACACCTTTTGTATGGCATACAATGAACAAACAGCCGCTACTGAACTGGGCATTCCTTATATAACTTCTCCTGAGAAAGAAGTGGGAGTTGTATATGACAGGGGGACGTTGAAAGAGGTATATGAGAAGATAAACGCGGATATTGAAGAAGCTTTGCCATTGATAGAAGCCGCGAGGTTTGATGTTCCGGTTTACCATTTTAATGCGAAAGCTGCCTATGCGTTTGCCGCCCGTTTCAATTTGTTTTATGGCAAAGATTATGATAAAGTGATTCGTCTTGCTACACAGGCTATTGGTACTGACCCTACCTCCGTGTTGAGAGATTTGAATGGTTATGATAAGTTTACTACCGGTAAGGAGTGGACATACGGCTATATTAATAAAGATGAACCTGCTAATCTGCTATTGATAACCAACCGTTCTTTTTTCGGCCGTGTCCATAATAAAAGATATGGGATAACGAACGCCATCATGCGTTCGCAACTGGTTTGGTCAAATTTCCCAGGCAACACACAACTCAAAGTATATAATACAGTATTCCATTATGATTATGTGTCTTATTTGGTACCTAAGATGCAGGAGATCTTTGAAGTGACTAACCAAGTGGCTCAGACAGGTCAGCCTCATGTGGTTGTACCTGCATTTACCACGGACGAAACGCTGTTGTGCCGTGCTGAGGCTTATATCTTGAAGAAGGAATACGATGCTGCGGCTACTGATTTGTCGTATTGGTATAAGAAGAAAGGCGTATCGGGGTGTACTGCTGACGAGATTGCCGATTTTTATAAGGCAAGCAGTGCTGAAACGAATGCCAAACCGTTGAATACTGGTGTTGCTTATGATGAGAAGCAAACGAATATGTTGTATGCTGTATTGCATGCTCGTAGAGTGGAAGGTATCCATGAAGGAGTACGTTGGTTAGATATAAAACGGTATGGCATAGCTATCAAGCATATTATTTATGGTAGTTCGCCCATTGTTCTGGAATCAGGTGATTATCGCAAAGCCATTCAGATTCCTTCTCAGGTTCTGGCTGCTCCGGGCAATATGACTCCTAATCCGAGATAAATTCATTAACAAAGTAAAATATAACTATTATGAAATATACATATCTGTTTTTCTTATGGCTGTTCTTTACCGGTCTGTTTGTTTCTTGTCAGGAAGACGACTTGAATAGTACCAGTATCTTCGATGATGGTCTGGAGACTGAAAAGAATGCACTTGATATCTGGATAGAGAAAAATTACCTGTATCCTTATAATCTTGACTTTAAATACAGGATGGAAGATATAGAGTCTTCTTTGAGTAATAATCTGGTGCCGATAGATTATGATTTGGCTATTCAGATGGCGCGGATAGTAAAACATGTCTGGTTTGAGGCATATGATGAAATCGGAGGCATTAGTTTCACACGTATGTATGCTCCGAAGGTGATTCATCTCATCGGTTCAAGGCAGTGGAATCCCAATGGGACTATTACTTTGGGATATGCCGAAGGCGGACTGAAAGTTACGCTCGTAGGTGGCAACTGGCTCGATCCCACTGATATTCCTGATATGAACGAGATGTACTTCAAGACCATGCACCATGAGTTTGCCCATATTCTTCATCAGACGAAGAATTATCCGACGGAATATAATAGCCTAAGTGAAGGACATTATTCACCTTCCGGTTGGAATAATCGCCATAATATGGCTGATTATGCGCCATTCGGCTTCGTCACTGCTTATGGAAGCAGTGAGCCGGGAGAAGACATTGCCGAAGTGACGGCTTGTTACTTGACATGGACTCCGGAGCAATGGACTCAATTGAAAGCAGGAGCCGGTAATGAAGGTTGGAGCATTATTCAGCAGAAGATTACCATCATGAAGAAGTATATGAAAGATAATTATGGCATTGATATGGATAATCTTCGTTCTACTATTGACAGGAGATGTACAGAACTGCAAACGATGGATTTGACAGAACTTCCCGATTAGTTTACATATAACAAATACGAATCATTATGAGAAGAAATATTATATATATAACGTGTTTAATCATCGCAGGATTATTGCAATCTTGCACCAATGAAGTGGACGACCTTTTTGACAGCTCGGCACAGCAACGAATGAATGAAGAAGTCAAGGCTTGCAGGGAGCTTCTTGCCAGTTCCGAACTAGGGTGGAAACTCGACTATTATCCTTCTGCTAAACAAAGTTATGGCGGCTACGCCATGACCGTCAAGTTTGATGAGACTCATGTGACGGCAGCTTCTGAAATAACTGGTGATCCAGCCGTTACGATGTCCAGTCTTTATTCCCTGAAATCGGACATGGGACCCACATTGAATTTTGATACTTACAACCCAATCTTGCACTTCTTTGCTGACCCTGATAATTCAGCCGGTGCAGGTTTGGGTAAAGGGTATGAGGGTGATTATGAGTTTATCATTCAGTCACGTTCGGAAAACGAAATTGTCCTGAAAGGGAAAAAAACAAAGAATATCATGAAGATGACCCGTCTCACAGAACCGAGTGAGGATTATCTAGCTTCTGTAATGGCTACCGAAGCGAAGATAGCATCCATTGTGGGAATATTGGGATATACCGGTAAACTGAACGGGCAAGATGTATCTATATCAATTCCTGCTGATCGCCGGATGAATATTCAAATAGGCGGAGAATCATTGACTACGACAGGTTTTATGTATACTGCCAATGGGATCCGGTTCTATCAGTCGGTGATGGTAGGAGGGAAGGAAGTCAGCTCTTTGCAGTGGTCGGAAACCGGACAGACATATGTGTCGGATGATGGTCCGTTTGTTTCTGTGCCCGATCCGGCTTATACCAAATACGAGCGGTTCTTGGGAGAGTATACCATGAAATACAATTATGGTAATACGCCAAGAGAAGTGCCCGTTAACTTGAAATCTCTGAAATATTCGGCATCTGAAAAAACATATGAAGTAGTAGGGTTGCCGTTCCCGCTGGTTATATTCTATAATGTGGAAAAAGATTGTATGGAGATTCTTACTTATAGTACAGGACAATGCAACGTTGCCATGTGGGAGGTTATAGGAAACGGTAATTTGAGTTGGGGAGCAGGTCTTGGAATGATCGGTCAGTTGAAGGAAGATACGGATAATGTCTATGAGTTTGTTGATAACGGTGTGTGGGGTACCTATATTGCTCGCGCAATCATCTTGTGGAGTGCTTCCGGAGAATATAGAGGGTATGGAGGTGATACCAGATTCCAAAATATAGTCTTCATAAAGAAATGAATAATTTAAAAGCACAAGGATTATGAAAAATATATATGCTATAATGACATTGATGCTTTGCATCTTGTTTGTAGGGTGTTCGGATGACGATGGTAATGCCGGAGTGCAATTGTTGAGAGTTGTCTCTTCCGATGTGTCTTTTGATTGTAAGGGTGGTACAGGCAGCATACGTGTTGAGTCTTCTTTAGCAATCAGTGCCAGTGCTTCTGAGGAATGGTGCCAACTGTCAGTGAAAGAGAACGTCGTTGATATGACAATATCCCCTAATCTGCTGATTGGAAGTCGTTCGGCAATGGTTGTTATCCGTGCGGGGGAGGAAGAGGCACGAGTGCCGGTTTATCAGTTGGGTGATATTTTTGATACGGATATGAAGAGTACTGACTTTACCGCAAATGGTGGTGAGTTGACTTTCAGTGTGAAGTCCAATTGGAATGTCAGTTTTGAAGAGGTTGATGAAACATGGATTACTTGTACTTATTCGGCAGAGGATGAACAAGTGACCGTTAAAGCTCTTCCTTTGACGGAAGGCGGTAAGTATCGAGTGAATACGGTAAAGGTGAAATCAGGCACACATGAATTCCCTGTTACGTTTACACAGGTTAATATGGCAGGTAAATATGCTTGCTATATTAATGGCGGAAGCGGTGGCTATGGAACTTGTCTGATTGAGGAGACAGAAACAGATTTTCTCTACAAGATAACTCCTACCGGAAGCGCATACGATGCTCCATATTATGCAAAATGCAGGAACGGACAGTTTGTTATCTACTTCGGTCAATATTTGGGAGTTTCTTCCAACGCATCTTTCCCTTGCGTTTATTTATGTTCTTATGATAAAGCAGGACGGCTCTCTTGGAATACATCTATTGAATATGTTGCTCCCTTAGACGCTGTGTACTCTAATGGGCAGATGTTTCTCGTATTTGAGGACAATGGTACGTGGAGCGAGCAGAAAGTAGACGGCTTTTATTATGGATTGTTTACTGATTTATTAGAAAACGGTGGAACGACAACCGGAAATGGAATTGCTGCTGTTACCGATTTGGTTTGGCTAAAGGTTGAGGACGAATAGGTATATAAAGTAATTTGTATGGAATAATATGTTTTGAATATGTGTAAGCGAGCGCGCTTCAAACAAGCTGAATCATAAGTCCCCTTAAAGGAGATTTGGCTTACATTAATTAAGTAGAATGGCTGTCTTGTGATAAGACGGCTATTCTTATTTGTGTATATCGAATATGGTAAGTCATCAATGGTTTATACTTCTTTTTCTTACAGATTAATTGTCTATTTCTTTGTAAGAAAGAAAGTTTTTCTAATTATTGTCTTTATGGGAAAGAAAGAATTGCTAAAACAACTGATTGTTGGATTTCAAGCATCATTGCCGGTGGAGGTTTATCCTCGTGAACTCTTTTTACCTGTCGATAGCGGGAAGATTATAACCGTGCCCGGCGTGAGACGGTGTGGTAAATCTTCTCTCTTTTTATTGTAAATAAACCAGCTTATTCGTGAACGGATTGTAACGAAGGAACAGGTACTGTTCCTCAACTTTGATGATGAACGTTTGCAACTGAATGCAGATAATTTGGATGAGATTCTCCAGGCCTATCGGGAACTTTATCCTGCGATTCCCTTGAAAGAAGTATATATGTTCTTTGATGAAGTACAAATGGCAGATGATTGGCAGCCTTTTGTACGGAGGGTTTATGAACAGGAATGCAGGCATATTTATAATGAATTGAAGTCGCAGGGAGTCAGCATTGGAAAGAATACGTTGTATGATGTGATTGTACAGACTGAGTCTATTTACCTTTTTTTCTCTTTAACTAAATATGAACCGTCGCTTGTAAAAGAGAATACAGGAGATAAGAAGTATTATTGCATTGATAATGGTTTGCGTTCCCCACAGAGTGAGGATAATGGAAAATTGTTGGAAAATGCTGTTTTCCTTTATTTGAGAAGAACGTTACGGATTCAGGAAGAGTTGCATTATTATAAAGGCAAAAAGGAGTGTGATTTTGTGGTTACAGAATTTGATAAAGTGACGCGATTGATACAAGTAAGTTATCAGATGGGTGATGAGGAAACCCGCAAGAGGGAAATAGACGGGTTATTGGAAGCTGCCCGGGCGACAAATTGTCAGGAACTCGTTATTGTCACAATGGAGACAGAGGCCGAGTGGAAAGAACAGGATATGCTGATTCGTGTGTTGCCAGCTTGGAAATGAATGCTGGGTTGAGGGTACCATATTGATTGTGGTACCCTCTGACTGATATAAATTATGGGGATTATAGTGAATTGCTTATTGAGTGATTTTTTTTAGAGAGTCTTTTTCGTATAATTCCCATCCAGGCTCTTTCCAGTGGTATTCCCATACAAGTGTGGCGGAAGAAATCTCTAGGATTTTCATGATATCGGGGTCTTCATAATCGTATCCCCCATCATTAGGATAATAAAAGATGAGGTGGACGGCACCATTTTTCAATTCCCATTTACCTGTTTCACCGGGAGTACTTGCTCCTTTGGAGTAGATGTTGAAAGTCATGTCGGATTTGAGTTCGTATCGTTTGCCGACGTTGTATGATGAATTGTCATCTTCACGTACTCCGTCTTCTATTTCATATCCGGTATGTTCGATGACTTCCCACATACCTGTCAACTCGTCTACTGAGCCTATGGAGTCTTCGTCGTCATCTCCACAGGAGTAAAAAGACAATGATGTCAATGCGATAGCTACACAAGTAGCTAGTTTCCAGATTGTTTTCATATCATTAATATTATTTTAATCATCATCCAGAGAAGCGGTATCTATGTTTATTCTATAAAATCTGAAAACATAGACACCGCATGAATGATATTGAAAAGGTTTGATTTTATTCTTCTACTGATTCACAGATACCAGAATGATGCGTCTGGACATGTTTGCTAGCAGTTATATCCTATGCTGATAGATAGATTCTTGTTCTTTACAGAATAACCGTCTTTTGCGTCTTGGAGAATGTTTGACAGGCCGAATTGATAATTCAGACCAAAGAAGAACTTACTATAGGTGAATCCTGCGCCTATGCCAAGGCCGGCATCAAATCTGTTGAGGTATTTATCTTTACCGAACAAGTCTTCTTTTTCTCCCTTATAGCTCCATTCTTCCTTGTACTTGCCACCTATGCCGTAAGCAAAGTAAGGACCGAAGTTTACTTGTAATTGCGCATTGTCGCTGAAGTCATAGCGATACGATGCCATAACTGGGATTTCAAGATATGAAGGAGTTGCTTTTGTGGTATATTTTTCATCTCCGTCATTTTCTTCGACTTTGTAACCTTTGGTGGTGTAATATAAGCCGGTTTGCAGATATAAACTTTGCAACATTGGGATATCTACACTGACGCCTGCGTTAAATCCTATTTTGTTATCAGGGGAATCACTGTCATCCTCTCCGGAGAATTTCATGTTTGAAGAGTTCATGCCGACACGAATTCCGAATGTTACGCTCTGCTCAGCCTTTTCTGTGGAGAAGAAGGTGGTGGAAGAACTGCTTGCTCTTTGTGCAGAGGCAGTGAATGCACATACTATGCATACTAAAATAAATAAAATCTTTTTCATTGTTTTTGCACTTTATATTATTACTAAAAGAAATCAAGGTTGCAACTATTGTAAGTTGAAGTTCATTTTCCAAACATTGTATATTCTATCTGCCGAACCACGTTGTGAAAGGAAAAGAATGCTTTTCCCGTCAGGTGCCCAAATGGCGGACAAGTCATTTCCAGGATGATAAGTCAGTTGCGTGAAACCGGTTCCGTCTGTACGTATCACAAAAATGTCAGTGTTGTTTATTTGTTCTTTTTCAGATATGCTACTGCCGGTACAAAGGAGCCACTTTCCGTCGGGCGAGAGTTGTGGTGTAGTAAAGCTTTTACCGGGTTGGGCAAGTATCACTTCTTCTACGCCTGTCTCGAAGTTGATTCGCCAGATTTCACTTTCTTTCTTGTCGGTAAATCTGCCGCAATATATGGTGTGGGGATTGTCAGGTATCAGACACGGAGTCATGCCGCGTGAGTAGTTCGAAAATAGATTGCTGTCTCTGTCGTAGCTCCATAAAGTGTAACTGGCCAGACCTTCTCCGCGATGAAAAAATATTGTTTTTCCATCTCTGCTGAGTACTCCTCCCAAATCATTTTCGTTTCCATTGGAGATTTGTTGTACAACGGATCCCTGATCTGCATTCACAAGGTAGATGCCGTGATGCCCGCCGCGAATTTCTGTGAAGCATAGAGTTTTTCCATCATGGCTCCATGTGAAGTCTTCTACGTTGGTTCGAAAAGTACGTTGAACGCTTGACCCACCTTTTGAGGCACTTTTAATCATGATATTCGAAGTCTTGTTTTTGTAATTAATATAACCGATTTTCTTGCCGTCCGGTGAAATGGCTATCTGTGGGTTGACCCACCAATCTAAAGTTGATTTTTTCATTGAACCCAGAAAACTTGAGTTCTTACCT
>OOBI01001613.1_pt1 | contig 11026 bp, 8 predicted proteins | sample 1671081 | NCBI WGS metagenome assembly OOBI01 (sample SAMN06348120, study PRJEB24527) | human gut metagenome | biome: human gut; feature: ankylosing spondylitis patient; material: feces | host: Homo sapiens | place: China | collected 2015-10 | reverse complement strand
TAATACCGCAAAAACCTTTACAAATCCTTTGTTTTGCATTTTACTTTTAATTTATGATGATTACTTTTTTAATTTAATTTTCAGTTAAATTCTGTCGTACACAAGTTCTTTTTGCCGTATACAAGGCTGCAAATATAGTTTTTTTTTCACATTCATGTGTAATAAGCCCTCAAATATTTGATGTTTAAGGGCTTTTTTGCTGAATTATTTCATTCCTCTGTTTTTCAGTAGTGGCTCCAAGCTTGGTTCCGCTCCACGGAAATTCCGGTAAAGCACCATCGGGTCTTCGCTGTCGCCCTTCTCCAATACGTTGTGACGGAAGAGGTCGGCGGTGTTTTTATCAAAGATACCATGTTCTTTAAAGGCTTCAAAAGCATCATTGTCCAGTACATTAGCCCATAGGTAGCTGTAGTATCCGGCTGCGTATCCGCCGATGATATGATTGAAGTAAGTCACGCGGTAGCGGGGCGCTATTTCGGGGATGAGACCGAGCTTGTCCATGGCTTCTTTTTCGAATGCAAGCATGTCTATATTCTTTACATCTGTTACGGTGTGCAGGTTCATGTCGAGGATGGCGGCAGCCAGTAATTCGGTAGTCATGAAGCCCTGATTGAAAGTCTTCTGTTGCAGTATCTTTTCGATGATTTCGTCGGGTATCACTTCTCCTGTCTGATAATGTTTGGCATACATTTTCAGTACTTCCGGTTCAGTAGCCCAGTGTTCATTGATTTGAGAAGGAAGTTCTACAAAATCGCGTACTACATTAGTGCCTGATGTTCCTTTGTATTCACATTTTGTCAGCAGTCCATGCAGAGCGTGCCCAAATTCGTGGAACAAAGTTTCTACTTCATCCATTGTCAATAGAGAGGGAGTATCGCCTACCGGTTTGGTAAAGCTGCAAACATTGCATACTAACGGACGGGTATCTCCTTGTTGTTCGCGGTAGTTGCTCATCCATGCGCCACCGCTTTTTCCGGAGCGTGGGAAATAATCGACGTAGAAGATACCGAGTTGCGAACCGTCTGCGTCTTTCACTTCAAAGACTTCCACATCCGGATGATAGGTAGGGATACCTTCGAGCTTGGTAAGGGTGATGCCATATAGTTTGTTGGCTACGGCGAAAGCACCATCGCGTACATTCTCCAGTTTGAAGTAAGGTTTTGTATCCTCTTCAGACAGGTTGTACTTTTCTTTCCGTAGTTTCTCGGTATAATACCACCAATCCCATGCTTCCAGTTTTTCTCCTTTGCCTTCCTTATCCATTAATTTTTGAAGTTCGGTAGCTTCTGCCTTTGCTTTTGGCAGTGCATAGCTCCAAAGGTTGTTTAGAAGGCTCATTACGTTGTTGGCGTTCTTTGCCATCGTTTCGTCGAGAACGAAGTTTGCATAGCAGTCGAAACCTAATAATTTAGCTTTTTCCAAACGGAGAGAAACGATCTTACGGATATTTTCCTTGTTATCGTTTTCGTCGTTGTTGTTACCGCGGTTGATGTAAGCTTTGTATATTTGTTCCCGAAGCGGGCGATTTTCTGAATATTGCAGGAAAGGCAGGCGGCTGGCATTATGCAGGGTGAATAGCCATTTTCCGGGTTGTCCGGCTGCTTTTGCTTCTTCAGCGGCGCTTTGGCGGAACCATTCGGGCAATCCTGCCAGATCTTCTTCTTTGTCAACGAAGAGTTTGAAAGCATTATTCTCATTCAGTATATTGTTGCTGAAAGTAATGCCGAGTGTAGAAAGTTCCTTGTTGATTTCGCGGAGGCGGGTTTGGTCTTCGGCATTAAGGTTTGCTCCGGAACGGACAAATCTTTTATAAGTCTTGTCCAGCAGACGTTCTTGTTCCGATGTCAGGTTCAGTGAATCCTTCTTTTGATAGACGTCGTTCACGCGCTTAAACAGTTTCTCGTTCAGAGAGATATTATCATCATGTTCTGAAAGAACCGGTGCCAGTTTGATGGAAAGTGCGGTTAGTGAGTCAGTCGTTTCCGCATCTGTCATATTGAAGAAAATGGCGCTCACGCGGTCCAGGATAGGTGCGCTGTTATCCAAAGCTACAATTGTATTTTCGAATGTCGGAATTTCCGGACTTTCGATGATAGCTTCGATGTTTTGATTCTGCTCTTCTATCCCTTTCAGGAAGGCAGGTTCATAGTGCTCCAATTTAATCTTGTCGAAAGAAGGAACACCATACTGGGTTTGAAACTCTGTAAAGAAAGGATTGCTTTCTGTTTTCGTAGCACAGGAGTACATCATACAACTTACTGCTAAAATGGTTAGTGTCTTTTTAATCATCATAAGTGTTTTTTATTAGAGTTTTCAGTTCTCATCGTTTACTGATATAGCACCAGATCGGGTAGTGGTCTGATGCTTTGATAGACCGGTCTACCGTGCAATTGTAGGCTTTCAGGTTGGGGCTAATCAAGATATTGTCTATGCGGAAATAGAACTTGTTCTGATTGTAGGAAATGCCCAATCCTTTACCGGACTGTGTGAACGCATCATCTAGTTTTTGAGTCAGGATGCGATGTGTATACGAGATAGAACCGTCGTTGAAATCACCGCATACAATAGTTGTCGGATATTTACATGCTGCAATGGCTTTAGCCACAGAATCAGCTTGTGAAGCCCGGATAGCCGATGCTTCCGCCAGTTTTCTGATTAATTGCCTAAGTCCGGTTTTTACTTTCTTGGCATTCGGGTCTTTAATCATATCCTCATACATCCCTCTGTCTTCTTTGGTGAGTTTGTTGGATTCCAGGTGGTTGTTGATTAATGTAAGAGTGTCGTTATTTACATTCAATACATATTTCATGGAACCGTTATAATTACTTTCATATTTGATGGGATGTATCGAGAGTATGGGGAACTTGGAGAAACAGGCAAGTTGCACATCTCCTTTCCCTTGTTGGTGGACGGATTGGTAAGGATAGGCTTTCAATGCTTTTTTAATATCCTGTTCCGTCAGGTATTTCTTGTTGGTAGCGGTGTTATATTCTTGCAGACAGATAATATCGGCGTTGCTATCTACAAGATAAGATAATACAGGGTTCTTTCCATCTTTCTTCTCCAGATTGTTGAAACTCATTACGTTATAGGATAGGATTTTGATGCTTCCTTCCGGTATGGTTTTAGTGGTGGAGTTAAAAGGAATATAAGTTCGTATCTGCGGAATACAAATCAGAAAACCGATGGCAGGCAAGAGCGCATAGCGGTAGTTGACGAATGCCCAGAAGCCGATAAAAATCAGATTAATCGTCAGGAATATCGGAAATGCAAGTCCCAAGCTGGAGGCAAGTGGGTTTATTTTCGGGTTAAGGTAAGGGCTATAAGCGCTTAATATCAACGTTCCCACGAAGAGAGCGTTGACAGCAAGTATCAGATATGCGACAAATTTGCCAATATGTTCCATTCTTTTATCTTTTGCTTGCGTCGAACAAGCTTTTCTTTTCTTCAGTTGTCAGACTGTCGTAACCGGATTTTTTTAGTTTTTCCAAAATACGGTCCACTTCATCAGACTGTGCTTTTTTGTGGGCATTGTAATCATAATCCTTCTCGCGACCGGTGGCACTGTTTCCATAGTGTACCTTCATTTTCGGTTTCCGTTTCCATGTTTTCTTCTGAAACAAGGAGATGAAACCATCCAGAATCCAGTTGATCCAGGAAGTCAAATCAGTTCCTTTATTTAGGCTGGCGGCAAACCAGAGTCCAGCAAGAGCACCGCCCAGGTGGGCGATATGTCCTCCGGCATTACTTGAGGTGATGGATAATACATCGATTCCGATGACAACCAGTGCCAGATATTTGAGACGGATAGCACCGAAAAGAAAAAGTTGCACCCTGTAATTAGGCTCACGATAAGCCGTAGCGGCTACGATGGCTAATACGGAAGCCGAAGCTCCTACCAATGTTGAGCCTACCACTTGCGAACTGAATAAAGGAAATACATTGTAGGCGATCATATACAGTAAACCTCCGCAGATACCTCCCAATACATATAGCCCTCTTAAATGTTTGGCCGAGAAAAAGTAGAGAAACAAACTTCCGAACCAATACAGCCAGAGCATATTGAATAAAATATGCAGGATACCGGCATGCATAAACATATAAGTAAATAACGACCACGGCTGATGAATAAATCCGATAAAGGATGCCGGTAAGGCAAATATACCGAATATATCGGGGGTACTTACTTCAAAAAGTCGCAGGAAAACGTTAATCAACGTGCCGATCAGAAAGATGCCTACGTTGATATAAATCAGTTGGATGAAAATATTTCCTCTTCTGAATGTCTCCTTTAAATCAGCTATAATATGTCCCATTGTTATTGCTTTTTTTTCTCCAATATAAAATCAGGATCAATCCGAATAGCATTCCTCCCAGGTGAGCAAAGTGAGCGACATTATCTCCGGCGCTATTGGCAAGCCCTGCCCATAATTCAATTGCGGCATATCCTATCACGAAGAACTTCGCTTTGATAGGGAAAGGCAGCGGAAAGATGAACAACCGGTTGTTGGGAAACAGCATGCCAAATGCCAGCAAAATGGCGTAAACGGCTCCCGAGGCACCTACGGTGGTCATCATGTTCAGATATTGCTCCATAGGGATAACGCCATATCCGATCAAATTCACTTGTGTATGTTGGCTAAGTTCTATCACATATTGAATATATTGCACTCCTTCCTGGATAAGTCCCGCACCGATACCGCAGAGAATATAGTAGAAGAGGAAACGTTTGGGTCCCCAGGTTTGTTCGAGAATCGGTCCGAACATGAAAACTGCAAACATATTAAAGAAAATGTGGCTGAATCCGCCGTGCATGAACATATAAGTGATAAGCTGTGCCGGATTAAAGTCACTTGCGAGGAAAAAATGTAATCCCAGATAATTCGTTAAATCCAGGCCGTAACGTTGGGCTACGATTGTCCCGAAAAATACTAGTACATTGATAATTATCAGGTTTTTAGTTACAGTTGGCATCATTTTAATTTCTGAATATTTAGATAATAGACGCAAAAGTACGAATAAATTCTGTTTTAAAGCATGAAAAACGCTTCCTATTAGCTCTTTTTCAATAATTTGCTGCGTTTTTTTTATGTTTTTATTTGATATGTTGTTTTGTTCGGCTATATTTGTGGAATCAATCCATTGTGGGATAATCTTTTGTGTAACAAATATATTAATTAATCATTTTACGTATTATGAATAAGTCTGATCTTATTAGTGCAATGGCTGCTGAAGCTCAAATGAGCAAAGCCGATGCAAAAAAAGCACTTGATGCTTTCATCACTTCAGTTACTAATGCTATGAAAGCTGGTGACAAAGTATCTCTCGTAGGTTTTGGTACTTTCTCTGTAAGCGAAAGAGCTGAAAGAACTGGTATTAACCCTTCTACAAAGGCAACTATTACTATTCCTGCTAAGAAAGTAGCTAAATTTAAAGCTGGTGCTGAATTATCTGCAGCTGTTGAATAAGATAGATAGTTGAAAGAAATTAGGAGAGGAGACGCGATGCGTCTCCTTTTTTTGTATCTTTGTGCGCAAGAAATAACTTGATTATGAAGATAGAAGATAAACTTGTAGCGTCCGTTATCAGCGGACTGAAAGCACTCTACGGTCAGGAAGTCCCTGAAAAGATGGTGCAAATGCAAAAAACAAAGAAAGAATTTGAAGGACATTTGACACTGGTCGTGTTCCCTTTTTTGAAGATGTCGAGAAAAGGACCGGAACAGACGGCACAGGAGATCGGTGAATATCTGAAGGCTAATGAACCGGCTGTAGCTGCCTTTAATGTGATAAAAGGTTTCCTGAACCTGACTATCGCATCGGCTACTTGGATTGAACTGCTCAATGAGATTCAGGCTGACGAGCAATATGGTCTGGTAAAAGCTACCGAAACTTCTCCGTTGGTAATGATCGAGTATTCTTCTCCGAATACAAACAAACCGCTTCACTTGGGACACGTGCGTAACAACCTTTTAGGTAACGCATTGGCTAACATTGTAGCTGCCAACGGCAACAAGGTAGTAAAGACTAATATCGTAAACGACCGTGGTATCCATATCTGTAAATCCATGCTGGCATGGAAGAAATATGGAAACGGCGAAACTCCGGAGACTTCCGGCAAGAAAGGCGACCATCTGGTAGGCGATTATTATGTCTCTTTCGATAAACATTATAAAGCGGAACTGGCAGAACTGATGGCCGGATTTACAGCACAAGGAATGAGTGAAGATGAGGCTAAGGCGAAAGCCGAGGCAGCATCTCCTTTGATGCAGGAAGCCCGTGAAATGTTGGTGAAGTGGGAAGCCGGCGATCCGGAAGTACGCGGATTGTGGGAAATGATGAACAACTGGGTATACGCCGGATTCGACGAAACCTATAAAAAGATGGGCGTCAGCTTCGACAAGATATATTATGAATCTAACACCTACCTCGAAGGAAAAGAGAAGGTGATGGAAGGACTGGAAAAAGGCTTTTTCTTCAAAAAAGAGGATGGTTCCGTATGGGCTGACCTGACTGCCGAAGGACTGGACCACAAATTACTCCTCCGTGGTGACGGTACTTCTGTCTATATGACACAGGATATAGGTACGGCTAAACTTCGTTTTGCTGATTATCCGATTGATAAGATGATTTATGTAGTGGGTAACGAACAGAATTATCACTTCCAGGTACTTTCTATTTTGCTTGATAAGCTTGGTTTCGAATGGGGTAAGAGTCTGGTTCACTTCTCTTACGGAATGGTGGAACTGCCGGAAGGTAAGATGAAGTCCCGTGAAGGTACTGTGGTGGACGCTGACGACTTGATGGAAGAAATGATTTCCACTGCCAAAGAAACTTCACAAGAACTCGGAAAACTGGATGGTTTGACACAGGAAGAAGCGGATGATATTGCCCGTATCGTTGGTCTGGGAGCTTTGAAATATTTCATCCTGAAAGTGGATGCCCGTAAGAACATGACGTTCAATCCGAAAGAATCTATCGACTTCAATGGTAATACAGGGCCATTTATCCAATATACTTATGCACGTATTCAGTCGGTGCTCCGGAAAGCGGCAGAATCGGGTATTGTCATTCCTGAACAGATTCCGGCTGGCATTGAATTGAGCGAAAAAGAAGAAGGCTTGATTCAGATGGTGGCTGACTTTGCGGCTGTTGTAAAACAAGCCGGTGAAGATTATAGCCCGTCTATTATCGCTAATTATACCTATGATTTAGTGAAAGAATACAATCAATTCTATCACGATTTTAGCATTTTGCGTGAAGAGAATGAGGCGGTGAAAGTATTCCGTATCGCTCTGTCTGCTAATGTAGCCAAAGTTGTTCGTTTGGGAATGAACTTGCTGGGTATTGAGGTTCCTTCCAGAATGTAAGACTTTCTCTGAACAAAATATACTTCTGCGGGGTTTCTTTTATATATAAAAGGAATCCCGTATGTTTTATTCCCCCCATCCCTTACTTCGGAAGAGAGAAACGGAAACTGCTACTGTCTCTTATTCCGAACTGCTGTTTGACCTGATCTATGTTTTCTCGGTCACGCAGCTTTCACATTATTTGCTCCATAATCTTACTTGGGCAGGATTATTGAAAGAAACCATCTTGTGGTTTGCTGTCTGGATGTTATGGCAACACACCATTTGGGTGACTAACTGGTTTAATCCGGATACTAGGCCGATTCGTATTCTTCTTTTTATCGCATATTATTGCTGTGGTTGCTTTAGCTTTACTGCTTTCCTGGCCTTATCACATTTCTTTATTGACAATGAATATCCTGGTGACATCTGTTTTTATATTTGTGATTGTGTTTGATATGTTATTTCCTGATAAAGGTTTTAAGATCAAATGAAAAAGCCAGACTAAGTTTAACCCTAGTCTGACTTTTCATTATTGTTGATGACTGTTATTTTTTAGGGTATTTGTACCAGTCTTTGGCTTGTGCTCCATTAGATTTAACCCATGTTGCAAATTTCGGATATGATTCGTCTATCCTTACGCCTTCTTCAGGGATAGGGAATTCGCTAATTGGCATATTGAGAGCAAATGGCATTAAGTCTATCGAAACATAATATAATCCCTCATCAGGTCTGGAAACATCTTTGCCAGTGCCTAATAGTGATGGATTGGCTTTATCTGTAGGGGGATATTTTACCAAATGCACTTCTCTACCTCTGGTTTTATCTGACTCTACGAAAATAAACGGATTATAAGGTGGTAATACGTTTTTTGAGCTTACATCATTCACTTGAATTGTTACAGTATACTTTTTGTCTGCTTCTTCTTTTCCGTCAAAAATCCTCATGTTATCAAATAATAAAATTGTAGGATGAGATTGGCCGGTCTCTGTTTTCCCAGGCATATATTGAGATTTGGAGGCATAAGAAGGCCCTTCAATAGAAACATCACTAATATCGCTGTTAGCGATGTTATGTAATTGATAGCCAAAGCCGTTTATCAAATAACCTCCTCGGTGAAACGGAGTGAATTCATCAACAATTTTGTATACCCGATTTGTCAATATGGATTTATATACTTTACTCTTATATCGTATCATGACATCATTCATGTCATAATCTCCCTGTTCCGGCCATAAGTCCTCGAATGTCAATATTCCGGAGTAAGTAGTGTAGTTGTCTTCATCAGTTGGAACTTCAGGATCTTCGGGCAAAGGAGGAACTACTTCTTCATCAATCGCATTTTTTTCGGAAGTATGGATATAGAAAATGGCATCGCAATAATCTAAGTCTATATTATCCTCAAATCCTATTGCTACAATTTGATTGGATTCTGTATCTCGCAGTGATACGGTTCTTTGTCTCTTTATGCCATCACTTCCCGCTTTGTTCAAAATGGTAGTAGAGTATCGGGTTCCCATGCCTTGAACAAGGTCACCTTGAACGTATTCATCTAAAGGCTTGCTTCTGAATCCCATGCCTTGCAGACACCAACCAATAGTGATCCCAGCAGGAAATTTTTCTTCAAATTTACCTTCTTTTTCGTTCCAGTATTTCAATTTAACTTCATCGCCACAAACTAAAGCACCCACTCCGGCTGTTTTATAAACAGGAGAAGCATTTGGAAATGCCAGTACCTTTTGGATATTTTCCAGAGTGGGTGTTTCGCCAGTAGGATAAGTGTAATATCCCACAGTGTTGTACCAAGCGGCAGTACTATTGACAAATACAAGACTTACTTCGGTTTCTTTAGTGATAGGGATGTCTGATATCATTTTTCCGTTAAAGAATTCGGGATAGTTGTCACGAATGCTTTTCCCGTCCGTTTTTCTAAAAACGTTTTTTATATTATAAAGTACGCTGGCAGGCGGAATATTTTTTTCTGCAGATAAGTTATTGGGACGTCCGTTGTCGTTCCAGTCTACATTGGGTAGAAGCATCCAGTCATCCTGATATTTATGCTGATTGGTTGTCACTCCTCTGCTGACGGGTGTTGATGCTTTTGCGAGTAGAGATTGAATATACTCATTTTGGTTGAAAGAAATACGATGGTCTTCGCCAATTGTGAGTTTTACAGGCGATGCTGCACCTAAATAGTCGGATGATAACCATACTTCTGAAATATCTGCCCGTATAGTTATTCCATCTTCATTGAACGTTCCCTTTTTGCTGGTGGCGGCACGGTAGAAAGGTTCTATGTCTTTTTTCTTCCAGCTACCATCTTTATCATTTACTTCAATCGGGTCTTGATCATAAATTTCAAAAAGAACCACATAATCTTCCTTGAAGCCATAGTCAATGTCTATAGCCAGATTCTGGTTCATGTTGAAATCAAAAAAGCTTTCTTTGGGAAGTTTTTCCGGCTCTTGAAATAAATCACGCTGGTTGTCTACACAACCACATATTAATGGGGCACAAAATAGACCCATTAATGTTTTTACAAATATTGTTTGTTTCATAAGTTTTTGAAAATAAGTAAAATAAATGGCAGATATATAAAAAGATTTATATATCTGCCATCATTCTTATTTTATTTTCTTACTTCTTTTTCGAAAACTTCTTTTTTGGTGCTGGATTCGCTCCTTTTTCGTCTTGAAGCTTGATTAAGTCGAGACAACTTTTCAGCGTTAAATCCTGTGGGACAATATCTTTGGGGATTTTATAATTGGAACCTTTATAGGTAATATAAGGTCCATAGCGTCCGTTCAGAATCTCGAGTTCCGGTTCCTCTTCAAACTTCTTGATGTGGCGTTCCACTTCTTTCTGGCGTTTGTCTAAAATGAGTTGTTCCGCCTCTTCTAAAGTAACTTCCATCGGGTCGAGTCCTTTAGGGAGCGATACATATACCTTATTATGCAGGATATACGGACCGAAACGGCCTACACCGACACTGACTGTCTTTCCTTCATATTCGCCCAATGTACGAGGTAATTTGAATAATTCCAGTGCTTCTTCCAATGTAATGGTTTCCATGGACTGGCCCTTCTTCATTTGTGCAAAGCGTGGTTTTTCTTCATCTTCTACAGTACCAATCTGTACAACAGGACCGAAGCGGCCAATCTTAACGGAAATGGGTTTTCCTGTCTCCGGGTCTTCTCCTAGGATGCGTTCGCCTACTTTATGTTCCGTCTTGATAGCCAACGTGCTTTCTACAGACGGGTGGAACTTATCATAGAAATTCTTCATGATAGAAGTCCACTTTACTTCTCCTTCTGCAATTTCGTCAAATTCCTTTTCTACGCTGGCGGTAAAGTTGAAATCCAGAATGTCCGGGAAATATTCGGTAAGGAAATCATTTACCACAGTGCCAATATCCGTTGGTAGTAATTTAGCTTTTTCTGCGCCGGTAATTTCAGTATGATTTTCGTCTTTAATCTGATGATCCTTTAATGTCATGACATTAAACTGACGTTCTTCACCGTCTTTATTGCCTTTCTCTACATATTCACGTTGCTGGATGGTAGAGATGGTAGGCGCATACGTAGACGGGCGTCCGATGCCCAGTTCTTCCAACTTACGTACAAGACTTGCTTCCGTATAGCGTGGAGGGCGTTGGGTGAAACGTTCGGTTGCGATGAT
>OOBI01001605.1_pt1 | contig 11064 bp, 9 predicted proteins | sample 1671081 | NCBI WGS metagenome assembly OOBI01 (sample SAMN06348120, study PRJEB24527) | human gut metagenome | biome: human gut; feature: ankylosing spondylitis patient; material: feces | host: Homo sapiens | place: China | collected 2015-10 | reverse complement strand
TGCCGGAGTTCGCAAAGACCTACTTTGATTATTCGGCTTTTGCCCATGACCTGTTTATGACTGATTACTGGATGGAAGACGGCTTTGTTTTCCGTTGTGCCTGATTACTAACCGGGTGGAGCAATCCACCCGCAACACACCAAGACAATGAAAGTATATAATAAGATAACGACTTTTTTACGATGGTTTATACTTGCTTTTATCATCTATCAAGCAGCCAGCAGCACCGCCGGAATGTGGATAGCCCTAATCATAGGCTTTTTTATTATTCGGTTCGTTCTCCGGTTGTGTATTTCTGCCGTTTACCTGTTTTGTATGGCTTTTATTTTTATTGTACTGCTTTGGGCTGCCTGATACTTGTAAGCAAAGACTGTTGCGCTACATAAAATAGATAACTCCGCTGAATAATGAACAATACCGAGAAAGACTTCTTCTCGGTATTGCTTTTCTTGTATTATAATTAATCAGCTATTCGGTGATAAAACTCTTTTGTTTGTTTTTCATCAACTAAAATTTCTAAAAAAGACTTTATGTTATCTTTTATTTCAGGCTTATTTAGTATAATGTCACCAAGTGCTCTTAATCTATTCAGTTGTGCTGCTCCTCTAATTCTTGCTTTTAATATTTGGTTTGTTTGAATTGTATTAACAAATTCTTCCGCAGATTTATTGTCGAATTTTTCAAACATTTTGCTGATTGTTGGCGCGGCTGCATTTGAATAAAAAGTAGTTCGTGAATAGCTGTAGCTTGAACCTCTATAACCTACGAAAGTTAGCGTGAGCGCAGAAACGAGCCTTCCAATCAATTCGTCAGGGACGACAGAGCCATATGCTTCTAAATTCTTCACAGCTCTTGCTTCTTCTGCCCAATCATCTAAATGTTCTTCTAAAAATTTAATTTTAGGCTCGTAAATTAAACGTCTTGTAGTTGTACTCAAATATCTTAAGCCATCAACAAGAATAAGTAATTCTATTGCCTTTTTATTTGTTTCGGCATCACCTTCAAGGTAAGTTTTATCAAATCTTTTCCCAATCTGTTGTCTTGTTTCCTTTGGGAGAACTCTCCATAAAATGGGAAAACTAAATTCTATGTTTGCTCTAAATCGTGTTGATATAGAATCTCCAATGTAGTAAGTAGCTATTTTATTCGTCATTTCATTTTTATACACTTCAGGTAAATCAATAAATGCCTGTTCAACAGCTAATTCATTTTTATCATAAGCATCGGTATCCATTTTTATTATATAATCATTGACATTTATAATAGGTACAGGATATTCTTGTGATAAAACATAACGATTGCAATCTGCAATCATATTTAATACCTTAAATAAATTAGGGTCAGAACTATCAGGGTGTCCATCAAATATATTTCTTGTTTCTCTGGCTTGATGCATTATTTTTTTTGCTTCCCAACTAAGTACGCCTATTCTATACGCACCCTCAATTAAATCATTGTCTGTTATATTGTTTTGAAAGTCCTCGTATGTTTTGACATTTTTAGACATCTCTTTATTAAAGAGGTCTAAGCTTCTATGCATTACTTTTTTTCTTAAATCATCAACAACAGCATTCCAATAACAGCCAATTGTACTTCGTAATCCACCTGCCATAAGGACTGTTCTCGCTTCTCGGACATTAATTAACTCTTTTTGCAAATAATCAAGTTTATCCGCAGGTAATATTATTTCTGATGGTGTTTTTTTTACTAAGTCAGCCATAACTATTTATTTTGTATAATTTATTAAAAGTATACAAAGTTAATCACAAAAGAAACACTCGACAATATTTCGTTGAGTGTTTCTTAACATGTTTCTTAAAAAAGGGTTATTCTTATTTTTCCTTATTGTCATTGGTGAACGAGAAGGAAAGCTGTTGTAACGTCCCGAAGCTATCCTGAAAATACACATCTACCGTTTGTTGGTCGGTCGATGCAGAGGTATAATAAAGCCGGAATGTCTCACCCGGAAGCGGGTACAGGTCATTCGGCAGTAAAACCGTCCCATCGGACATTTTCAGCGTACCCACCCCGTCCGGCTGGAAATAACGGATGAAATACTTTGTTTCCTCAAACCGCCCGTCCCGGTGAAGCTGGCAGCGTATTTCTGCCGTTTCACCTACCTTTAATTTTTTCGGCACTGGCATCGTTTCGATACTGAACGGGTAAGACTGCTGTATATCCACGTTGTCACTACACGCACCCACCAATAACAAGGCAGCCACCATGTAGCACCCTGTTAGCATCTTATAAATTACATTTCTCATATACATTATATATAATAGGTTAGTTTATCACATTATAAATTTCAGCCCCACGCCAAACTGTGTATGGAACTTTCCGACTGAAGAACCGAACAGGCATCTTTCCCGTGCGTTAATCAGGAATACCACCCGGTCGGTAATATAGCTCTCCAGTTCCAGCGTCAGCGCACCGCCATAAACAAAACCGTCCTTATCGGTCAGGGTCGAACCATCGGGCAGTAATTTATCACCCCAGTTACTTGTCTCATATCCGGCAAGGGCAGACAAGCCCAGCGAAAGGAAAAAAGTTTTCTTCCGGTCTGAAAGGAAATTCAGATAGTAACCGCCCTCGCCTGTAAACTGGCTGACTGGTATTTGCAAATCCTTGTAGGGGTAATGCTTTTCGAGGTATTCCCCGCCGATAACCCACCTGTTCCCGTTTTTGGTATAGGTACTCATGGCAGCCCCGAAGTAATAGGCGAAATCGCTTTTACTGTTCCAGTGAACACCGTCCGCCATGCCGCCCGTAACCTGCAAGCCTTTCATTCCCGGCAGACATCTTTGTGCGTGTGCCTGGTTGAAAGTCAGGCACAGCGCAAAAAGGGATATAATACAGCATATCCTTTTCATGTTCATTTGATTTTAAGTTCGTTAATCACTTTGGCTGCCACTATATCCGAATTTTCCACCCGGATAGTTTGGTGTCTGCCCCCGTTCTTTTCCACCAGTTCGATAACTAATATCTTATCGTCAGGGATAGTGAACTGCGGAACGGTGTACACGGTGCGGACGGTACTTTTACCACCGATAACCAGTATCTCGTTATAGCTCCGCACCGGGTCAATAACCGTTTCCTGAATAGCCGTTCTTTTGGCTACTTTCTTATCCACAATCTTGAAACGGATAAAGTCGGTATCAAACGGCACGTTTGAACTGTTCTTTGTTTGTGTGTGTATGTAGAACAGCCCGTTATGCGAATAAATCCCCTTTACCAAGAACTGCACCCCGAACCGTTTGCATCCCAAATGCTTTATTTCCCGGTCATTGTTCTTGTAGATGGACTGCATAATCAGCTTTACCAAAAGCGGGCTTTCGTTACCCAGTTCACGGAAATAGATGTTCATCCGGGTATGGCTGAAATCCGTTGTGTCCTCATTCTCCAAGAAGTCTTTCATTTCGATGTTCAGCATTTCCGGTTCGTGTGCGTATTTTGCATTGAAACTGTAAAAGCTGCCATCCTCACAAATCACGCTGAAATTGGTTTCACCGGGAAAGCCCTCTGTCGTAGCCTTGACCCTGACAACATTTTCCGCCCCGTCCGCTTTTCCGGCAATGATGTAGTTACTGCCTAAGTCCACGTACTTAACGGCAGACGGGAAAATAAGGTGTACCGTTTTGGCGAACGTCACCTGTACGCCGTAAGGTGTCACCATTTGGCGGTAAGGCAGCTTTTTTGTAATACCCTGATACAAATCGTTACTTTGTGCTTTCATTGAAACCACGCCCAAGAGTAGGGCAAACATGATAATTAACTTTTTCATTTTGGATTGAAATTTTTATGGTTGATAAATAAATTACTGTTGTTTGGCGTAAAGCATCACCTGATAGTTCGCTTTCAGGTGTACTTTTACCGTTCTGAACTTCTTGGCAAGGTATTGCGAACCGCCTTGCATCAAGCCCCTTGTAATATCCATTGCGACCTGCTGCCCGGCACTTTGCGCAAAGGAAATGCTCGTTCCCAGTCCCGCACCGATATTCGCCATCGCTTCCTTTGCCGCTTCCTGTTCCAGTGACGAGGGAACGGAAAGCCCCTTTTGCCCGTCACTGTCGTAAACGGCAAGTTCCACCGGAATGATATTACCCGCATATTCGAGCGAGGACACCAGTATGTCGAGCCGTTCCCCCTGCACTTTGGCACTTCCTGAAACAAGGCTGTTTTTCGGGACAATCACGTTCCCCGCCTGTAACGGTTCTAACAGCCGGAGCTTGACGGTCTGCCCGTCCGTAAGTGTTTGGTCGTTATGCACACACGCCCGGATAGTGTTCTTTCCCATCGAATAACCACTGCCGACCGCCGTATTAAACCCGTAATTGCGTGGCTTGCTGTATTCGGCGATAAATTCGGCGTTGCTCATAGGTTGCTGCAATCCTGAAACCGTCCTGTCCGATACCGTTTTTACAGGTGTGGCATTTCCTTTGCCCTGAACGGTTGCGGTAGGTATCGCTTGCGCTACTTGTTCCTGCTGTCCGCCGTTCATATACTTTGCCGCCAGTTCGTAGGACTTTTCCATAAGAGCCACCTGTTCATCCATGTTGCCCGCACCGCCTTCTTTCGCATCGAGCCGGGCAGTGAGTTCTTCCACCTGACGTTTCAGTTCCTCTTTTTCCTTGTCCTCTTTCGGCGTTTCGTAGAAACTGCCTAACTGACGGTTCATATCCCGGTAAGCTGCCGCCGAAGATTGGATAGAGGAACGGCTATTGTTCGGCGCACCCGCCCCGAAATCTATTACATTGGTTTTCGGTTTTTCCGCCGGAGCATCATCTATCAGGGTCAAATCTTCCCCGTTCCCGTTTTCCTCTCCGAGCGAAAAAGCAAAATCCTGTAAGGAGCGCATCTTGTCCGCCTGTTTGTTCTCCATTTGTTCCTGTTCGTAAGCTGTCTTTTTATCGCTGATTATCCCGTCCCCTTTGGGTTGCGGAATATCGGCGTTAAATCCGCCCACGTTTTCCACCTTTGCTTCGTCCTTATCGGACGGTGCAAAAATCAGGTACATAGACCCTAAGAAAACCAGTCCCATAAGCGGGTAAACCAGTAATTTCTTTCGCTGCTGTATCTGCTGCGGGGGCAGTTCTTTTTTTTCCTTTACCTGTTTTTCAGGTTCTTTCTTCCTGTCCGTTTCCGGTGCGGGAACTTCATTTTTCACTTCTTTTTCTTCCATTGTCTGACTGATTAAAAATGTTCGTACTGTCTTTACTTTGTAACTGCAACTGCCTGATGTGTTCTATCCGTATGGTTTCGCCATCCTCTTTTCCTATCCGGAAAATGGATGATACCATAAAGTAGATGGATAGCCCGCCGAAGAACAGGAGCATAAGCAGGATTACCGCCAGCCTTATTTCCGGTGTCATGCGCCCGCACAGGCGGCGGAGTTTTTCATCCGCCCAGTCCTGCACATGGGTAATTGCCTGATTAACCGGAGAGAGAATTTTCCGTATCATGGCTTACCGCTTTATGGTGTTCAAATCCTTGTTTTCCGTTATCTCGAAACTTTCCATCATAAAGCCGTGCGGGTTATTATCACTTCTTACGGCGTTCAATAACCGGCAACGGGTGACAAGGCTTCTTTCCGTCACGCTGCTTTCACGGATAATCATTTGGCGGGCATAGGTAGCCACCGCATAGGGGTACACATCGAAATTACAAGAAACACTGTCTATCTGTATGGTCTGGCTGATATTGCCCGAAATAATACGGTTGTAATATCCCTTTTCCGAGAGGTCACGGTAATAGTTAAATGCGCTCTTATCGGCGAGGAACAGTGACCGTTTGATATTGCTTTCGATAGCGTTCTTATCCGGTGAGAGCGTGAAAAAGAGTTCGTGAAAACGCTTCACGTGTTCCCTTGCTTCGACCGGACGGTTTTGTGTCAGGTCTTGCGAAAGCGCAAGCATCAACGATTTGCCACCGTCCAGCACATAAATCTTTTGCCGTTGCGCTTCGGCAAACGTGTAGGAGTTCCAAACGGCATAACCCGTTATCAGGGTACACATAACGACAAACACGATACCGAAAAGCCGTATCTGTTTGAAACTGGTTTCAATATTCTTTAAACTTTTAAATTCCATCTTGATTTTTAATTATTGGTTACTTTTGATTAGTTTACCGCCGACCCTGCCGCCAGCGTTCCCGGTGGCTGCTCCGGCTACCGCACCAACTCCGCTACCTGTTTTGTTAGCTGCACTGTTTATATTCCGGCTCATGTTGCCCATTCCGCCCGCCTGAATAACCCAGTTCGATACGGTGGGAATTGTGAAGTAACCGATGATACCGATTATCATAAAAATTATGTACACTGAATTGCTGCTATCGGGTACGAAATTGGGGTCTGATAGCTCCTGAATATCCTTTTGGAGCATAAGCACTTGTATTCGGGCAAGAATGGAACTGAACAGGTCTGAAACGGGTAGCCACAGGTAAACGGAAATGTACCTTGTTATCCATTGGGTCAGTGTCGCCTGAAAGCCATCATATACACTGATGGCAAAGGCTATCGGACCCAGTATGGCAAGGACAATCAAGAAAAAGGTTCGGATAGTGTCTATCACAAGGGCTGCCGATTGAAAGAGCAGTTCCAAAAGTTCCCTGAACCAGTCCCGGACGGATTGCTTGATATTGTGGGCTGCCCTATCCATGTACATACCGCCCATTGTGGCAATATCTTTGGCAGACCATCCCAGTTCGTCAATCTGTTTATCAAACGCTTCATCCGAAACAAGGTAAGCCGTTTCCGGATTGCGCACCATCGCTTCATATTCCAGTTTGTCCTTTTGCGCCCGGTAGGCGTTCATATCGAAAGTTTGCGTTTCGAGCATATTGTTACACCCCTTGACTACTGGCGACATCACGCTGTTAATCGTACCCAGTACGAATGTGGGGAAGAACATAATACAGAAGCCTATTACAAAGGGACGGAGCAAAGGGTAAACGTCTATCGGTTCGGCACTGGCGAGCGACTGCCATACTTTGGCAGCCACATAAAACAAAGCCCCCAGTCCCGCTATTCCTTTGGCTACCCCCGCCATGTTCCCGCATAGTGGCATCATATCCGTGTATAAACTACGGAGTATCTGATGCAGGTTATCAAATTCGATTGCTAATAACATACTACTTATTTTTAGAAGTTACCAGTAACGTTCATCCGCCGAACCATACAAAGCCATTACCCGGTCGGTGTCCTTTTTCTTTTTCGCCCGCAGGTAGGAAACAGAAATATTCTTGCGGGTATAGTAACTCACCAAATCCCGGTAGTTCCTGATGGAGTTATACGTCCGGTCGATAACGTCCATCCGTTCTTTATCCGACATGGAAAGCCCGTTGATGTTCACCACGCTTTTCATTTCTTCCAGTACATCGGAACTTTCCTGTAACAGTTGGGTGTAGCCGTAGGCGATGGCTGAAAGTTCGTCCGGCGTATAGTTTTCATCCGAAAGCATCTTCTGAAAACTGTTCACATATATATCTGAAATCTCCCCGATAAGCAGAATAGACTTCTGTACTTTCCGTGCATCTTTGACAAGGTTATGCACTGATTTTAAGGCATCGTAGTACTCCTTGCCTTGATTGTACAGCTTTACCGTTTCTTGAAAATTCTTTATCATTGTTTGGGCTGTGGATGATGTCTGCACGATGTTCTTTGACGCATTGATAATCCCTTGTGCCAAGTTGCCGGGGTCACTCACCACCCACTGTGCGTTTACCTTTCCGGCAAACAGGCTGCATACTACGAGCAGCATTATAATCTTTGTTCTCATACGCTTATTTCTTTATTGGTTGGTTACCCCGTTTGTATTCTCCGCCGGGTGAAAGCAAAATCCGGTCGTTCTCCTTATCGTAGGTCAGCAGGACGGACAACCCCGTTTCGATGAACAGGTTTCCGTCTTGTTCTGAAATCTGATAGGTTTCCGTTTGGATAGTCCCCCGGTAGGTCTTTCGATAGGTCGTTACCCGGTAATGCCCGTTTTCCTCAAAGAGAGAGAACGCCGGACGGTTTTTCACGCTTTCCCAGTCACCACGCATCGCCCTAAGACGGTCGGTGTTTGTTTCCTTACAGGAAGAAAGCCCCAGTAACAAGGTGCATAACAGCACCGGAAACAAGAATTTTAAATGTTTCATACTGAATGACTTTTAAATTGTTAATTGATTATTTTTCGGGATTGCGCTTGCTTTCGGCAAGCCGTTTGATAGCCAGTTCGAGGTTGCCACCTAACTTTTCGGACAAGGCAAAAAGTTCCATCTTTTCCGTTTCTTCGGTCGTATATGTAAAATATTCGTCCAAACTTACTTCTGTGGCATATACGGCTGATTGTGTACCGCCTAAGCCTATCCAAACTTCCTTGTATTTCCGGTTCGGATGGTTGGCAAGGTTGATGGAAAGCACCTGTGAACGTTCCTTATCGGTCAGTCCCAAAAGGTTCTGTATGCTATCGAATTTATTAAGGTATTTCCGTTGGTCGAGCAGTATCTTACAATCAGAATTGTTTATAATACTCTCTTTTACAATGGGCGAGGAAATAATATCTTCCACTTCTTGGGTAACTACAATCGCTTCACCGAAATACTTACGAACCGTTTTATAGAGGTACTTAATGTAATCCGCCATGTTCGCCGATGCAATCGCTTTCCATGCTTCCTCAATCAATATTAATTTCCTGATACCCTTTAGTTTACGCATCTTGTTTATAAAAACTTCCATGATGATAATCGTAGTAATCGGAAATAAAATTTTGTGGTCTTTGATATTATCCAACTCAAAGACAATGAAGCGTTTATGCAGCAAATCAAGTTCTTTGTCGGAGTTCAGCAGGTAGTCGTATTCGCCCCCTTTGTAGTAAGGTTCTAATACATTCAGGAAGTTATCTATATCAAAATCCTTTTCCCGGACGTTCTTTTCTTGCAGGTGCGCCCGGTAATCGGTTTTCACATACTCGTAGAACGTATTGAAGCAGGGAGTAACCGAACTGTCCTTAGTAATCAGTTCGATATAGGAACTTACAGCATTTGACAAAGCCACTTCTTCCGCCCGTGTGGGTGCTTCATCGTCCCTTTTCCAAAGGGTCAGGATAAGCGTTTTGATACTCTCTTTCTTTTCAATATCGAATACCCCATCTTCCACATAGAAAGGATTAAACGCTATCGGATTTTCGGTAGTATAGGTAAAATAAATCCCATCTTCCCCGTGCGTTTTCCGGTTTATCATTTCACACAATCCTAAGTAACTGTTTCCGGTATCAACCAGCAGGACATGCGCATTTTGTTCGTAATACTGGCGCACCATGTGATTGGTGAAGAATGATTTGCCGCTACCACTCGGCCCAAGTATGAACTTGTTGCGATTGGTAATGATACCTTTTTTCATTGGCAGGTCTGAAATATCAATGTGCAACGGCTTTCCTGTGACCCTATCCACCATCTTGATACCAAAGGGAGAAAGCGAACTTTTGTAGTTCGTTTCTTCGGTGAACATACAAAGAGCCTGTTCTATAAAGGTGTAGAAACTTTCTTCCGCCGGAAAGTCCGCCTGATTGCCGGGTATGCCCGCCCAAAACAAGGTCGGTGTGTCGGTGGTGTTATGACGTGGCTTGCACTCCATAAGTGCGAGCTGTGACCCCACATCATTTTTAATGTGTTTGAGTTCGTCCCGGTCGTCACTCCATGCCATGATATTACAATGGCATCGCACGGAGATAACCCCCTGTGAATGTGCTTCGTTCAAATATTCCTCTATCCAAGACTTGTTTATCTGATTGGCACGGCTGTATTTGGAAAGGGAGTGCATATTGCGAGCCATCTTTTCAAACTGTTTCAGGTTCTCCGTATGGTCGTCAATGAAGATGTACTGGTTATAGATATGGTTACAGGAAAGCAACACGCCCACCGGAGAAGCAAAAGATAACCTGCAATCGCTCCGGTCGGTGGATAGCTTTTCATAGCGGGTATCTGTTCCCACCTTGCCCGGCATATCTTCCGCATCCGAAAGGGTATGCAAACAAAGAATGTCATCGCCAATCTTCATTTCGTCAGCACCCAGTGAAATATCTTTCAGTGTGGTGGTATCGGTCTGTGAGAGTGAAAAGTATTTTTCCACGATACCCGCCGTTTCCCTTGTTCCGGTGATTTCGTCCGAGTTCAGGCGGGTAAGGGTAATGAAACCGCTATCGTTCATAATGCTTTCAAACTGCCCCACCGCTTCGAGGAACTTTGTAACCGTTTCCTTGTCCTTTATCTCTTTGGGGACAAGGAAGCCCCGGCAAAGGGTGGAAAAATTACTCTGCATCCGGCTGCGTTCCTTTGTCGTTTTCGTCAGGAACAGGTAGCAGGTATGATTTAAGAACGGTCGTTCATTGAAATGCCGTTCAAAGGAACGGGAAAGGAAACTCAAATCATCCTTTTGGATGTCAGGCGCATAGTTTTCTTTGATGAACCAGTCCTGTTTGTGTACGATGCTGTAATCGGGCAGCACCTTTACCGCCTTGTTCCAAGCGGAATGTATCGCTTCGTATTCGGCTGCCGTAACGGTGAACAGTTCGGGCAGTTCCACCCAGAACGCCACCGTTATGTCGGCATCTTTGGAAACGATACAGCCGTTTTCCACCGTGAACAGTGGAAACTTGTTTTCCAGCGTAGTAGCTTTTAATATATTTCTCATTTCGATGCTTGTTTTAAATGGAATAATCGGGATATGGCTTTTCGGTTGATGATATGGAAAGGGTGGCTTTTGCGTGCGGACAATTTCATTAACCCGTGTGTCCCGTACTTTTCGTTTAACCGGAATGTGAGCCATACAAGCAGCGTTGCCGAAGTAACGCCGAAGATGATGCACACCCACTGGTTAATGCCTACCATGTACATGATGATGAAAAGCACGAACAGGGCTAACAGCCCGCCCGCAAAAATGAAAAGATACTGACTTTTCAACCCTTTAAACTCAACTGGCTTGCCTATCCCCCTGTTAATCGGATAGTCTGCCATAGTCCATTTCTTTAGAGGAAGAATGAACGTAGGATAGTGGCAGCGACAATCAAGAAGATACAAGCCCCGAACCAC
>OOBI01001598.1_pt1 | contig 11103 bp, 9 predicted proteins | sample 1671081 | NCBI WGS metagenome assembly OOBI01 (sample SAMN06348120, study PRJEB24527) | human gut metagenome | biome: human gut; feature: ankylosing spondylitis patient; material: feces | host: Homo sapiens | place: China | collected 2015-10 | reverse complement strand
CAGTCGGAGGCTTTTTATCCCTTTTGATCGGCGGCGTGTTCTGCACGAGCTACAGTGAGTTCTGGGAGAGTGCGATCAGGGGAATTTCCTCGATCACGTCGGTATCGGTCGTTGTGATCCTGCTGCTCGTCGGCATGTTCAGCGCCCTGATCAAGCTGTGCGGTCTTTCCGGCGGATTTGTATGGATCGCCAACGCGGTCGGCATGAAAGGCGGGATCTTCGTTGCATTTACATTCCTTGCCACATGTATTGTATCGACAGCGACCGGTTCCTCGATCGGAACCATGTTTATCGCGTTCCCGATCTTTTACCCGGCGGGGATCATGCTGGGTGCCAACGAGATGATGATGGCCGGCTGCATCGTATCCGGCGCGATCTTTGGAGACAACCTGGCGCCGATCTCCGACACGACGATCGCTTCGGCTTCCACGCAGCAGTTTAAGAACGGAAAACCGGCCGATATCGGTGGTGTCGTGTCAAGCCGTATCAAGTATTCGCTGGTGGCAGGACTGATCACGATCGTGATCTTCGCGATTTTCGGCGGCGTTGGCGGTACTTATGAGGGAGGTTCCATCGATGCGGCGTCCAACCCGGTTTCGTTAGTCATGCTGATCCCGGTTGTCCTGATGCTGACGGTTTCGACAAAAACAAGAAATATCTATGAAGGCATCCTCGTTGGTCTTGCAGCAGGAACGCTTGTCGGCCTTGCAGCGGGATTATTTACTCCGGCGCAGGTATTTTCCAACGACGCGGCAAACAACGCCGCAGTCGGCTTCCTGGTTGACGGGATCAACAATATTTTACCAACCTGTGCGCTTGTCATCTCCGTATTCGGCATCATGGGAGTCTTAAGCGACGCAGGCATGCTGAACCTGATCGCCGAGAAGATCCTCGACAGTAAGATGGCAGGGACGGCAAGAGGTGCGGAGCTCGTCTGCATGATGGGGATCGCATTTACAACGATCTTACTTGGCGGTGTGACGAGTGCCTCCATCCTGACATTCGGACCGATCTTAAACAAGATCGGAGCGGCGAGAAACATTCACCCGTACCGCAGAGCGAACCTTTTAGACGGAACGGCAAACAGTCTTCCGGCGATCATCCCGTTCATGAGCGTGTTCGTGTTCATCGGATCCGCATTGACAGGTCTTTCCCCGGTCATCGTTGCGGGCGGAACGATCTACGGATTTGTCCTGTTCTTTGTATTTCTTGGAGCTGTCCTTACGGGATGGGGATGCCAGAAAGAAGAATAGGGGAGTGGTTTCCCGGATCTGGATCATGAAAGTTCATGAAGTGTCAGGATGGCACAGATATTGGAACGAGTACACGAGAGAAAAGAGGTTATGGAAAAATGGATGATACCTTTACATTATATGATCTCAAGGTGGAAGTAGTCGCCGGTGACCGCCCGATGGTGTGCAGCCACAAGGTGGGGGACTATTTCCTGGTACAGGGTGAAAACCTGGTGTTTCCGAAGGAAACATCGTTTTCCATGTATTCCCTGAGCGCCATCCTGCCGCTTCTTCCGGCAAAAGAACGGCCATTGGACCCGAACGACTGGATGCTCTCCGATGCGGAGATCGCCTGCCCGGATCCGAACTGCGGGGCGAGATTTAAGATCACAAGAGTCGGAAAGCGGATCCAGAGTCATGGGCAGTGCACGGTCGTGCCGCTCATGAGACCGGATGCGGGAAAATATCATGAGAATCAGATAATAAGGAGAATCGATCATGCAGAAAAAAGCTCAGTTTAAAAATGGATATACCTTCAACCGCGTCATCAATGGCTGCTGGCAGCTCTCCGCGGAGCATTGTCTTCAGGGACACCTGGACTATGACGATGCAATCCGCGCGTTCCACGAGCTGGTGGAGCAGGGATTTACGACGTTTGACTGCGCCGACATCTACACGGGCGCTGAGGAGGTCCTCGGCCGCTTTGTGACAGAGTTAAAGGCGAGCGGACATTATCAGGAGGAAGACATCCAGATCCACACGAAATTTGTGCCGGACAAGGACGTTCTTCCGGTGATCAACATGGAGTACACGGAAGGAATCGTGGACCGCTCCTTAAAGAGAATGCACCGCGAAGCTCTGGATCTGGTACAGTTCCACTGGTGGGATTTCAATGTGCCGGGCATGATGGAGACGGCCTTTGACCTTGTAAAGCTTCAGGAAAAAGGAAAGATCCGCAACATCGGTATGTGCAACATGGATACAAACGCCTTAAAGCAGATGGTTGACGCCGGTATCCCGGTCGTATCCAACCAGGCGCAGTATTCCGTCTTTGACCGCCGTCCGGAGAGAACACTTTTGGATTACAGCGCAGAGCACGGCATCTACACATTTGCTTACGGCACACTGGCCGGTGGATTTCTCGCGGAGCGCTACATGGGAAAGACATATGAGGCGCCGGAGACCCGTTCCCAGGTGAAATACATGCAGATCATCGAGGATTCCCTCGGCTGGGACGGAATGCAGAAGCTCCTTCCGGTCCTGAAAGCGATCGCAGACAACCACGGCGTCAGCATCGCCAACGTGGCAACCCAGTACATCTTAAACCAGAAGAGCGTCGGAGCCGTCATGGTCGGAACCAGAAACTCCAAACATGTAAGATCCAACATCCAGACACTGGAATTTGATCTGACCGCGGAGGAGATGAAGACGATCCGCGACTTTATCGATCAGTACCCGACTCCGGAGGGAGAATGCTATGAGCTTGAGCGCACCTCTCCGAGATATAAGGGGATCATTCTGACGGACAGAAACCATGTGGATAAGTAAAATGACATGCAGGGATCATGGCAGGAGATTTCCAGAAAAGCAGGATCAGCGATGAAAGAGAATCAGACTGCAGGAACGGTTCGGACAGTTTTGTGAGAATATCAGAAAGTACGGAAGGGACACCAGAGATGGTGTCCTGTTTCGTTACAGGACGCAGAAAAACTGCTGCTTTTCATGGGAAGGAATCTTTCTCTTTACACATACCGAATTAGTAGGTATAATGGTAAAGGTTTCAGGGGCAAAATCCCGTCGAATGGTTGTTTTAACAGGGAGATTGCCGGTGACATTGCAGGAAAGACAGGATTGGAGATAGAGATGTTAAATCAGTTCTCAAGAACACAGCTCCTTTTGGGAGCAGACAATATGGACCGCCTTGCGAAGGCGAAGGTTGCGATCTTCGGAATCGGCGGAGTCGGCGGATATGTGGCGGAGGCACTGGCGAGAAGCGGAGTCGGTTCCTTTGTGCTGGTGGACGATGATAAGGTCTGCCTGACAAATATCAACCGCCAGATCATCGCGACGAGAAAGACAGTTGGACAGTATAAGGCGGAAGTCATGCGCGACCGGATCCTGGATATCAATCCGGATGCCCAGGTCGAGGTCAGAAAGTGCTTTTATCTCCCGGAAAATGCGGATGAGTTCGACTTTACGGAATATTCCTATGTGGTCGATGCGGTGGACACGGTGACGGCAAAGATCGAGATCATCATGCGGGCGATCGACTGTAAAGTTCCGGTCATCAGCAGCATGGGCGCCGGAAACAAGCTGGATCCGACGCAGTTCCATGTGGCGGATATCTATAAGACGAGCATGTGCCCGCTCGCGAAGGTCATGCGCCGCGAATTAAAGAAGCGCGGAGTGAAGAAGTTAAAAGTCGTTTACTCCACGGAGCAGCCGGTTGAGCAGCAGGAAGACATGAGCATCAGCTGCAGAAAGAACTGTATCTGTCCGCCGGGCGCGAAACATAAATGCACCGAGCGCCGTGCGATTCCGGGCAGCATCGCGTTCGTTCCGTCGGTTGCCGGACTGATCCTTGCAGGGGAGATCGTGAAAGACCTGACAGTGATGCCGCCGAAGAAGGTGGAAGAGTAGGGGCAGTGATCAATGCCGGGAGCGAATAAAAGATCATAAAAAGACATCACAAAACCGGAAATTGGAGTGGATTCCATTCGAACAAGGTTTTGTGATGTCTTTTTACTTTCAGGGATACAGAAAGAGCTGCCAATGGCAGCCCCCTCTGATTTCAGTTTTATAATCTTTCCAGGATCGCATCCACATACTCTTCGGTACTTGCTGTTCCGTGCAGGTCTTTTGTGAGGTGTTTTCCTTCTGCGAGAACTTCATCGACGGCTTTGCGGATCCGCGCTGCAGTCTCATTTTCCCCGAGGTACTCTAACATCATGCAGGCGGACCAGAGGAATGCAGTCGGGTTTGCAAGGTGCTTTCCGGCGATATCCGGCGCGCTGCCGTGTACAGCTTCAAACATGGCGTAATCGGCACCGATATTGCTGGATGGAACGAGTCCGAGACCGCCGATCAGACCGCTGCAGAGGTCGGAGAGGATGTCTCCGTACAGGTTCTGCATGACCATCACGTCAAACTGGTTCGGGTTCATCACGAGCTGCATGCAGGTGTTGTCGATGATCTTGTCATCGCTCTCGATCTCCGGATATTCTTTCGCGATCTCCTTGAAAATGGATAAGAACATGCCGTCGGACATCTTTAAGATGTTTGCCTTGTGGACGCAGGTCACTTTTCTGCGGCCGTTTTTCTTTGCATACTCGAATGCGTCACGGATGATGCGCTCACTCGCTTTTCTTGTAACGATCTTGATCGCATGGACGGTGTCCGGATCGATCTGCTCTTCGACGCCGACGTAGAGGCCTTCCGTATTTTCACGGAAAATGACGATATCCACATTTTTGAACGGTGTTTTTACGGCATCGTTGGATCTTACCGGGCGGATGTTTGCGTAAAGATCATATTTTCCGCGGAGTGTCACGTTCAGGGAGCGGAATCCCTTTCCGACCGGGGTCGTGATCGGGGATTTTAACAGCACTTTTGTCTGCTCAAAAGATGCGTAGGCTTCCTCCGGGATCAGTGCGCCGTTGCGTTTCCATTCGTCCTCTCCGACGTTGTAGATCTCATATTCGAGAGGTGCGTTCGCTGCCTTTAAGATCTTTAACACATTGTCAACAAGTTCCGGACCGATTCCGTCACCGCGGAATACTGTAATTTTGTAACTCATATGATGATTCTCCTTTTTGAATGATTCGATTTGATCCTACAGTACAAATGTCACGATCAGGTTATAGACTGCACAGCAGATCACACTGATCGGAACGGCAACAAAGAGAAGCCGGTTAAACAGATGGTTGCGGTCTTCCTCGTTTCCACAGGAACCGAGGATCAGACTTCCGCCGGATGAGAACGGGCTGATCGCGCTGCTCTGTGCGCCGAGGATCGTGCAGGCAAAGAGAGCGGCCGGGTTCAGTCCGGTTGCAGCGGCGAGTCCCGGGATTAGCGGGAATAATGCCGGTGCAACAACGCCGGTCGTGGAGCTGAAGAAGCTCATAAACGCACCGACGAAGCTGAATGCCAGCGGGATCAGGGCAGCCGGTACATTGGATCCGATCCATGCGGACAGGGCATCGATCGTGCCTGCTTTTACAGCGACCGCGATCAGCATGCCGGCTCCGGCGATCATGAGGATCGTATTCCACGGAACACGGGCGATGACTTCTTTCTGAGGTGCCAGATCAAATAACAGGGCAATGATGGTAAAGCAGAAAGCAACGAGACCGACATCAACTTTTCCTGCGATCGTTCCGATCAGGGCATTGTCCGGAAGTGCGAGCTTTAAGAGTGGGAAGATCAGGACGATCACCATCATCAGCAGCATCAAGTATAAAGTCAGCTTCTGCTTCCTGTCAAACGGTTCCGGCCTGGAGAAAGTAACTCCTTTTCCGATGCCGCGGTTGCTCTTAAAACCGAAGCGGAAGATCGCGATCAGGATCAGGGAGAAGATGATGGCGAATCCAAAAATCTTCATTTCGTCCACAAACGAATTCGGTGTTCCAAAAGCCGGTTCTGACTCGTAAGCGGTATCGATCAGACCGCGGAATACGACACCGAGAGAGGCTGTCGGAAAGTTTCCGCCTGCAAGCGCACCGCAGTTGATCGCGACAGCGCCGGTCAGCTTGTCCATTTTTGCTTCTTCGCAGATCAGGATCGTGATCGGAGCCAGAAATGCGAGAACAGTAAAGTAGGCAGCTCCCATTACCGAGAGAACAACTGCTACAAAGAAGAGGGCAAACGGCAGCATGCCCGGGAAACGGCGGCACATGTAGAGAAGACTTGCAGACATCTTCTCAAGCGTTCCGTTGACAGCCGCAAAGTTGTAAAAAAGGGAGACGGACAGGATCACAAACATCGTGCTGACCGGCCAGAAACTAATCAGCTCTTTTGTCTTGATCCCCATACCGAAACATCCGATCAGGTAAGCGAACGCGATACAGAAGAATCCGGTATTGATCTTTGTCTTGTAGCCAAGAACGACGGCAACTGCGATGGATGCGACCAGAATGATACTTAACATGCGGATTCCTCCTGTTCGTTGATGCCGAGCAGGGATGCCGGGATCGTGTGAGTCATATGGTAAACATGTTCTTCCGGAATTCCGTGATCGACCAGATACTGCATGTATTCCGCAAGTGCGAGTTCCCAGTGCGGATTTTCCGTCTGTCCGCCGTCGGTGTCGACCATGACATTTCGGTAGCCGACTTCTTTGATGATCTCCAGATTGTCTGCGAGATTGCTCTTATATTTTCCGCCGCCCATGTTCTGTGCGTAGCAGCGCTCCAGGATGACGTTGTAATCCTTCACGAGGCGGAGCTGGTCTTCGTGGCTCATTCCCACGATCCACCACTCCGGATGGGTGATCACGATATTTTTGACTCCGAGGTCGCGGGCTGCCTCGACGACGGTAAAGATCTCATCAGGTGCGATATGGGCAGTTCCAAGGACTGCATTGTGATCGCGGACAAGTTCCAGTACAGAGCGCAGTTCCGGAACGATCTTTCCGTCTTTTACGACTTCCACGCACTGGCTCAGATCCTGGCCCATTTTCTGCATGTGATTTTTTGCGGACTGTGTCGGGAGCCAGACAACTTTTGCTCCAAGACGAAGTGCGGTATCGACGGCTTTCGGATTGATCCCGCCTACAACGCGGTTTAATGTGATGCTTCCGTACATGGTGAAGTTGTTCGTGTTTCCATGTACGATCTCGTTGTGACGGTTGCAGAGATATGCGCGGTCCATGGTTGTCCCCTGATGTGTCTTGATGACGATGGCACGCGCGCCGACGCGGATCGCTGCTTCCATGAGTTCGAAGTCATCGTATGCGCGAAGGCGCAGATCCGGATTCGTATGGACATGCATGTCGATCACGCCTTTCATGAGATCCTGTTTCATTCAAATTCCCTCCTGTGTGTTTTTGCTGTCTTCAGAGACATTGATTTTGTTATGGTTATATTTTATACTAGTCTTGATATAGGGGAAAGCCACAATTTACGATACCAGGTATCGGTAATTCCGATATCTGACGGAGGTGTTTTATGGACTTAAAAGAGCTGGATTACATTGTAACCGTTGCCGATGAGGGGAGCATTTCCCGGGCGGCGGAAAAATTGTTTATGGCGCAGTCAAGTCTCAGTCAGGCTGTCCGTCTGATCGAACAGGATCTCGGTACATCTGTTTTTGTCCGCACTGCCAGAGGAGTCCGCCCGACGGCTGCCGGGGAGGCGTTTATTTCTCATGCCAGACAGATCCTGCAGCAGTACCGGGAAGCGCGCAGTGAGGCTTCTGATATCGAAAACTTAAAAGGCGGGACGATCATCTTTGGGATCAGCACCTACCGGGGAACGTATCTGCTGCCGCCGGTCCTGAAAAAATTTCACGAGCGTTATCCAAAAGTGCATGTGGAGATCAGCGAGATGGACAGTATTGATCTGGAAAACCAGATCCTGGAGGGAATCCTGGATCTCGCACTGATCGCAGCACCTCCGGTCCGGATCAAGCATGGATTCGAGGAACTGATGAGGGATGAGATCATGCTCGTCACTACGAAAGAGCATCCTGTCATGAAATATGCACACGAATGCGAGAATGATCCGGAAGAACTGTGGATCGATCTGAAGGATACCGCCCCGTATGAATATATTTTAGGTCCGCCGAACACGGTACTCGGCCGGACGGCACGCCATTCTCTGCGGGAAGCAGGTGTGGAACCTCTCGGACTCGATACATACCTTTCCGCGGCGTTTGCGGCAGCTGTTGCGCGGGAAGGTGTTGCGCTGGCCTTTACCTACCGGTCCTGCCGGATCATGCGGGATGGATTCCGGTATCTGCGGATTGGAAAAGAGGGGATTTTCCTGGACCTTGCACTGGTCTGGCCGGCAGGAAAATACCGGTCCAGGGCGGCGAAAGCGCTCGCGGATCTGCTCCATGAGATGGCACCGGAACTGCTTCACCGATAGGATTTGACAGAGACACACTTGTATGTGTATAATAGAAATCAATGCATGACAATTTAACAGACTGGCGCGTCGTGGTGGTGAAGCTTTTTGTCGGTGCCAGTCTGGAACGACGGCTGTAAGAGGGAAAATGACAGAACAGCCGGAAAGATCGATCTGAAAAGGAGAAAAGAAAATTATGGTGTTAGCAGTCATCGAAGCGGTGTACCGCTTCCTGTGGGGAGATCTGTTCACGATCCCGATCGGCAACGGAAATGGGATCGGAATCCCTCTTCTCGTGTTGCTTTTGATCCCAACGGGGATCTATTTTACGATCCGGACGAAATTCCTTCCTGTCCGGCTGTTTCCGGATATGATCCGGGCGCTGGGCGGAAAAAAGAAGGAAGAAGGCGGTCTGTCACCGGTGCAGACCTTGTTTGTGTCGACAGCGACCCGTGTGGGAATGGGGAATCTCGTCGGAGTTGTCGCTGCGATCTCTGCGGGCGGCGCGGGAGCCGTGTTCTGGATGTGGATCTCGGCGATCTTTGGTTCCTCCACGGCATTTGTGGAGGCAGCCCTGGCGCATCTATACAAAGAAAAAGATCCGCTCTACGGCGGATATCACGGCGGTCCGGCTTATTATATCCACAGCTATGCGGAGCGCGTGAGAAAAAAGAAATTGAAACACTCCGTCGTTGCCGTTTTGTTTGCGCTGTCCGGTCTGATCTGCTGGGGTGGGATCAGCCAGGTCATCAGCAATTCGGTGGCATCGGCATTTAAAAATGCATTTGGAATCTCACCAATGATCACGACGGTCATTCTTGTTGTGCTTTCAGCGGTGATCGTTTTAAGAAAGAATGCAACGGTCCGTGCGCTGGACGTGATCGTTCCGATCATGGCGGGATGTTATTTTGTGATCACCCTGTTCATCATCGCGACGCATCTCGGAAGTGTTCCGGGCGTTTTCAAGAGGATTTTTGAGGAGGCATTCGGACTTCGCCAGATCGCAGCGGGCGGTTTTGGCGCGGTTCTCATGAACGGAGTCAAGCGCGGTCTGTTCTCCAACGAGGCCGGTTCCGGTTCCGCACCGTGTGCAGCGGCAGCGGCGGAGGAGAGTGACCCGGTAAAGGTCGGACTTGTCCAGGCACTAGGCGTATTTATCGATACGATCGTGATCTGCAGCTGCACGGCGATGATCATGCTGCTTGTCCCGGAGGAACTGACGATGGGACTCGCAGGAATGGACCTTCTCCAGAAAGTCATGAGCTACTATATGGGGGAGTTCGGAGTGGTCTTTATCGCCATCACGCTGGCATTGTTCAGTTTCTCGACATTCCTCGGGATCCTGTTCTATGCGCGTTCCAACGTGGCATACCTCTTCGGAAACCGCTGGTGCTATCAGACTCTTTATAAGATCTTCGCCCTGATCATGCTGTTTGTCGGCGGTCTTCAGGCCTACACAGTCGTCTGGGACCTCGGCGATGTCGGCGTCGGACTGATGACCGTGTTCAACCTCATGGTGCTGTTCCCGCTGTCCGGGGAGGCGCTGCGGGCGTTGAGGGAGTATGAAGAGAAGAAAAAGATGAAGTGAAATGCTGGAAAAGAATAGAAAAGCGGCAGAAATCTGAAAAACTGTGAGCGGAGGAACGGGACAGTTCCATGATCGCATAAAAAGATCCGTCAGGATACCGGGGAGAAGAAACTTTCGGTATTCTGGCGGATCTTTTTTGTTTGATCATCATCCCGGAAACACCGCCTCGATCGTCAGCGACTTCCCATCCTCCGTGGACGCCTGGATCTTTCCGCGGTGCGTGTTCACGATGGCTTTTGCGATCGCGAGGCCGATCCCGTAGCCGCCGGTCGCGGAATTCCTCGATCGGTCGGAGCGGTAGAAACGGTCAAAAAGGTGCGGGAGCTCAGTAGGATCGACCTCAGATGCCGTGTTGAAACTGCGAGAACCGACATGCTGGAGCTGATGAAGAAATTTCCGGACGATCAAAGGTCCGGATTCCACGCGGTCCAGTACATCGGTTCCAGGATCAAATCGCCGGAGAGCATGATGGAGAAATTAAAGAGGAAAGCACTGCCGGAGACGCTGGAGGCGGCACTCTGTGAAGTCCATGACGCGGTGGGGGTCCGGGTCATCTGCTCCTTTGCGGATGATGTGTTCCGGGTGGAAAAATGGCTGAAAAGTCAGGAAAACTATGAACTGGTCAAAGAAAAGGACTACATTTCATATCCGAAGCCAAACGGGTATCGCGGGATCCATCTGATCCTTCGGGGAATGAACGGAAAAACGGCGGGAACCTATGTGGAAATCCAGCTTCGCACGATCGCCATGGATTTCTGGGCGAGCCTGGAGCACCAGCTGAAATATAAAAAGGAGATCGGACATGCGGCGATGATGAGTGGGGAATTAAAGCAGTGCGCGGATGATATCGCGTCCGTAGATCTTTCGATGCAGACGATCCGCGATATCATCGAGGCGGAAGAGTGAGAAGCTCTCAGCCGCGGATCCGCGCATGGATCCCGGAAGTGAGATTCGGGTGTTTCAGACCGCAGATCCGCTGTTTCGGGCTGCCGCCGATGAAGACGCGTTTCCAGACATCCTGGTCCAGTTCATCGTCATGGACATACACTTCGATATCGGTCATCGGCGGGAGCGGAGTTCCGCCGAGAGTGAAGCTGCCGGATGGATCCTGGATCAGGATCCCCTCTTTCACGACGTCTTTCTGCATATAAGAAGCGGCAAACTGAGCGGAGGAGAGATGTGTGATGAGTTCCAGCATCAGGTCGATCTTCAGACTTTC
>OOBI01001589.1_pt1 | contig 11145 bp, 10 predicted proteins | sample 1671081 | NCBI WGS metagenome assembly OOBI01 (sample SAMN06348120, study PRJEB24527) | human gut metagenome | biome: human gut; feature: ankylosing spondylitis patient; material: feces | host: Homo sapiens | place: China | collected 2015-10 | reverse complement strand
TGCAGATTTCCTGACAGAGAAGCCAATCACTGTGAGATGCAGAACACATAAATTCCCACAGGAAGAGATTTATCAGAGTCTTATAGATCAGGGAGTGGAGGTAAAACCGGCACCGTATCTTCCATATGCATATGAAATTTCAAATTATAACCATATTCTTGCACTGGATGCATTTATACAGGGGAAAATCCAGGTGCAGGATGTAAGCTCCATGCTGGTGGCAGAAATTGCAGATCCGCAAAAAGGGGATTATGTGATAGATATGTGCGCAGCACCTGGTGGAAAGAGTCTCCATGTTGCAGATAAAATGGGAGATTACGGAACAGTAGATGCACGCGATATCAGCCAGTATAAAGTGGATATGATCGAAGAGAATATTCACAGAACAGACTGCATTAATGTGCAGGCTCATGTGATGGATGCTACGGTATTTGATGTAGATTCAGAACTCAAGGCAGATGTCGTTCTGGCAGATGTCCCATGTTCCGGATATGGAGTAATTGGAAAGAAGCCGGAGATCAAATACAGGGTGACAGCACAGAAGCAGGAAGAGATTGTAATCCTTCAGAGAACAATCCTTGACAATGCGGCAGAATATGTGAAACCGGGCGGAGTGCTGGTATTTAGTACCTGTACTATCGCAAAGGAAGAGAATGAAGAGAACATGTTGTGGTTTATGAATAATCATCCGTTCAAACTGGAGAGTATTGATCCGTATCTTCCGGAAGAACTGCATTCTGAGACAACAGCTCTGGGTTATCTTCAGCTTCTGCCGGGAGTACACAAAACAGATGGCTTCTTTATTGCAAAATTCAGGAGAAAATAAGTAATGACAGACATTAAGTCAATGACGATCGACGAATTAAAGAAACTGATGACCACTCTGGGAGATAAGCCTTTTCGTGCGAAGCAGATTTACAGCTGGCTGCATGAACACCTTGTTACTTCTTATGATGAGATGACCAATCTTTCCAAAAGCCTGAGGGAAAAACTGAAAGAATATCCTGTCACAGCACTGAAGATGGTAGATGTACAGACATCCCGGATTGACGGTACACAGAAGTATCTGTTCCGTCTCAGTGATGGAAATGTGATAGAGAGTGTTCTCATGCGGTATAAACATGGAAATTCTGTCTGTATTTCTTCTCAGGTGGGATGCCGCATGGGATGCAGATTCTGTGCATCTACCATAGGAGGACTGACCAGATGTCTTCTCCCGTCAGAAATGCTGGATCAGATATACAGGATACAGGCTCTGACAGGAGAAAGAGTTTCCAATGTTGTGGTCATGGGAACGGGGGAACCTCTTGATAATTATGAAAATCTTCTCAGGTTTATACATATCCTGACAGAAGACGGAGGACTTCATATCAGTCAGAGAAACCTGACTGTATCTACCTGTGGGCTGGTTCCGAAGATTTATGACCTTGCAAAAGAAAAGCTTCAGATGACACTTGCACTTTCCCTTCACGCACCTAATGATGTGAAGCGACGGGAACTGATGCCGATCGCAAACAAATACAGCATGGATGAGGTTCTGGAAGCCTGCCGTTATTATTTTAAAGAAACCGGGCGCAGGATCACATTTGAATACAGTCTGGTAGCCGGAGTTAATGACAGCGATGAGGATGCAAGGGAACTTTCCGGCAGAATCAGAGATATGAACTGCCATGTAAATCTGATCCCGGTAAACCCTATTAAGGAACGTTCCTTTGTGCGTTCAACAAGACAGGCTGTGGAGAATTTCAAAATAAAACTTGAAAAATGTGGAATAAATGTTACTATTAGAAGAGAAATGGGCAGTGATATTGATGGTGCCTGTGGACAGTTAAGAAAAAGTTATATGGAAAAAACAGAAAGCGAGAAGTGACATGAGGATATATTCAGCTACTGATGTCGGGCAAAAGCGGAAGATGAACCAGGATTATGTGTTCGCAACTGCTGACCCGGTTGGAAATCTTCCGAATCTGTTTGTTGTTGCAGATGGTATGGGTGGTCATAATGCAGGTGATTATGCATCCTCTCATGCGGTTACATCTATGGTGGAGGAAATCCGGCAGGATGCGGATTTTAATCCGGTAAAGGTAATCCGTCATGCCATTGAATGTGTAAATACCGAGATTCTTACCCAGGCACAGCAGGATGAGAAACTCAGAGGAATGGGAACAACGATGGTGGCAGCTACTATCGTAGGACATTACGCTTATGTGGCAAATGTAGGTGACAGCAGACTTTATGTGATCGGAGAGAAGATTCAGCAGATAACAAGGGATCACTCACTGGTGCAGGAGATGGTAAGAATGGGAGAACTTGACCCTGAACAGGCAAGGAAGCATCCGAAGAAAAATATCATTACAAGAGCACTTGGAGCAGAGAAAACAGTGGATATTGATTTCTTTGACCTGAAACTGGAACCCGGAGATGTAGTTTTGATGTGTTCGGACGGGCTCAGCAATATGGTTGAGGACAGCCAGCTGAGGGAAATCATTTCTGACACATCTACAGATCTGGATGAAAAAGGCAGGATACTTATAAGAGAAGCAAATCGCAATGGCGGCAAGGATAATATTGCAATTGTATTGGTAGAACCATTCGCAGACGAGGTGAAAGCATGTTAAAAACGGGAACGATCATAGCAGAACGCTATGAGATATTAGGAAAAATTGGTACCGGCGGAATGGCGGACGTATACAAGGCAAAAGACCATAAGCTGAATCGGTTTGTTGCTGTAAAAGTTCTTAAGCCGGAATTCAGAGAGGATACGACGTTTATCCGCAAGTTTAAAAGTGAGGCTCAGGCTGCAGCAGTCCTGACACATCCGAATATAGTGAATGTATTTGATGTTGGTGACGATAACGGAGTTTATTACATTGTTATGGAGCTTATTGAGGGAATTACTCTCAAGGAGTACATTTCCAAAAAGGGAAAGCTTTCTGTAAAAGAAGCAACCAGTATTGCAATCCAGGTCTCCATGGGACTGGAAGCTGCACACAGCCATGGGATTGTACATCGTGATGTAAAACCGCAGAATATTATCATTTCCATGGATGGAAAGGTAAAAGTAACAGATTTTGGTATTGCAAGAGCCGCTTCTTCCAATACCATAAGCTCAAATGTAATGGGATCTGTTCATTACAGTTCACCGGAACAGGTCAGAGGCGGATACAGTGATGAGAAGAGTGATATTTATTCACTGGGTATCACAATGTATGAAATGGTTACAGGGAAGGTTCCTTTTGACGGAGATACCACAGTAGCTATTGCTATCAAACATCTTCAGGAAGAGATTGTTCCTCCAAGTATTTATACACCGGAGCTTCCCCACAGTCTGGAGCAGATCATTCTGAAATGTACACAGAAAAGCGTGGATCGCCGTTATCAGAACATGGAGGATGTGATCGCAGATCTGAAGCATTCTCTGATCGATCCACAGGGAGATTTCGTAACGCTGACGTCTGTGGATAACGAAGCAAAAACAGTTGTGATCTCAGATAAGGAGCTTGGCGAGATCAAACATATGCCGAAGCAGATCGCAAAGTCAGAACCTGAGGCTCTGGAAGAAGAAATCAATGAAACAGATTATGATGATGAGCCGGAAGTGAAAAAGCACAGGAAGAAATCAGATAAGCCTGAGAAAAAGAAAAAAAGAGGCGGACATGGGCTGACTATTGTAATGCTTCTGATGGGTGTTGTGATTCTGATAGCAATCATTCTGGTCGCAGGAAAGGCGTCCGGACTTATTGGAAGTAACAATGATACAGACAAAAAAACTGAGGCCTCAGATACATCGGAATCAGATGATGACGGAATGGTAACTGTGCCGAATCTGGTAGGAAAAACAGAGGATGAAGCAAAGAATATCACAAAGGATATGAAACTGGGTATTCAGCCTATGGGCGAGGAGGCTTCAAATCAGGCAAAAGGAACCATTTCTTCACAGGATATTCCAAAGGGAAGTAAAGTAGAGCAGTATACGACCATTAAGTATTATATCAGCAAGGGTGCGCAGCAGATCACAATTCCGGATGTGGATGGACAGACCGGAGTAGACGCACAGCAGACTCTGGAAGATATGGGATTAACTGTTGAGATACAGAAAGAATACAGTGAATTAAATGATGATGGTACTCCGGTTACAGATCCGGGATATGCAGTCTCCACAACTCCGGCAGCCGGAAACTCTGTTTCAGCAGGAGACAGCGTAACACTGCTTGTCAGCCGAGGTGTGGACTATGGAGACAGTGTGGAGGTTCCAAGTGTTGTCGGAATGACAAAGAATGATGCAGTTACTACTTTTGGTAAGTTCCTCAATGTGGAAGTAAAAGAGGAAAAGAGTACAGAGGTGGCAGAAGGAGAAGTAATTTCACAGGAACCGGAAGCCGGAAACTGGGAAGATCCGGATAATGTAAATGTTGTGATCACAGTAAGTACCGGAGATCAGGAACCTTCGGCTCAGAGTGACAGCGCAGATACTGCTGCATCATCTGATGCTCCGGCACAGACAGCAGATAACAGTGCGGCGGCAGCAGCCGGGGAAGTATGGAAATGTACACAGACTCTGAATACTCCGTCAGGATATTCCGGAGGTCCGGTTCGTCTGGAACTGATCCAGAATGTAAACGGAACACCGACAGCTTCAGTTGTTCTGGAAGATCAGGTAATCCAGTTCCCGTATGATCTGGATATCACAGGTGCACCTGGTATCAGCGAGGGTACTTTGTATCTGTCTGAACAGATTAGCGGAACTTATCAGGAACTCGGAAATTATTCTATTACATTTGCTAAGGCTGAATGATCCATGCAGGGAAAGATAATAAAAGGAATTGCAGGATTTTATTACATCTATGCAGAAAACGATGAGATTTATGAATGCAAAGCAAAGGGAATATTCAGAAAAGATAAACAGAAACCTCTTGTAGGGGATAATGTGGAGATAGAGGTTTTGGATGAACAGGAGAAGGAAGGCAGTGTGACTGCCATCCTTCCCAGAAAAAATTCATTGATCCGTCCGGCCGTTGCCAATGTGGATCAGGCTTTTGTGATTTTTGCGATGGAGAATCCGAAACCTAATTTTATGCTGCTTGACCGTTTTCTGATCATGATGGAGAAAGAGAATGTTCCGGCAGTCATATGTTTTAACAAGAAAGATCTTGCAAAACAGGAAGAACTGGAGCTTTTATATGAAACCTATAAGAGTTGTGGATATGATGTGATTTTTTCCAGTACTTTTAATGGAGAGGGGCTGGATGAAATACGTGAGATCCTGAAAGGAAAAACAACTGTAGTTGCAGGACCTTCCGGTGTGGGAAAATCTTCAATTACCAATGCACTGCAGGAAAATGTACAGATGGAAACCGGGGAGATAAGTAAGAAGCTGAAACGTGGAAAGCATACCACGCGTCATTCTCAGGTGATACCGGTGGGACATGATACTTATCTGATGGATACACCGGGATTTTCTTCTTTATATCTGACAGATATAGAAGAACAGGAACTTAAGGCGTATTTTCCGGAGTTTCGCAGATATGAAGAACAGTGCAGGTTTCAGGGATGCAGACATATCCATGAACCGGACTGTGGCGTGAAAGCAGCATTGGCAGAGCATAAGATCAGCCAGCTTCGCTATGAAGATTATCTGGGACTTTATAATGAATTAAAAGAGAAAAGGAGATTCTAATTATGTATCAGTTGTGCCCTTCTATTTTATCGGCAGATTTTAACCGTTTGGGCGAACAGATCAAAACCCTGGAAAAAGAGGGGATTGAATGGCTTCATATTGATGTTATGGATGGTGATTTTGTACCGAGTATTTCTTTTGGAATGCCGGTGATAAAGTCTATCCGAAAGGAATCAAAGTTGTTTTTTGATGTACATCTCATGGTTACAGAGCCTGAGAGATATATCAGAGATTTTGTGGAATGTGGGGCAGATTCCATTACAGTACATGCGGAGGCATGTGAAGATCTTGAGAGAACTATTGAACAGATCAGGGAAGCAGGTGTGAAGGTGGGAGTTTCCATCAAACCGGCTACACCTGTAAATGATATAAGTCATATGCTCAGCGATGTGGATATGGTTCTGATCATGACTGTACAGCCGGGATTTGGCGGTCAGAAGTATATGGAAGAATGTACGGAAAAGATCAGGGAAGTACGTGAACTGATCGAGGCCGAGGATCTGGATGTAGATGTTCAGGTTGATGGTGGCATCAATGATGAGACAATGGAGACAGTGCTCACAGCAGGTGCAAATCTGCTGGTAGCAGGTTCTTATGTTTTCAACGATGATCTGGCAAAAAATGTAAAACATGCCAGAGAACGAATGGATGAGATCATAAGAAGGATTGACTGAGGAAGAGCATGATAGATACGATAATTGTAAGCGGGGGCAATATCCACAGTGATTTTGCCCTCGATTTTTTAAAAAAGAATGAAGCCTGTCTGATCGCAGCTGATAAAGGGCTGGAATTCTTTCTGGAGCATCAGCTTTTGCCGGATGCAGTTATTGGAGATTTTGACAGTCTGTCTGAAGATGGAAAAAAATTTCTGGAAATTCAGGAAGAAAAAAGTATGGACAGTGAAATTCCCTATGGGGGAATGACCTTCCGGAAGGAATGCTTTATCAAGGTGGAGAAATGAAAAAAAAGAAATAAAAGTTATCCGCCTGAGACCGGAAAAAGATGACTCAGATACACAGTCTGCCATGAATTATGCGATCAGGACCGGTGCGAAAAAGATAGTGATCTTTGGTGTGACAGGAAACAGAGTAGACCATCTGATGGCGAATTTCGGACTCCTTGTCCTGGCACAAAACCAGGGGGCAGAAGTAACACTTGTGGATCGGTATAATTATATGAAGCTTATTTCAGACGGAACAGTTCTGAAAAAGTCAGAACAGTTTGGAAAATATGTGTCATTTTTTCCATTTGGAGGAAATGTGACAGATCTGACTCTGGAAGGATTTAAATATTCACTTGACCATTATCGCCTGACAACAGCAGACAGTGGACTGACAGTGAGTAATGAGATTGTCAGTGAAAAGGCAAAAGTTACCTATCAGTCTGGAACATTGCTTATGATCATGTCGCGGGATTAAGCGTGTCGCGGTAATACCGCACTTGCACATAATAAGTGGTTATGCTAGAATAATGAAAGTACAGTAAAAACATCTGAAAATACCGTAAAATCAATACATTTAAAGGAGATATTTAGAGATATGAAATTAGGAATCGTCGGATTACCCAATGTTGGAAAAAGTACATTATTTAATTCATTGACAAAGGCAGGCGCAGAATCTGCAAATTATCCGTTCTGTACCATTGACCCTAATGTAGGTGTTGTTACAGTGCCGGATGAGAGACTGAAGCTTCTCGGAGACTTTTATCATTCTAAGAAAGTGACACCTGCTGTAATTGAATTCGTAGATATTGCAGGACTTGTAAAGGGAGCATCCAAAGGAGAAGGCCTTGGAAACCAGTTCCTTGCAAATATCCGTGAGGTAGATGCAATCGTTCATGTAGTCCGCTGCTTTGAAGATTCCAATGTTATCCATGTAGATGGAAGTATTGATCCTATCCGTGATATTGAAACTATTAATCTGGAGCTGATCTTCTCAGACCTTGAGATCCTTGAGAGAAGAATTGCAAAAGTTACAAAAACAGCACGCATGGACAAAGAGGCTGCCAAGGAGCTTGATTTCCTTCAGAAGGTAAAAACACATCTGGAAGATGGCAAGATGGCAATCACTATGGAAATGGAAAATGAAGATGAAGAAGCCTGGATGTCTACTTATAATCTGCTTACCTGGAAGCCTGTGATCTATGCAGCAAACGTAGCAGAAGGAGATCTGGCTGATGATGGTGAAAGCAACAGCCATGTACAGGCAGTGCGCAAATATGCGGCAGAGCAGAACAGTGAGATTTTCGTTATCTGTGCAGAAATCGAAGAAGAGATCTCTGAACTGGATGATGATGAGAAGAAAATGTTCCTGGAGGATCTGGGACTGACAGAATCAGGACTTGAGAAACTTGTAAAAGCAAGCTATCATCTCCTTGGACTGATGAGTTTCCTTACTTCAGGTGAGGATGAGACAAGAGCATGGACGATTAAAATCGGAACAAAGGCTCCGCAGGCAGCAGGTAAGATCCATACAGATTTTGAGCGAGGATTTATTAAAGCTGAGGTTGTAAATTATCAGGATCTTCTGGACTGTGGTTCCTATGCAGGTGCCAGAGAGAAAGGTCTTGTAAGAATGGAAGGTAAAGAATACGTTGTACAGGATGGAGATGTGATCTTATTCCGATTCAATGTATGATGAACAGGTGATTTATGGAAATGTCGATACGTTTTCCGGGACCTGGCCTGGTCTTTAATTATGTGCCGCGCTCATTTCAGATATTTGGAATGGAATTTACCATATATGGAGTACTGATTGCTGTGGGTGCTCTTCTTGGAATGGGACTTGTGACACTTGAAGCGAAACGAAATGGGGAAGATCAGAACAGGTATCTCGATATGATGCTTATCTCCCTGCTGGTTTCAGTGGCAGGTTCCAGATTATTTTATGTGGCTTTTTCATGGGGATTTTATAAAGAAAATCTGAATGCCATACTGGACTTTCGAAATGGTGGTTACGCTTTATATGGTGGTCTGCTCTTTGGATTTCTTGCGGCAGCGGTATTTTGCAGGATTACCAAAACGTCATTCTGGCAGAGTGCCGATATTGCGTGTCCCGGAATACTTCTGGGACAGGCTATAGGGCGCTGGGGTAACTTTTTTAACAGAGAGTCTTTCGGAGAATATACAGATCTGCCATGGGCAATGCAGATACCGGTTTCAGCTGTGCGGTCAGGAGAAGTTTCGGGAGCAATGAGAGATAATCTGCTGACCATAAATGGGATTTCATATATTCAGGTTCAGCCGATTTTTCTTTATGAAAGTCTGTGGTGTCTGCTGTTATTTCTGCTGTTGATGGCCATGCGCCGAAAAAAGAAATATGAAGGCGAATTGTTTATGATCTATCTGGCAGGTTATGGTCTGGGAAGGTTTTTCTTTGAATGGTTCAGAACAGATAAGCTTTATATTCCGGGGACAAAAGTGGGGATTTCGCTGGTAATTTCCGCTATATTATTTGCTGTTTTTATGCCTGTAGTGATCGTACGCAGAGTGATGGCACAGAAAAGAGATACTATACGCCGGCAGAGGAAAAAAAGATTTCTGGATGAGTCAGTGAAAGAAAAACAGATGTTTCCTGAGACTTCTGAAATGAAACCGGAACCGGAAATCCGGCCGGAGATGGATGAACAGGTAAAGCCAGATGTGGGAACTTCTCCCACAAATTCAAAAGAAGAACAGTAAAAAAACATATATCCGAAAGATAAGTGGGTTGAAAGTGGAAATTCAACCCACTTTTTGTGTATAAAAGCCCATTTTTCTCGTAAAAATAAGGTTGTTTCATAAATGTTAACAGAGTTCTAAATTTTAAAAATCTTTTTCTCCCCCTTGTTTTTTCAGCCTAAATAGTTTAGAATAAACACATAAGTGGTAGAAAGTGGTGAATAGTGGTGGTGAGTGGGGAATAACGGCAGAGTCCATTACCACCTGAGAAATCTGAAGGGGAGATTCAGATTTTGCGAGAGTAGGTGAGTAACATGTTCATGGGAGAGTATAACCACACGATCGACGCGAAGGGGCGTCTGATCATTCCTTCTAAATTCAGGGAGCTCTTAGGGGAAGAGTTTGTTCTGACAAGAGGGCTTGATGGCTGTCTTTACATTTATCCGATGGATGAATGGGAATCCTTTGAAATGAAGCTCAGATCTTTACCACTTACAAATAAAAATGCCAGAACTTTTTCACGATTCTTTGTAGCTGGAGCAACTACATGTGAACTGGACAGGCAGGGACGAATCCTTGTACCGCAGACATTGCGCGAATTTGCCGGTCTGGAGAAAGATGTGGTTCTGACAGGTAATCTGAACAGAATTGAAGTTTGGAGCAAAGAAAAATGGAATGAGATCTGTGATTATGATGACATGGACAGCATTGCAGAGAGCATGCAGGACATGGGAATCACAATCTGACAGGTCTCGTTTGAAGTATCTTGCAAAGTAAATCCAGACAGGAGACGGAGATGGAATTTAAACACAAATCTGTATTACTGGAAGAGACCATTGAAGGTTTGAATATCAAACCGGACGGAATCTACGTGGATGGTACTTTAGGAGGTGCAGGGCATGCCGGTGAGGTATGCAGGAAACTTTCTGCCAAGGGGAGATTTATTGGCATAGATCAAGACCAGGATGCGATAATTGCTGCGAGTGAGAGGTTAGCCCCCTATAAACAGGCGACGATCATTCGCAGCAATTATTGTTACATGGTACAGGAACTGGCAGCAAGAGGCATCTATAAAGTCGACGGGATTCTCCTTGATCTTGGAGTATCTTCCTATCAGCTTGACAATGAAGAACGCGGTTTTACCTACAGGGTAGATGCACCGCTCGATATGCGCATGGACCGGCAGCAGAAGCTGACCGCGCATGATGTGGTAAACGGCTGGAGCCGCGAGGAGATCCGCCGCATTCTGTTTGAGTATGGCGAGGAGCGCTACGCACCGCTGATCGCAGCGGCGATCGAGCGCGAACGCGCAGACAAGCCGATTGAGACCACGCTGGAGCTTGTCCGTGTGATCAAGGGCGCCATGCCCGCGAAAGCACTGCGCGAAAAGCAGCATCCGGCGAAGCGCAGCTTTCAGGCGATCCGCATTGCGGTAAACGATGAGCTGGGCGCGGTGCGGGAAGCAATGGAAAAAGCCATCGACTGTCTCAATCCGGGTGGCAGACTGGCGGTCATCACCTTCCACAGCCTGGAGGACCGCATCGTCAAGGCGGCTTTTCATCAGGCGGCACAGGGCTGCACCTGTCCGAAGGACTTTCCGGTATGCATCTGCGGCAAAAAGCCGAAGGTTCGGCTGACGCCGCGCAAGCCGATTCTGCCGGATGAAAGGGAAATTGAGGAGAATCCGCGCGCCCGAAGCGCGAAGCTCCGGGTTTGTGAAAAAATCTAAACCGAAAAAGCAAATTCAAAAGAAAGGAAAGCGCAAGATGGCTTCTGGCAGGAACAACGCGGCAAGAAAATATGAAGATCA
>OOBI01001573.1_pt1 | contig 11280 bp, 5 predicted proteins | sample 1671081 | NCBI WGS metagenome assembly OOBI01 (sample SAMN06348120, study PRJEB24527) | human gut metagenome | biome: human gut; feature: ankylosing spondylitis patient; material: feces | host: Homo sapiens | place: China | collected 2015-10 | reverse complement strand
ATAAAAATGCCTGCCACAATTACAAGGCAGGTTTCCAGCCTTGTGTGATTTTGAAAAAAGAGCACTACAAAGATAGGATATAAATCAGAATAGGAAAAAGAAATTCATTCTAAATTGCATATACCACAGTAAAATGCAAGGTATAAACCTTATTTCTAATCACAAGCCAAACTCGTTTCAAAGAAAAAGGAGAATGTTGTGACTCTCTCTTTTATAAGATAACAACATTCTCCAGCAATCTGTTTTACCGGGGGAGGACCCCAGTTTTACCAACCGGATACCTATCTCAACTCAAATGGTACAATTCCTTTAATGTCTCTGGATGATGTTCCGATGACTGCTTCAAACTTACCCGGTTCTGTCATCCATTCGTGTTTGACATCATCGAAGAAGCTCAGGGCTTTTTTATCAATCGTCAGCGTTACAGCCTTCTCCTCACCCGGAGCCAGTTTTACTTTCTTGAAGCCTTTCAGTTCCTTGACCGGACGAGGCAGAGAAGATTTCTTATCGCTGATATAAAGCTGGATAACTTCCTGACCTTCACGAGTACCTGTATTCTTTACGTTGATCGTGAAAGAGATGGTATCATCGGCAGTCATCACCTTTTTGTCAGCCGAAGGTTTCCCGTAAGCGAAAGTAGTATAGCTCAATCCATGTCCGAACGGGAAAAGCGGTTTGATCTTTTCTTTGTCTGCCCAGCGATAGCCTACAAAAATATCTTCACGATAGATTTCGTTTATGGTATCACCATTGTTCTTGGAGTATGCCAGTTCTTCTTTATTCCCCGGATATTCACCCAGTGTATGTGCACCTACGTCTTCCAGTCTTGCAGGAAAAGTAAAAGGAAGTTTCCCCGACGGATTAGCATCTCCTAGCAGTACCGAAGCAAGAGCTGTTCCGGCTTCCGAACCTAAGAACCAACCCTGAACAATAGCGGGCACTTCATTTACCCAAGGCATGGCAACCGCATTACCGGAGATGTTTACGACAATCAAGTTCTTATTTACTTTTGCCAACTCGCCAATCACTCTGTCCTGCGCATACGGCAACCCAAGGGATGCACGGTCCGAATCTTCGCAATCCTGATGATTGCTCTTGTTCAGTCCACCGAAGAAAATTACGTAATCCGCATCTTTAGACACTTCTACAGCCTCAGCAAGAAGTTCATCCTCCGAACGGTCGTCTTTCAAATCTTGTCCGGTCTGTACTCCATTATATTCCCCTGTCGGGTCACCAACGTATCCACGGGCATACAAAACTTCCGCCTGTGAACCTACGCGGTTCTTCAAGCCGTCCAAAGGAGATATCTCATATTTCACTTTCAGAGAAGAACTACCACCCCCTACAGTCATCATCTTAATGGCGTTTTCACCGATAACAGCAATCTTCCTGGCTTTCTTCAAGTCAATAGGCAATACATTATCCTTATTCTGTAACAGTACAATTCCTTCTTCACCGATTTTTCGTCCGGCTTGTCCATGCTCGGGCGAAGCCAGAGAACCGAAAGGTTTATACGGGTTCATCGAAGTGCGGAAGATCAGACGGAGGATATTACTCACTTTTTCGTCCAGTTCTTTGGTTCCAACTGTGCCCTCCTGGATCAGTTTCAGGTAAGGATGTGCCAAATAGTAATTGTCATAAGCATTCCTTGTCCCGGCAGAAAGTCCGTTTGTCCATGAACCGAACTCCATATCCAGACCATTCGAAATGGCCTGGAAAGTATCATGTACTCCGCCCCAATCTGAAACGACGACACCATCAAAGCCCCATTCCTTACGCAGAATATCTTGCAGCAATCGCTTATTATGGCACGCATGCTGAGTCTTATAGAGCTTACCGGAGTCGGTATCTTCACTAAACGAATAAAGGTTGTAAGCTCCCATTATTGCCCAAGCACCACCTTCCTGAACGGCCGCTTTGAAAGCCGGAAGATAAATCTCATAAAGAGCACGGTCGCTCAAATGAACATTGGTGGTGTGACGGTTGAACTCCTGATTGTTTAATGCGTAATGCTTCACACAAGCAGCAACACCGTTTTCCTGTACTCCCTTAATATAAGGAACTACCATTATGGAAGACAGGTACGGATCTTCGCCCATATATTCAAAGTTACGTCCGTTCAAAGGGGTACGATAGATATTCACACCGGGACCGAGCAGAATATCTTTCTTGCGATAGCGAGCTTCCTCACCGATACTCTTCCCGTAAAGATACGACATTTCGGGACTCCATGTAGCCGAAAGACAAGTCAACGCCGGATAAGCCATACAAGAATCATTAGTCCATCCGGCCTGATTCCATTTATCCCACAAAACCTCGGGACGGATACCATGAGGACCGTCTGTTGTCCATACCTCGGGAATACCCAAACGAGACACACCTGGTGAACTGAATTTAGACTGGGCGTGAATCATCGCCACCTTTTCTTCGAGTGTCATACGGCTTAGTGCATCTTTCACCCGTTCTTCAACAGGCTTATTTGCATCCAAATACACCGGCACCTGCGCCAAAGCAGGCAGTGCAGTCGCCATGGACAAGCCCAATAAAATTGATTTGAGTTTCATGTTCATTACTTTATATTAAAGGCTACACAGTAAGGCAATATACCTCATACGGTTGCCGCAAAGATAGAATGCCCTTAAACTCATAAGGGGAGAATTTGTCTTTTTCGTGATACATTTATGTCTTCTCCATTAAAAAGCTAATTTTTAACATTCCATTTTCGGCTAAAAGCCTTACCTTTGTTTGGTAATTATACAAACACACTTAATCTCAAAATCCCCGCTATGAAAAGAAAATCGTTACTATACCTATTTCTGCTCATATCTGTTGCCGTCCACGGAAATATCTATTTTAAACACTTAGGCAAATCAAACGGTCTGTCACAAATATCAGTACTCTCCATCTGCCAGGACGAACTGGACAGAATGTGGTTTGGTACACTCGAAGGCTTGAGTTGCTATGACGGAAACCAAATGCGAACTTATAAACCGTCTCCGGACAACAAAGATTATTTTGGCGGCAATGAAATATCCAATATAGTAAGTGACAAACAAGGCAGCCTATTTTTCACTTCTGACGGAAACCTCATCCGCTACGATCTACACAAGGACCGTTTCCTGCCGTTGCCGCTACGCACACAGGCTTTATTCGCACAGAATCATACCATATGGACCGCTGTCAATGACAGCATTTTCCAATGGGATCGGGAAAAAGAAACATTCAAATTTGTCTATCAAGCCCCTTTCCACAAAAGAATCATCCGACTCTATGCAGACGTAAACAACAGCCTTTGGCTGGGTACCAGAAACGGACTTTACAGAACAGATAATATCCATACCCCGTCATCACCCGTCTGCGTGATTCCGAACATCAACGTACTTTCATTGTATCGCGACAGCCGGGGCGCAATGTGGGTGGCTACCTTCCGCAACGGCATGTACAAGATAGAGAACGGAATCAGCCAACAATTCACCATTCAGGACGAATTCGGCATCTCCAACAATGACGTGCGTTGCTTTGTGGAAGATAACGAAGGAAGTATCTGGCTGGGCACCTTCAACGGGCTGAACAAGATAGACACATTGGGACATGTTTCTTATTATCAAAAAGGGAGCAAACCCGGAAATTTACGCCACTCTTCCATTTTTTCCCTCCACAAAGACCGGCAAGGTACTATCTGGGTGGGTACCTACTATGGCGGGGTCAGCTACTTCAACCCCGAAGTGGATATCTTCAGCCACTATACCGAAAGTATCGGTAATGAGAACGGACTAAGTTTCCCCTTTGTTGGGAACATGGTGGAAGACAAGCATGGAGACATATGGATTTGTACCGAAGGGGGAGGGCTGAACTGTCTGGAGCGGAAAACCGGACGATTCACCCACTACCTGATGGACGCAAAATCACCCAACGGAATATTCTACAATCTGAAATGTATCACCTACGATGCCGCAAACGACCGGCTCTACATAGGCACTCACAAACAGGGTGGCTTATGCTTCGACATTCCAAGCAAAAGGGTTGTCTTCCACTCCAAAGAGTTTGGAGATACTTGGATAAAAACAGCGTTCAAAGAAGGAAAGCTCTATCTGCTCACAGGAAAAGGTATGTTTTTCAAAGAAGGAAAAGAAGACTTCCAAAAACTACTTCCCCAGACTCCGGAAGCAAACACAGAGGGAAGCAATTTTCTGATAGATTCTCAAAATTACCTTTGGATAACCCACTGGAAGAAGATTATCCGTATCAACATGAACAATCCAAAAGAGAAGTATATCTACCAATACGGTGAAAACGGACTGGGAAAGTATTATGTACAGAGCATGGTAGAAAGCCACGACGGTACCCTTTATTTCGGTACTTCCGGCAGCGGCATCTACCGGTTCGACAGAGAAAGGGAGAAATTTATAGCCTGCACGGATATTGATGCCGACTATTGCTACAATATGGTCATCACCGACAAGGGATATCTGGCAATCAATAACGACCACGGTCTCCTTATTTATCATCCGCAAACCAAAGAGAAGCGGATAATTGATGTGGAAAGCCTACACCTTTCCGCTATCAATGAAGGTTGCGGGCTTCTGATTTGCCGTAACGGAGAAACGTTTGTAGGCGGTGTAGAAGGAATGAGTTCGTTCATGAACTCCTCTTTGCAGAAAATCGCCCCGAAGTACAATCTTTATTTTTCTTCTTTGGCAGTAAACAACCGGGGTATCTCCGTCGGAGCAGATGACGGTATTCTGAAAAGTGCCCTACCCTTTGTCCGCCAGATAGAGTTAGCACACAAAGAAAACAACTTCTCCATCAATTTCTCTTCCAACAATTACGTTAGTAATACCGATAGGAAGATTTACGAATACAAGATGGAAGGATTCAGCAGAGAATGGAACAGAACCAACGGTAACACTGTGGTATTCACTAATCTCTCCCCCGGAAAGTATAAGTTGGTAATACGTGAACAACAGCAAAGTCCACTCGATGAAGTGCATGCCATTGAACTTCCCATTCTCATCCACCGCCCCTGGTGGAATACCTGGTGGATGTGGATTCTTTATCTCTGCACAATCACCGTCATAGGTTGGAATATCTTCCGTGAAGCACGTTCCAAGATGCGACTCCGCGCTTCACTGGCACAAGAAAAACTGGAAAAAGAAAAGAACGAAGAACTGATACAAGCCAAATTGCAGTTCTTTGCTAACATCTCCCATGAGTTTCGCACACCGTTGACACTGATTATCACACAAATAGAAGCACTGCTTCAGAGCAATAGTCTCTCTCCTTTTCTGCGCAGTCGCCTGACAAAAATCTACAGAAACACATTCCAGTTCAAGGAACTGATCTCCGAATTACTGGATTTTCGGAAGATGGAGCGTGGAAAACTGCATCTGAACGTTTGCCAAATGGACATCATTCCCTACTTGAAGCAAATCCATCAAGACTTCACCGACCAGGCGGACTTACAGAATCTACAGTTTATATTCCATACAGAAGTAGAAAGTCTGTTGTGCTGGTTTGATGGACGACAACTGAGAAAAGTCCTCACCAATCTGCTCTCCAATGCCTTCAAGCATACGCCCGAAAAAGGGAAGATAGAACTGCAAATCACTGATAGAGGAGACTTTATTCATATTAAAGTAATAGACTCCGGCAAGGGTATTCCTCAAAATGCTCTACCATTTATCTTCGACCGCTTCTATCAGGCGGACGAGGGTTCCTCGTCACCCGGCAGCGGCATCGGTCTGGCTCTTTCGAAGGGCATTGTGGAACTACACCACGGTCAAATCGAAGTGCAGAGTGCAATAGACTACGGAAGTATCTTCACTGTAACATTGTCCAAAGAGAATCCGTTCAAAGATGATAGCTACGTCACTTTCGTAGAAGCAGACAAAACGGGATATGAAACAATACCTGCACCGCTCACCGAGACTGCCGAAGCGGAAGAATGTGCAACGGAAGAAACACCCGAAGCGCTCCCCTCCGGAAGAACGGACAAGGACTGCGTACTCATTGTAGAGGATAACGAAGAACTGCTCCAACTGCTCACTGACCTGCTCTCACCGCTCTACCGGGTAGTTATTGCCATGAACGGAAAGGACGGACTGCAGAAAGCGATGGAAGAACGTCCCGACCTCATACTGAGCGATGTCATGATGCCGGAAATGGACGGCATCGAGATGTGTTCCAAAATCAAAACCGACTTCGACCTCTGCCACACTCCCGTAATACTACTCACCGCCCTCACCTCGAACGACAAGAAGATGGAAGGGCTGCAATGCGGTGCCGACGAATATATCGGAAAGCCTTTCAACAACAGAATGTTGCAGGCTCACATTGCCAATATACTGCGTAACCGGAAACTGCTGAAACAGAAGTTCAGCCAGGAAATGGCAACCAGCAAGTCTCCTGTTGAAATTGGAATACAGGCACTGGCACTCAACCCTATTGATGCCAAGTTCCTGGAACAATTAGAGGAAACAGTCAAAGCACACCTCTCAGACTCAGAATTCGATGTCAGTGTCCTCGCCAAAGAAATGGCCTTGAGCCGCAGCGCATTCTACAACAAACTGAAAGCCTTGAGCTGTATGTCTCCTAACGAGTTTATTATGAATGCCCGTCTGAAATACGCGGCAGAACTATTGAAGAATCATCCCGAACTGCAAATCACGGAAATTGCCTATCAGGCAGGATTCAGTTCCCTACGCTACTTCCGCCATTGCTTCAAGGCCTGCTTCAATCAGTCACCACAAGAGTATAGAGGAAAGTAATAGAAATCCCGTTCCGCTGCAATAACGGAACGGGATTCACTTTCTGATACCCTAAACCAATTGATTCTATCAGTTCTTTCTTATTTTTCTGCTTCCGCCCATTCTCTGGCGCCTTGTTCTTTCAGTCTGGAAGTGAAAGCCTTCGCCTTTTCCATCACCGCTTCCTCTTCAGCAGGAGCAGCATAAGCGTGTCTGTATCCTTTCACCTTATTCCATTCGCCACGGGTAAAGTCGGGGAACGCAACGGAAGCACAACCGTTGTCCATAGAGAGTTCACCCAACTCGGCGAGGCAACACCATTCTGCCAAATCGTAAACGTCCATATCTAAAGGAAGACCATTCTGCAAGCAGTAAACCAAGCGGCTATCCATGATGAAATCCATGCCACCATGACCGCCCACTTCTTTCGCCATCTCACCATACTTTTTCAAGATAGGATGTTGGTACTTTTCCACTAAAGCCACCATCTCCTCTTTCGGCATGAAGCCGTGTGAGTTCAGGTCGTCCACCTTGGGCTGGACACCGGAAGCCTTCAACTGCTCTGCGTCAAGAGCATACCCTTGAGTCGGATATTTATTGGCAAAACCCTTAGTACCTGTCAGTTGATAAAGACGGTTGTAGGGTTGCGGAGTCATCACGTTATGCTGGATTTCGATAACCTTGCCATTAGCAGTGCGAATCAAAGTAGTAGTGTGGTCGCCGTTGCGGAAATTATTACAAACAGAATCGGTATTCTCTTTCACCAAGTCCTTACCTACAACCGATTTGGTATCCATAGCTACCAAAGTCTCCATACGGTCGCCACGATGAATATCGAGCGCCTGTGCCACAGGACCAAGACCATGAGTAGCATACACGTCACCGCGATGACGCATGTTATAGTCAAGGCGCCAGCCCAACTTGTCACTTTCACCTTTCTTCCAATAATGCTTCCAGAAAGGAGCCAGATTATGAATGTAAGCACCCTGCGCACGAATCACCTCACCAAACACGCCTTGCTGTGCCATATTCAAGGTATTCATCTCAAACCAGTCATAGCAGCAGTTCTCCAGAATCATACAGTGCTTACGGGTCTTCTCACTGAGATCAACCAGCTCCCAGCACTCTTTCAGGTTCATAGCCGAAGGCACTTCAATCGCTACGTTTTTTCCATTCTCCAATGCGCATTTCGCCACAGGGAAATGATGCAGCCAGTCGGTTGCAATATAAATCAAATCGATATCATCTCGCTTACACAATTCTTCGTAGCCTTTTTCACCTGAGTAGATGGCAGCCTTGGGCAGAGAAGCATCTTTCAGATATTTCTGACATTTCTCGGCACGCTCCTTTTCATAGTCGCACAACGCTACAATCTGTGTTCCCGGAATATAAGTGAAACGTGACACGGCACCCGATCCACGCATACCTAATCCTACAAATCCCACACGCACCACTTCCATCTTAGGAAGTGCCAATCCGATGACGCTTTCCTGTCCGGCAGGACGTTTAGGAGTTCTCACAACAATTGTCCCTTTGTCCCAACTCCACTCTGTACCCTTGTCACTGACCTGCACAGCAGATTGCTGCATCGTGCATGAACCTAATATGAAACATAGGCCCAACGCTAAAAAATGAATCATTCTCATATATAATTATTGATTATTTTACACTATGTTTATTTCAATATAACATTGTTTTAATTCTAAGACTAAATTAATAGTCACAACTTTCAAACATAAACCATTCCAAGTTCATGAAATCCCGCTCTGTCATATTCGGTTCATTTGCCTTGAACACCAATACCAATGCATGAACACCAGTCACCGGTTTCACCTTCGCCTTATGAATAGAATAGGCAACTTCTCCATTCATTGGATTTAATTCACAAGTACCAATAAGTTCCCCATCCGGTTTATCCAATCGAATTTCAATAGTACCGGCAGCATTCTTTCCCCACGTTTTACAGATGAAAGAATTTGCCCTCACCCCTGTAAAATCAAAATATTTCCAATAAGCATAATCACCATTTCGGATAGCTGATAAATATTCTACCGGAACGTTATGTTCTAGACGCCGAACAACCACCGTAGCATGACCTGACAAAAGACAAGCCCTTGCCGCATCCATACGCGATAAAGGATTAATAGGCCCCCCACAACCTTGGGTGGTCATTTCTACTTCATTGATAGTTCCATCCGGATTAAACACAATGGGTTCTATACAAACCTTGCGCATGGATGAACTAGCATGGGTAGGTCGATGATAAAAGATATACCACTTCCCATCTATTTCAGCAATAGAACCGTGATTATTCACTAGATTCCGGTCGCTCCCCCCATTGTCTATCATTACTCCCCGATATGTATAAGGACCTAATGGAGAAGTAGCCGTAGCATAGTTCAGGGTAGCACAATTGGATTCACCGTGACGCTGATGCCCGGCATATACATAATAGTAGATGCCATTCCGTTTACGAACCGAACTGCCTTCATTGAATGCATGTTCATTATAGGTTAACAGTTTCTCATGTACTTCACCTTCGATAGATAACATATCCTTACTCAGTTTCGCTCCTTTAGCATTGGCTTGTCCCCAGAATAAATAAGCTTGCCCGTCATCATCAATAAAGACCGAAGGATCAATTCCATGAATTCCTGTTATAGCTTTTCCCTCCTTAAAAGGTCCATAAGGAGAAGAAGATACGGCAACACCTTCATCTTCCTTTTCATTCGTCAGGCAATAGTATAAATAGTATTTGCCGTTGTGATAGATACAATCCGGAGCATAGAGCAACTGGTCGGTATAATCAACTTGCTTTCCTATACCTTTTGTAGCGAAAGAAAGCTGTTCCACATCCCAATTTATCAAGTCAGAAGTCGATAACACATCATAGGTATGCGAACACCAAACATTTGTCGGCTCATCACGCGAACCATATACATAAACACGTCCATCAGGCATCTGCCTGGCCTCCGGATCGGCAATATACACACCCGGAGGAGAAATAGGATTGAGCATTCGATGACTAGTCTCAAGTAACCTGGAAACCTTCTTGGCCGTTTGTTTAATCATATCACCACTCACCTCACAATTCTGCATTTTATAGTTCTATTAAAGCTTATATCACTAACCATATTTATCACAACGAATTGATTCTTCCGTCAATTCAAATTTGAACAAACTACGGTAATAAATTATCTCATCCTCCTTTTACTACTCATTCGTACCATAATCTTTCTTTCACCTCCATCTAGCCGACATTCGGCCTCCAACATACTATAGCCTTTGATGGGATACTCATTCTCATAAGTATTCTTTGCCATATAAGTTTTAAATGTAGCTCCTATAGGAGAGATGATTTCCATATAGAAATGCTTACCATCTTGTGTCAGATGTGCTCGATTACCTTCCACTTCCACTTGAGCCTTAGTAGAAGATATCCACGAGACGACAGATTGTGGGCTAAGTAATTCCACTTCATCCGTTATCTCTATTGTAGAGTAAGTAGAGGTGGTGGACTGCCCTAAAGCATCCACACACACTACTGAATAAAAAAACAATTAATAACCAGTTTTTTCTTGTTATCCTCATCCACCTTATATCTTTAGAAGTATAATTATTGTACATTTATCACTACTATTTGTTGATGAATCTGAACCAATTGAAGTCCGCATATCCTTCCACACCTTCCTCTGTCGTGCTGAAATTGAAGAGGCCGAAGTGGTTTCCAGTCCAACGGAATCCGTTTTTCATTTTCAATTCATTGCCAATCGGACGATAGTTTACTCCATCAAGGCTATAGAACAACCGGGCTTCAAAATTACGGTCTGTTACGCGGGCACGAATCCATAATTTATCACCTGCAAAGTTGTCAATGCTTTCTATGGTTTCTCCATTATTACACATTACTATTTTGCGTTTTCCCTCATTTTGCGTTACGGCTACATAAGCATATGGTTTCTGGAAAATACCGAATCCCGCAACATTACCATTCTTTAGTCCGGTGACGTCCATTTCTACCGTTCCTTGCGACAAGGGGCCTTGCGTACGTTGTGTTAACGTGTTGCGTGCGTCGTGCAAGTTAGTGGCTTTCGACGCTTTAATCCGCATATAGCCTTTTCGTTCGGTCAACGACCAACGGGTAGGATCCGGATTGTGGTTCCACTGCCATTGCAGCCCTAACTTCTTGTCGTTAAATTCATCCGACGTGGCGGGTGCCTTCATTTTGTAGGTCTTACCCACATTTGGTTTCGGATAGGTCACCGCATCCTTGCCGTTAACTCCCAACATCGGCCAGCCGTCTACCCATGTCACCGGCACCAAATTTGCTGTACGAGCGATAGGCATACGATCTTGCATGATGATGAACCACCAGTCTCCATTTTTTAGTTGCACCATACCTCCCTGATGAAATCCATATGGAGGATATGGGTCATTGTCATTCATAATCAGCTTATGTTCATACGGTCCGTAGATGTTGTCTGAGCGCAGGCAGATTTGCCATCCTTGACCTCCCCCTGCCGGACAAGTGATA
>OOBI01001571.1_pt1 | contig 11299 bp, 7 predicted proteins | sample 1671081 | NCBI WGS metagenome assembly OOBI01 (sample SAMN06348120, study PRJEB24527) | human gut metagenome | biome: human gut; feature: ankylosing spondylitis patient; material: feces | host: Homo sapiens | place: China | collected 2015-10 | reverse complement strand
CCGTATTCTTTTCTTTCCACAGCTGTGGAAAGAAAAGAATACGGCAGTGGAAAGATTAGCATTTAGGATAGAAAAGGATAACTCCCAATGAGTCTGTCCTTAGTTCTTGGCAGGCAAAGAAACAGAAGCCTCCAATATCGGGGAGACAGACTCCCAAACCTGAGCATCGATACTCTGCATTCCTTGCACAGAAGGATGCCCCCATTGTTTATCAATGTCGTGCAAACGAATATTCTCGATGCCATAGTGCCGGCAAATTTCATCCATGGAATCAGTTACCTCTTCGGATAATTCAGAATTGGTAATATTATAAATCCTGGCCGCAGGATAGAGCTGCTTGAGAGATGCAAGCAGATAGCAAAAGGCAGGACGGAAGCTATACAAATCGGCTTTCGTCCAGCCATCATATTGGTATACGCCAATGGGAGCACCTGCCCAACTGTCATTGGTACCGCCAAAAACAAGGATTATGTCGGGGGTGCCGAGGTTGTGAATACGGGTGATAAAAGAACGGTCGGAGTAATCGGCTTTCTCGTAACCGGTATGACAGACGGTGGAGCCGGAATAGGAATTGTTGCGTTCCAACTGAAAGCCGTGCTCATGGATGAAACGGTACCACCAGGTTTCCTCCACCTTTGTCACATCATTCTCTTTCTTTTCGCCGGGAACTCCATACCAGCAGAGATTGGCGGCAGGAGAGACATGACCGTAAAAAGTGGAATAGGAATCGCCAAGAATAGAAACTTTCTTTTGAGCAAACACCCCTGATATAAGGGTCAGGGAAAAAACAACCAGAAAAAACAAGGATTTGCAGTTCATAATAGATAGATTTTTATGTCGTATGCCGCAAAGTTATAAAGTTTGTCCCGGTTTGACGGCAAGAAACCGTAGTTTTTTTGCCATAGCCCGCTTATATGAAAGCCCCTCTACCATCGGATTCCCACAAAAAAAGGAAATGCCGGATTGATAGAGGGGCGAGAGAATGAAGATGAGAAAGAGTATATTTTACTCCCGCCCTCCACCGAGGGCTTGATAGAGGTTGATGATACCTTGTATTTCATCAAAGCGGTCGGCTACCTGTGTCAGTTGGGCAGAGAGTAGCCCCTGCTGGGCAGTGAGCACTTCCAAATAGGTGGAAGTGCCGTGTTGCATCAGTAACCGGGTGCTGCGGACGGTAGTTTCCAGTGAAGTTATCTGCCTTGCGCGGAGCTCCGTCTTTCCACGGGCTACCTGCACTTGGGTCAGAGCATTGTTCACTTCGCTACCGGCATTGAGCAAAGCTTGCTGAAAAGCGAGCCTGGCTTCTTCCTGCTGTGCTTTGGCTATCTTGAGCTGTGCCACGTTCAGCCCTTTGTTGAACAAGGGTTGTGTCAGCGAACCGATGGCGGAGAAGAGTAGTTTTCCTGGATTGACAATCATGCTTCCTGCCGAGTTGGTCCAGCCAGCTGTACCGCTCAAGGTGATGGAGGGGTAGAAAGCAGAACGGGCGGCATTGGTGCTGTAGAAAGCGGATGCCAGCGAGAGTTCGGCACTTTTCACATCGGGACGGCGGGAAAGCAATTGCAGAGGTACGCCCACCGCAAGTTCCTGCGGGAACTCCTGCCCCGCCAACCGGCCACGCTCAATGGTGCCCGGAACATCGCCCAACAGAATGGAGAGACTGTTCTCCACTTCCTTTACCTGCTGCCGGAGGTCGAGCAGCGAAGCTTCCACCTGACGACAGTTGGCTTCGGATTGCGAGACACTCGCCTCGTTCGTCATGCCTGCAGCCATCATGGCTCGCATGGTGCGTACACTTTCGCGCCAACTGGCGGCTGTTTCTTCGGAAATGCGGTATTGCTCGTCGAGCATCAGCAAGGTGTAGTACAAATTGGCCACATTAGCTATCAGCGAAGTGCTGACGGCTTGTTCGTACTCCAAGCTTTGAAGGTAGAGCGCTTTGGAACGGCGTTTGGCATTGGTCAACTTACCAAAAATATCGACTTCCCAACTTGCCGAGGCAATGCCGGAATAGGTCCACGAGCCTTTGGAATTGTCGAAACTGCTGACGCCACCCTGCGGAGTGAGCATAAACGAAGGCAGGTACGAAAGTTTGGCCGACATCAGCGTGGCTTCCGCCTCCTTGATACGTTGCCGGGCGGAAAGCAGGTCGGTGTTGCCTTGCAAGGCTTGCTCGATAAGCGACTGTAATTGCGGGTCCGTAAAAAGCTCGCGCCAGGAAAGGGAAGCGATGGAGGCAGTGTCCGATGCCGCAAACAGACTCAGGCTATCCAGACTTTGCCCATCCAAATCGTGTCCATAAAGTCCATCGGTCGTGATGTCCTCCGGGCGCTGGTATTTGGTATAGATGCCGCAACTGGTCAGTACCAAGCCGACGACAGCTAATAATATGAATTGTTTCTTCATTATTTTTTTATGTTAGTTACGCGATAATGTACTAATGTGATTCTTCTATCTCCTTCCGGCTTACTTTCATCTCTTCCTCAATCTGCCAGTCGCTCGTCGGGACGGATTGGGCAGGACGAAGCCGCTCCTGCAACCACTGGAAACTGATGAACAAGACAGGAACAATGAACAGCAGCGCCAATGTGCCGATGAACATACCACCGACAACACCCGTACCCAATGAACGGTTACCGTTGGCTCCGACACCCGTGGCAACCACCAAGGGGAAAAGGCCGAAAATCATCGTCAGTACCGTCATCAGGATGGGACGGAAACGCGCCTTTGCCGCACTGACGGCAGAAGCAATCAGCCCCATTCCCGCTTTACGGCGCTCGGCGGCATACTCCGTCAACAGAATAGCGGTCTTTGCCAACAGACCTATCAGCATGATAAGTCCCGTCTGCAAATAGATATTATTCTCCAACCCGGCTATCCTGGCAAAAAGGAACGACCCCATCAGGCCCGCAGGAACGGCCAGGATAACGGCAAACGGAATCAGGAAGCTCTCGTAAAGCGCACTCAGAATCAAGTAAATCATCAAGATACAGATACCGAAGATGATGACTGTAGTACCACTCTGCTGGCTTTCCTCGCGGGTGATGCCACCAAAGTCATAGCCATATCCCTTCGGCAAGGCTATCTCCGCCGTTTCTTGTACGGCACGGATGGCGTCACCGGTACTGTATCCCTCGGCAGGCATAGCATTCACGGCAATGGAGTTGAACATGTTGAAGCGGCTCAAGGACTCGGCACCGTAGGAACGGGTCAGCGTAACGAACTGGCTCAACGGAGCCATCTCACCGTTGGACATGCGCACAAAGGCATTGTTCAGTGAAGCCTCATCCAAACGGAACTTCGGGTCGGCCTGAATCATTACCTTGTAAACTTTGGAGAAACGGTTGAAGTTGGAGACATATTGCCCGCCATAATAGCCCGACAGTGTGGACAACACCTGGTCGGGAGTAATCCCGGCACGCTTGCACTTGGAAGCATCCACCTCGACAGTCCACTGCGGATAGCGTACATCGAACGTGGAGTATGCCATCGAAATTTCCGGACGCTGGTTCAGTGCCGCCAGATACTGTTGGGTGGTCTGGAAGAAGGTGTTCATATCCCCTCCCTGCTTGTCCTGCACATTCAAGTCCAGCGCATTACCCATACCATAGCCCGGAATCATACCCGGAGCAATGGCAAAGACTGTAGCATCCTTAATATCCGCCGTGCGAGCGTATATCTGGTTGACGACTGCCTGCACCTGGTCTTCCTTTGCCGTACGCTCGTCCCAAGGTTTCAGCTTCACGATAATCATACCGAAAGAATTTCCCTGCCCGGACAGCAGACCATAACCGGCAACTTTCTGCAAGTGTAATTTCTGAGGAAGGTCTTCCAGACGCTTCTCCACGCGGTCTATAATGTCATTTGTCGTCTTGAGCGAGCTACCCGGAGCGGTGCTAACGTTGACAAACAACGTTCCTTGGTCCTCGTCGGGCACCAGTCCGGTCTTGGTGGTATTCATCAGGAATACCAGCAGCACCACCGAAAGTGCCAGCAACGACCATCCCAGCCAGCGGCGCTTGATGAACAGCAACACTATCTTCTTATACTTCTCGACCACCGCCTCGAAAGCCGTGTTGAATGCCTTGCGGAAGCGCGAAGCAAAATTATTCTTCTCCGTCCCATCCTCATTGATATAAGGTTTCAGCAGCAAGGCACAAAGTGCGGGACTGAGTGTCAGCGCATTAATCGCCGAAATACCAACGGCCACCGCCATCGTCAACCCAAACTGGGTATAGAACGTACCGGAAGTCCCTCCCATGAACGATACCGGAATAAACACCGCCATAAACACCAGTGAAGAAGTGATAACCGCATTGCTGATGCCCTTCATCGCATCGATACTTGCCATGTAGGAGGACTTATAGCCCACATCAAACCGTGCCTGCACCGCCTCCACCACGACAATGGCGTCATCCACCACCGTACCAATCACCAATACCAGCGCAAACAGCGTAATCAAGTTGATACTGAATCCGGCAACGGACATGAAAGCAAACGTACCAATCAGTGAAACAACGATACCTACCAACGGAATCAGCGTAGAGCGGATGTCTTGCAAAAAGACATAAACCACCAGGATAACCAGGATAATAGCCTCAATCAGCGTTTTCACCACTTCGTGGATAGAGGCGAAAAGGAAGTCGTTGCTGGACATCATCTGGGTAAGCTCCACGCCTTTCGGCAAGTCCTTGCGTGCTTCTTCAAGGAGCCGGTCAATCTGCCGGTTCACTTCCGTGGCATTGGAGCCCGCGGTCTGGAACACCATGCAGGAGATACCGGGATGTCCATCCATGGTACCTTTGTAGGCATAACTGTCCTTACCCAGCTCTATGTCGGCGATGTCCTTCAGTTTCAGCACCTCGCCGTCTTCGGTAGAACGGATGACGATGTCGCCGAACTCTTCAGGAGTAATGAGGCGTCCCGTATATTTCATGGTATATTGATACGTCTCATCCGAGTTCTCACCAAACGACCCGGTGGCCGATTCGATATTCTGCTCTGCCAGCACAGCCGTCACATCCGAAGGTATCAGCTTGTACTGCGCCATGACATCCGGTTTCATCCAGATACGCATACTGTAGTCACCACCCATAATCATCATATCGCCCACACCGGAGATACGTAGAATCTGCGGCTTCAGGTTGATACTGATATAGTTGGCAAGAAAGTTCTCGTCATAGCTGTCATCAGGGCTATATAAAGAGAACATCTGTAAGATACTGGTCTGCCGCTTGCTGGTGGTGACGCCCACCTGGGTTACTTCGGCAGGAAGCTGCCCCGTGGCTTTGGACACACGGTTCTGCACATTGACCGCCGCCATGTCCGGGTCTGTACCCTGCTTGAAGTACACAGTAATGGAAACCGACCCTGCATTGCTGGCGGTAGAAGTCATGTAAGTCATGTCCTCTACACCGTTGATGGCCTCTTCCAACGGAGCGATAACACTTTTCTGAAGGGTTTCCGCACTGGCACCATAGTAAGTGGTGCTCACCATGATGGTGGGCGGCGCAATGTCGGGATATTGCTCAACGGGCAAGGTGAACAATCCGATGATGCCCAGAATGACAATCGTAATGGAGATGACTGCCGAAAAAACGGGGCGTTCTATAAAAGTTCTAAGATTCATATTCTATCGGTTAAAAATTATCATTCATTCGTTTTGGGTTGGACGGAAGTACCTTCACGCAGCAAACCCACGCCTTCGGCCACAATTGTGTCCCCCACTTTCAAGCCGCTCTCTACGATATATTCCTGACCTCCGTTCACACGGGTCACTTGCACGGGAACTGATTGCGCCTTGCCGTCAACTACCTTATATACATAGACCTTGTCCTGTACTTCGTAAGTGGCACTCTGGGGAACAACGATGCAGTTCTCTTTCCGTACCGGGATGATGACGTTGCCCGAACCGCCACTGGTCAGCAATCCCTCTTTATTGGGGAACACGGCACGCAGACTGACTGTACCCGTAGAGGTATCAATTACACCACTGATAGTTTCTATCTTACCTTCTTGCGGATAGACAGAACGGTCATTGAGCTGTAATTCGATAGAGTCCATCTCTGCCAGCGCCTTATCCTTGGAGCCGTAGCGGCGGGTGAGGTCAAGCAACTGATTCTCTGTCATGGAGAAATAGACATACATATTAGAATTATCGGATACGGTCGTCAGTGGTTTGGGCAAACTGGCGCTGACCAACGTCCCCACCCTATAAGGGAGCGTACCTACCATTCCATCTGCCGGACTCTTCACTTCTGTATAAGAGAGGTTATTGGCGGCATTCACCTGCTGCGCCTCGGCTTGGGCCAACTGGGCTTTCGCTGTCAGCAGGCTGTTGTAGGAAGTCTTTAAGTCAAACTCGGAAATCACCTTCTGGGCATAAAGCTCCTTCTTGCTGTCATATGTCAGTTGCGAAGTGGCCACGCCGGCACGGGCAGCTTCCACATTGGCTTCTGCTGTGCGCAAGGCTGCCAGATAGGGCACCTGGTCGATAATAAACAAGACTTGCCCCCGACGCACGGTCTGTCCTTCCTCCACACAAAGTTTGGTGAGTGTACCAGACACCTGTGGATAGATGTCGATGTCCTGCCGTCCGCGGATGGCTGCGGAATAGATTGTCTGCAGTTCTCTGTCGGTAGTCGAAATAGTCATCACCTGATATTCCGACTGGGGTTGCACGGCAGGCGCGCTGCCGCAGGCTGCCAGTGTTGCACTACAGATGACGGTCATCATCTGTTTCATCATACTCTTTTTTGTTATCATACTCTTTATCTTAAAAAAAATAATACGTCGGCTTTCTCTTTCATTTTTTAAGCCGGCAGCAAAGGTATGCCGTTTTTGAACAACCATTTGTTTCATTGAAGGTACACGACTGTTCATTTTCGGAACATGCCATTTAACAATCCAAAAAGAACTCGTACCTTTGTAACCGCAAATCATAAGCAATCTAACATATGAACCCATTACTGACTACCAAACAAGAAACGTTCAGAGCCGGAACAGACAACCTGGAATTCTTCCGGGAACGTCTTCTGAAAATGAACAATGGAGCACTGATGTTCTGCACCCGTGGAGAAGCAAATATCACAATAGATTTAAGAAAATATCATATTGTACCCAATACGCACATTACGCTGCTTCCAAGTTCCATTATTTCACTGACAAGTGCGAGTAAAGATTTCCTGGTGGACTTCTTTGCCTATTCCGAGACAATGTTCAAGACGGCATGCTTCCGTTTAGAGCCGCCCTTCATACATTTTATAAAGGAGAATGCATGCTATACGCATACCGAAGACGAACCGGTTCGTGCTATCACAGGACTCATCACGGCAAGCAATGCCATCTACCGCGATTCTGAAAATCTGTATCGCGAAGCCATTGCACAAAACCTGCTGCAAATTTTCTTTCTCGACACCTACGACAAGGTTCAACGTTACTTTACGGAAGAGCAAATCAATGGCAGTAACCGGAAAGAAGAATTGTTCAAAAAGTTCATAAATCTGGTACATACGTACTGTACTACCCAGCGGGATGTCGCTTTTTATGCTGACCAACTCTGCATTTCGACCCGCTACCTATCTGCCATCACCAAACAAGTGGCAGAAGATTCTGCCAAAGAAATCATTGACGAAAACCTGATATTGGAACTGAAAATGGCACTGCAATCCACCGGCATGTCACTGAAAGAGATTGCCGACAAATATCGTTTTCCCGACCAGTCTTTCTTCGGACGATATTTCAAGAAACACACGGGAATGTCACCCAAGGAGTACAGAGCAAAGAAGAACTGAGGTATGAGCATGCATTTATCCCCTTCTCCTCTGCCTCTTTAGTATTTTTTTAGTATATTTGTCAGACACTAATTTAATCAGTTCAATACCATGAGAAAACTTACACACATGCTCCTTGCAGGCACTCTCATCCTGGCCTGCTCTTCATGCGGAGTAGAAACAACAGCCAACTATCAAGTCATTCCCCTGCCCCAGGAGGTTGCCTTGAGTCAGGAATCCCCCTTCAAACTGAACGCCGGTACCATCATTGCCTATCCCGAAAACAACGCACTTCTAAAACGCAATGCCGAGTTTCTGGCCGAATACATCAGCCAGTCCACCGGCCGCACCCTCCAGACAGAAGCCCTTGCCCCGGGAGCCGAAGCGCCCAAAGGTGCCATCACGTTGGGACTGGACCCGGCTATCGGTAACCGGGAAGGCTATGTGCTGACCGTCAAAGCCGACCGGGTGACCCTGAACGGACAGACCGAGAACGGAGTGTTCTACGGCATACAGACCCTGCGTAAATCAATCCCTTCCCAAACCATCGCCTCCTCTATCCTGCTGCCTGCCGGCACCATCCAGGATGAGCCCCGCTTCAGCTACCGAGGCATGCACCTCGATGTGGGCCGCCACTTCTTCCCTATCGAATTCGTAAAGAAATACATAGACTTGCTGGCTCTCCACAACATGAATACCTTCCACTGGCATCTCACCGAAGACCAAGGCTGGAGAATCGAAATAAAGAAGTACCCCAAGCTGACGGAAATTGGTGCCTGGCGCGACCGTACCGTTATCGGCCGGAACACCGACGAGTATGACAACACCCGGTATGGCGGCTTCTACACGCAGGAACAAGCCAAAGAAATCGTAGAATACGCCCAGGAACGCTACATCACGGTTATCCCCGAAGTAGACCTGCCCGGACACATGCTTGCCGCACTTGCCGCCTATCCCGAAATGGGATGCACCGGCGGACCGTATGAAGTATGTCCGCGCTGGGGCGTATTCGAAGATGTGCTGTGCATCGGCAACGAACAGACCATGCAGTTCCTCGAAGATGTAATGGCCGAAATCATTGACATATTCCCCTCTGAATACATCCACATCGGCGGCGACGAAGCTCCCCGCACCCGTTGGGAGAAATGCCCGAAGTGCCAGGCGCGCATCAAGGCTGAAGGGCTCAAGGAAGATAAAGAACATTCTAAAGAAGACCGCCTGCAAAGCTATTGCATGACACGCATCGAGAAGTTCCTCAACAGTAAAGGACGCCGGATTATCGGCTGGGACGAGATTCTGGAAGGCGACGTCGCTCCTAATGCAACCGTCATGTCATGGCGCGGCTCGGCAGGAGGAATCAAGGCTGCCCAACTGGGACACGACGTGATAATGACGCCCAACGACTATTGCTCCTTTGATTATTACCAAAGTCAGGACACTGAAAACGAACCGTTCGCCATCGGCGGCTTCATCCCGTTGGAGAAAGTATACAGCCTGGAGCCTACTGCCTCGCTGACCGAAGAGCAGGCCAAGCACATACTCGGTGCACAAGCCAACCTTTGGACAGAATACATACCGACCACCGAACAGGTAGAATATATGGTACTCCCCCGCATGGCAGCTCTTGCCGAAGTGCAATGGACCCAACCGGAAAAGAAGGATTATACATACTTCACCACTCGTTTAGCCGGACTCATCAGCCTCTACCAAAGAGACAAGCTCAACTACCGCGAACCCTTCCGGCAGCAGGCAGACTCCACGGCTACCGAGAAGAAGTAATCAGAACTGGAAATAGATAAACGGCTGTATCTCCGAGCTTTTCATCTGGACGACCAGATAGATTACAGCAAGCATCAGTACCGCCTTTCCCAACAAGGGGAGGCGGATTACTGTTTTTGTGCAAGCACGTTCCCAACTGTCGGGCACAAAATGCAGCAGATAGCCCAATGCCATCAGTGCAAACACTTCCCAATAACCCTCTACCAGCTGCGGGAAGAGTTGCGGACGGAAAGTAGTGAATATCTGCTTCAGCATATCCATTGATGTGGAGAACTCCGCATTACGGAAGAATATCCAGCAGAAACAAACAAAATGGAAAGTGACAAGCACTCCGAAGAAGCGGTGGATGCCATGGCTCTCCGTCCCCTTCTTACGCCCGATAAGCGTCATCCAGAACTTGTGGGCTGCAAGCGCAACGCCGTGCATCATCCCCCAAAGAACAAAATTCCACGAAGCGCCATGCCACAAGCCACCCAGAAACATGGTAATGATGAGATTGGCGTACTGGCGGATTTTCCCCTTCCGGTTGCCTCCCAAAGAAATATAAAGGTAATCGCGCAACCAGCTGGAAAGCGAAATATGCCACCGCCTCCAAAATTCCGTAATGGAAGCGGACTTATAAGGGGAATCGAAATTGATATTGAAATGGAAGCCCAGCAACAAGGCAATGCCGATAGCCATATCACTGTAACCGGAGAAGTCGCAATAAATCTGCAAGGCATAGCCATAAACACCCATCAGATTCTCCACCCCTGAATAGAGAGTAGGATTATCAAAGATACGCTCTACGAAGTTGACGCTGATATAGTCCGATATGACCGCTTTCTTGAAAAGTCCACTGACGATGAGGAAGATTCCGCGCCCGAACATCTCCTTGGAGACAAACAGCGGACGGCGGATTTGCGGAATGAAATCACGGGCGCGTACAATAGGGCCCGCCACCAACTGGGGAAAGAAAGAGACATAAAAAGCATAATCCAATAAACTGGTCAGAGGCGTTATCTGCCGACGGTACACATCTATCGTATAGCTCAACGACTGAAAAGTGAAAAAAGAGATGCCCACCGGAAGGAAAATATCCATCGCCGTGAACGTGCCTCCCGTCAGCGAGGCAAAAGCTTCGCCCAGGAAATTGGTGTACTTGAAGTAACACAACAATCCCAAATTGACGACCAGGCTCAACACGACCCATGCCTTACGCAGCCAGGCGACAGACTCGCGCGCCATCAAGCGGGCAATAAAGAAGTCGCAGACCGTCACCAGACCAAGCAGGAAGAAATAAGTGCCGCTACTTTTATAATAGAAGTAATAGGAGAACAGGGTGACAAACAGCAAACGGGCGGTTGCACGGCGTTGCAGCAACAGATAAACCAGCACAAAAGCCGTGAACAGCCAGAGGAAAATACCACTGCTGAATATCATCGGGGCTTGCGGGTCATAGATGAAGACATCGCGCAGACGCCCCAAGTCTATATTCAATCCGGATAAAAGTTCGTCAATATTCCACATAATCGTTATAAGCTTTTAACAAGGCCTGATAGAACAGCTCGCCTTGCAGGCGGTAACCGTCCGGCAGATAGTGTATATGATCCGGACGCATCAGTCCGGCTTCCTGCCAGTTGAGGCAGGCACGGCGGGCACCGCCAAGTATTTCGTACATGTCCCATACCGCCAATCCGTTCTCATCGGCATAGCGGCGGATAGTCTGCACGGCAACGGCAGTACGCGGATTAATCTTATAGGTCCGA
>OOBI01001566.1_pt1 | contig 11331 bp, 9 predicted proteins | sample 1671081 | NCBI WGS metagenome assembly OOBI01 (sample SAMN06348120, study PRJEB24527) | human gut metagenome | biome: human gut; feature: ankylosing spondylitis patient; material: feces | host: Homo sapiens | place: China | collected 2015-10 | reverse complement strand
CTGGATGGTTTCTACTAATTCTAAATATCTACCACATAACAAGGCAAGTTCTAGCCCCACAAACCCAAATTTATTTAACTAGCCTTTACGCTCAAACAGAATTGAAAAAACTAAATTTATTTAACTAGCCTTTACGCACAATAAGAATAAAAAAACAAACGCAAAAACACCCACCAAAACGGTGGGTGTAATTTTATGTTTTATTAAAAAACTAAGATTTAAATACCCTCAAGGGATTTATTAAGGAATGCTTTAGTTTTCTCTGATTTAGGATTATCAAATACTTCTTCAGGTGTACCGAATTCCTCAATAACACCATCAGCCATAAAGATAACCTTATCGGAAATATTCTTTGCAAAGCTCATTTCGTGAGTAACAACAATCATTGTGTTGTCTGTACTTTTAAGACCTTGAATAACCTTTAGCACTTCACCGGTAAGTTCAGGGTCTAGTGCTGATGTTGGTTCATCAAAGCAAAGAATATCAGGATTCATTGCCAATGCTCTGGCAATTGCAACTCTCTGTTGTTGTCCACCGGAAAGCTGACAAGGATAATGCTCAATTCTATCTGTTAGTCCAACTGTTTCAATTAATTCTCTACCACGCTTTTCAATGTTTTCCGGAGTGTCAATCTTCATTAGTGATGGTGCAAGAGTAACATTCTTTAGAACATTGTACTGTGGAAATAGGTTGAAGTTTTGGAATACAAGACCAAAGTGCAGTCTGTTCTTTCTGATTTCATCTTCCTTATATTTCTTGTTCTTTGAACCGTCAAAAATTTCTTTACCATTTACAGAAATAGTACCATTCTCAGCAGTTTCTAGGAAGTTAAGGCATCTTAACAAAGTTGTCTTACCACTACCTGATGAACCGATAATAGAAAGCACTTCACCCTTTTCAAGTGAAAAGTCAATACCTTTTAGAACCTCTGTTTTACCAAAACTTTTTCTTAAATTTTTTACTTCTAATATAGCCATAGTTAACTCCTGAAGTAACTTAGTTTTTTCTCAATAAAGTTAAAGAGAATTGTAAGTAGTCCTGAGAAAATCAAGTAGAAAGCACCTGTATAGAATAGAGGCCAAATCAGACCATCAGTCTTGATATATACCTGTGCAGTCCAAATAATTTCATATACTGCAATAATTCTTGCAAGAGAAGTATCCTTTACAAGAGTAATGATTTCGTTACTCATTGGTGGCACAATTCTCTTGATAACTTGTAACAACACAATCTTGAAGAAAATTTGTGTTTTTGTCATACCAAGAACTTGACCTGCCTCATACTGACCCTTTGAAATTGACTCAATACCACCTCTGTAAATTTCTGAGAAGTAGCAAGAATAGTTAATTACAAATGCAAGTAATGCTGCTGAAAATCTTGGTAGCAGTCCTGTATTTAGGATAAGACCCGGACCGTAATATACAATTATTAATTGAAGTAGTAGTGGTGTACCTCTGATAATCCAAACGAAGGTACGAACCAACCACCTTAGTGGTTTGAACTTACTCATTGAGCCAAAACAGATTATTAAGCCAAGTGGTAACGAAAAAAGTAGTGTCAATCCAAATAGCTGTAGTGTAGACAAAAATCCGTTTAATAGGTCAAGAGTGATAGATAGAAAATCGCTCATTTATTTATCATTCCTTATGTATTACTTACAAAGTGCCACATTATATTTCTTAGATAGCTTTTCAAGTGTGCCATCCTTTGTTAAATCCTTAATATACTGATTGAACTTTTCTGTCATATCAGATTTCTTACGGAAACCAACACCATATTCTTCCTTAGTTAGAGATAGGTTGTGGCCTAGTGTTTCATAGCTTGTACCCTTACCTGTCATAGCGTCAGCCATTGTGCTGTCAATAATACAAGCATCAACAGAACCTGACTTAACTTCAAGTAGAGTATCACTCTGTGCTGAAACCGGTGTATATTCTAGGTTGTTATCCTTAGCAGCAGCTTCACCTGCAGAACCTGATTCAACTGCAAACTTTAGCTTAGAAAGTGACTTAACATCCTTATACTTGCTAAGTTCATCCTTCTTCATAACAACAACCTGTTCATTCTTAGCATAAGCATCAGTAACACTTGTGTTCTTCTTAACTTCATTTGTGATTGTCATACCGTTCCAAGCACAGTCAATTGACTTTGTGTTAAGTTCCATAAACTTGTTATCCCAGTCGATTTCGATGAACTTAACCTTAACGCCCATTTTCTTACCGACAGCCTGAGCAAATTCTGTATCAAAACCTGTCCAGTTACCCTTATCATCCTTATAGTTCATTGGCGCATAGTCTGTAATACCTACAACCAATTCACCCTTATCCTTGATGTATTCATAGTCAGAGCTTGAACTGCCACAAGCAGTAACAAGCACAGCCATAACTGCACATAATACTAATGCTAATACTTTTTTCATTGTTGTACCCTCTTTTACTTTTTTATTTTTTCTTGTTGGAAACCATTTTCTTATATCTTCTATTATTAATTACCAACAAAGTACCTAAGCCTAAAACTAAAAATGCAAATAACTTTTTCATAATAATACTTCCTTTACAAATTCATTTCAAACTTACCTACCTATTTTACTTTATTTCGCTAAACTTGTAAAGTGGTAATTTAGCAAAATTTAAAGAATTAGGTCACTTCTTTTTTACATCACATACAAAAATTATGGAAATTCCTTTCATTTTCTTAATGTTGTTTTAATTGTAAAAGAATATTGTGCTTTTAATATGTATTGAAAATTAGATTTTTTCAATTTTGATTGTTGATAAAGATAAATTTGATAAATTGGGTTTTTCAATCTTGTTTCTGCGTTACGATAAATTAATTTTGAAAATTTGGGTTTGTAGAGTTAGAACAGACCTTGTTTTGTGATAGATATTTAGAATTAGTAGAAACCATCCAGCCTTCCTTGTGTAAAGGAAGGGGGACCACGAAGTGGTGGAAGGATTGTCTAGTAGGCAGTAATAGATAGATAAAATTTAGATAGGAAAACAAAACCTATTATATATCTATCGAATAAAATTGATATAGCAAAAAGTATATACCATAACAATCCCTCAGTCGCTCTTTAAGAGTAAATTGTCATTCTTCCAATTTACAAGCGACAGCTCCCTTTACACAAGGGAGCCTTATTTGCTAAAATTTAACACTTTACATTTAGCCCCACAAAACCAAATTTGCAGAGCTAAATTATTATAATCTACAATAACCCACAATCGAAATCAAAAAACTAAATTGTATTATTATTTAGAACCGTTTACCATAGAATATAAAAACACATTACCGGTTTAGTTACATAGATAAAAGCAAGGAGTTTATAATGCTAAATATGCATAGCAATATAGCTAAAAGGGATAAATCGCATAGGGATACATATTGATAAAACGGAGAAGATAATGGATAATAATAGTTAAGAAATAAAAGAATGTAACTTACCAAAATAATATATTAGCTAAATAACATAATAATATAGCTTATAATAGACAATTTAATTACACACTTACACACTCAGAAGAATTAATAATACAATTTAGAAAAAGAAAATATAACAATACAGTAAAACATCTTATCAACAATAACAAAGAATAGAGATGATTAATTAATGGGAAAAATCAAAAGAAAATATACATTAGGGGAAGAAATTTTTTCTTCTGTCAGTCATGGTGTGGGAGCTTGTTTGTCCATAGCCGGTACAGTTGTTTTGCTTGTATTTTCGGTTATATACGGAAATGCATTAGCAGTTGTCAGTTCGGCAATTTACGGTGCATCACTGATAATTCTTTACACGATGAGCACACTGTATCATTCATTTACAAATGAAAAGGTAAAGCACTTTTTTCAAATAATGGATCACAACACAATATTTTTGCTTATTGCAGGTACATACACACCAATAACCCTTTATATTCTTGGTGGTGTTACAGGTTGGATACTGTTTTCTGTTGTGTGGGTTGCATCAATAATCGGCATAACACTAAATTCAATTAATATGGAAAAGGCTAAAATTCCTTCCCTTATTTGTTACATTGCTACAGGCTGGGTTATTATCTTTGCTATAAAGCCGTTAATTGCAAAAGTACCTTTCCTTTCTGCATTATTCCTTGTACTTGGTGGTGTAATTTATACTGTTGGTGTTGTGTTTTATGTAATTAAAAAGGTAAAATACTTCCATCCCATATGGCATATTTTCACTGTACTTGGCAGTGCATTCCACTACTTTTCAATCTTAATAGCAATTATAAAAATGTAATATAAACGAAAAATTAAGGCTGATACTTTATTGTATCAGCCGTTTTTTGTATGAGAAAAGCCAAGACTATAATAGTAGCCTTGGCTTAGGATTATAAAAACTTAAAAGTTATCTGTAATTTAATTATGCTAATGCTTTCTTTAGTTCTTCTACCTTATCGGTATCTTCCCACTTAACATTAAGGTCTGTTCTGCCCATATGACCATAAGCAGCAGTAGGTAGGAACTTAGTATTGCGAAGGTTAAGTTCTTCAATAATAGCAGCAGGACGGCAATCAAATACCTTCTTAACGGCAGAAGCAATTTCACTGTTACTATACTTACTTGTACCGAAAGTATCTACCATAATTGAAACAGGCTTTGCAACACCGATTGCATAAGCAAGTTGCACTTCACATCTACTAGCAATACCTGAGGCAACAATGTTCTTAGCAATATATCTTGCATAGTAAGCAGCACTACGGTCAACCTTAGTTGGGTCTTTACCTGAGAATGCACCACCACCATGACGACCATAACCACCGTATGTGTCAACAATAATCTTTCTACCTGTTAGACCTGAGTCACCGGCAGGACCACCGATAACAAATCTACCTGTTGGGTTTACAAGAATTCTTGTGTCATCAGTTAGTAGATTTTCAGGGATAATCGGCTTAATAACATACTTGATTAAATCATTTCTAATCTGTTCAAGTGTAACATCTTCATCATGCTGAGTAGAGATAACAACTGTGTCAATGCCAACAACCTTGCCGTCTTCATAAAGAGCAGTAACCTGAGTTTTGCCGTCAGGACGAAGATACTTTAGTGTGCCGTTCTTTCTAACCTCAGTTAACTTTTTAGCCAGTTTGTGAGATAGTGAAATAGTTAGTGGCATTAGTTCTTCTGTTTCGTCACAAGCATAACCAAACATCATACCTTGGTCACCTGCACCAAACTGATTGTACTTGTCCTCTTCACCGTCTTTTAGTTCGTAACTTTCGTTAACGCCCATTGCAATATCAGGTGACTGTGTTGTAATCATATTGTTGATTTTGCAGTTGTGACCGTTAAAGAGAAGTTCATCTCTGTCATAACCGATTTCGTTAATAACATTTCTCGTAACTGCTTCATAATCAACTTTAGCAGTTGTGCTGATTTCACCCATAATGTTTACGATACCGGCAACTGCAGTTGTTTCACAAGCTACATGAGCCATATTGTCTTGTTCAAAAATTGCATCAAGAATTGCGTCACTAATCTGGTCACAAACTTTGTCAGGATGTCCTTCAGTAACTGATTCTGATGTAAATAAATACTTTCCCATATCTATACTCCTTTTCTTATATTTCTTACCACAAAAAAAGCCACCGTGAAAGACGGTGGCTTAATACTCATCTTTCGGTTATACCGCAGGAATTAGCACCTTGCTTTTCGCAGGTTGCCGGACTTCATAGGGCCTGTCCCTCAGTCGCTCTTGATAAGAAAATATTTAATTTTTCTACTTTCATAGTGTAACACATAGTAAATATAATGTCAACTATCGGAATAAATTGTCAGTTATTCTGCTGAAGAAGTGCTTTCAGAAGTAGGTTCTGTTGTGCTTTCTGCTACACTTTCTGTAGTATTTTCTTCAGTAGAGTTTTCTTCTGTGTTGATTGATGGGTTGGTGTTGTCCTCATCCATTGTTTCAAAGTTACCACCGTAGTTGTTAACAATTTCAACAACCTTGTTGTATGTACTAGCATTTGCATCATTGTTGATTAGTGAGATTGTAGGGTCTGTTTCCTTTGACAATCTGTTATTTAATTCATCAACACTACTTAGTACTTCACCGTTATATGTTACTGTGTCACCTGAAACTGTAATTGCAACAAGTGTTTCGTGAATTGAAGCAGAAGAAGTAGGTTCTGCACTGTCTGACACAGGTAGTAGGCTCTGAATATCTTCCTTAGTTGGAATATGTCCAAAGTAAGCATAAACACCACCACATAAAGCACCTAGGATAATAATGATAACAACAAATGTTTTTAGTCCTGTATGCTTTTTCTTTTCGGAGTGGCTTTTGTCGATTCTCTTAGAAGATTTTTCAGCTTTTCTATTATCGGATTTACTGTTATCTTTTCTGTTACTGCTATGACTTTCGTGACTATCGTGGCTACTGTGTCCTCTGTCCTTGTCCTTTTTCTTGGACTTTTTCTTTTTGTCCTTAGAACCTTTGGAACTTTTACTGATTGAACTTCTGCTACCTGAACTGCCGGAACTTCTGTTACTTCTGCTTTCACCACTATCGTTAGTATCAGCAGAGTGACTACCCTGTGGTTCTTTAGTTTCAGGTGTAACTTCTTCAGTTTCTATATTTTCAGCATATGTATTTCTTCTAGGGCTATTGCTCTTTAGTTCTCTTGAAGAACTGTTGTCAAATACATATTCATCTTCGTTATTATCAATAGGTTCATCACTAAAGAAGTCAATCTGTTGTTTTGCTTTTCTTTGTTCGGCTAAGATTTTGTCAACTTCATCATCAATGTTAGTCATATCAGTTTTGAAGTCATCAAAAGATGTGTCTTTGTTTTCATCTTCAAAATAGCCGTGTGTACCTTTTTTTGCCATACTATCAACTCCTTTAATCAAATATATCACATTTTTGTGATTACTTCAACTGTTATTGTGTGTTCTTTTTTTGAAAAAATTAGGGAAGTTACATAGAAACTGTAACTTCCCTTTGTGTTAAAGTGATAAATTTTTAAGATACTTTATCAAACTGACTGTTGTATAGGTCTGCATAGTAGCCACCCTTAGCAAGTAGCTCATTATGAGTACCTTGTTCAACAATGTCCCCATCTTTCATAAATAGAATTAAGTCAGCGTTCTTGATTGTTGAAAGTCTGTGAGCAATAACAAAACTTGTTCTGCCTTCCATTAGGTTATCCATAGCCTTCTGAATATAAGCCTCTGTTCTTGTATCAACTGAAGAAGTAGCTTCATCAAGAATAAGAATCTTAGGGTCGGCAAGAATTGTTCTTGCAATAGTTAATAACTGCTTTTGACCTTGGCTAACATTTGATGCTTCTTCATTTAGAACCATATTGTAGCCGTCAGGTAAATGCTTAACAAAGTCATCAACATGAGCAGCCTTTGCAGCCTTTATAACATCTTCATCACCGGCATCCAATTTACCGTAACGAATGTTCTCCATAATTGAGCCTTTAAATAACCATGTATCCTGAAGAACCATACCGTAAAGTTCTCTTAGTTCTCTTCTGTCAAAGTCATTAATGTTGTGTTCATCAACTAGGATGCTACCACCGTTTAGGTCATAGAATCTCATCAGTAGCTTAACCATTGTTGTTTTACCTGCACCTGTAGGGCCAACAATAGCAATCTTCTGACCTTGCTTAACTTTAGCTGAGAAGTCGTGAATAATAATTTTATCCTCGTTGTAGCCGAATTTAACATGGTCAAATGTTACATTACCTGTGATTTCATCAACAGTAACATTTTCACCGTTAGGCTTCTTGCAATGGTTTTCAGCTTCTTGGGACTCTTCCTTTTCACCGATAAATTCAAAAATTCTTTCAGCTGATGCAGTCATTTGCTGAATCATATTACTTACCTGAGCAAGTTGCTGAATAGGCATTGTAAACTGTCTTACATACTGTATAAATGACTGAATGTCACCGACAGTAATTGTACCCTGAATAGCTAAGTAACCACCAAGTACTGCAATTGCACCGTAAGCTAAGTTACCGATTACCTGCATAATAGGACCTGCTAAACCTGAAAAGAACTGACTCTTCCATGCTGATTTATAAAGCATATTGTTGGACTTTTCGAATTCTTCAACATTTCTGTCAACTGTGTTAAATGCCTGAACAATGTTAACACCACTGATTGTTTCTTCAACTTGACCGTTAACATGACCTAAGTAATCCTGCTGATTTCTAAAATGTTTCTGAGAAATCTTAAAGATAAGTGAAATAAAGATTAGTGCAACCGGTAGAATAACTAATGCAATAAGTGTCATCATCCAGTTAATGCTAAACATCATATATAGCACACCGATGATTGTTGAAATTGATGTTACTGCCTGAGTTGCAACCTGGTTTAAACTTGTACAAAGAGTATCAACATCATTTGTGATAATAGATAGTGTTTCACCTGTTTGGTGTCTGTCAAAGTAGTTCATAGGAAGAAGATTGATTTTGTAAGAAATATCTCTTCTTAATCTATAACCAACCTTCTGAGTTACTGTACTCATTAGGAAGTTCTGAACAAAACCACAAACCGAACTTGTAATATAGATACATAACAGTCCGATTAAGATACCGGCAATTTTACCGAAATCAATGCCTGAACCACCGGAATACTTACTCATAATTCCGTTGAAAAGTTCTGTTGTTGCATTACCTAAAATCTTAGGTCCTATAACATTGAAAACTGTACTTGCAATGGCGAAAATTACAACAATGAGTATGGCAAACTTATAGTTGCCGATATATTTAAAAAGGCTTTTGATAGAACCCTTAAAGTCTTTTGCTTTAGATGTTCCCATCATTTTTCCTTGTGGACCTCTACCACCTCTAGGTCCTCCCATAGGCATAGGCATTACTGTAATTCCTCCTTTGACAACTGACTTTCTGCAATGTCACGATAAACCTGACAGTTATTCAGTAGTTCTTTGTGTGTACCATTACCAACGATTTTACCGTTGTCAAGTACAAGTATTTGTTCAGCATTTAGAACTGTGCTGATTCTTTGAGCAACAATAAGGATTGTGCTATTCTTAATATTTTCGCTAAGTGCCTTTCTTACTGCAACATCAGTCTTAAAGTCTAGTGCTGAGAAACTGTCATCAAAGATTAGCACTTCAGGTTCATTTGCAATAGCTCTTGCAATAGAAAGTCTTTGTCTTTGACCACCTGAAACATTAGTACCACCTTGGCTAATATGTGTTTCATATTTCTGAGGCTTTTCATTTATGAATTCTGTTGCGTGAGCAATCTCTGCTGCTTTTTCGATTTTTTCCATTGGTAGGTCTTCATTTGCAAAAGCAATGTTTGACTTAATAGTACCGGAGAATAGCATACCTTTCTGTGGTACATAACCGATTTTATCTCTTAAATCAGTTAGCTTAACATCCTTAATATTTTGACCGTCAACTGTAACAGAACCCTTAGTTGTATCGTAAAATCTTGGAATAAGGTTGATAAGTGTACTCTTACCACTACCTGTTGAACCGATAATAGCAGTAGTTTCACCTGGCTTTGCAGTAAAGCTAATATCCTTTAGTACAGGTTCTTCTGCTCCCGGATAAGCAAATGTTACATCCTTAAATTCTACAACGCCCTTTTGTTTTTCTTCAAACTGCTTAGGGTTTTCAGGGTTATGGATTGTAATTTCTGTATCGTAGATTTCACCAAGTCTTTTTGCTGAAACAAATGCTCTTGGAATCATAATACTTGCCATACAAATCATTAGGAATGACATAATAATCTGCATTGTATATTGGATATATGCCATAATGTCGCCGACTTGCATATTACCTGAATTAGTTTCATTAGCACCAACCCAAACAATAAGTACTGTTGTACCATTCATAATAAACATCATAGCCGGCATCATAATTGCCATAACTCTGTTTACAAATAGGTTAGTCTTTGTAAGAGTTTTGTTTGCATCGTCAAATCTTTCATTTTCGTGGTCTTCACGGCTAAATGCTCTGATAACAGGTAGACCTGTAAGAATTTCTCTTGAAACTAGGTTTACCTTATCAACCAGCTTTTGAAGTGCAGTAAACTTAGGCATTGCTACTGTCATTAGTGTTGAAACAAGTACAAGGATAACACCAACTGCTAAGGCAATAACCCATACCATACCGGAACTCATATTAGTTACCTTTAATAATGCACCTATACCTAAGATTGGAGCATAGATAATCATTCTTAGCATCATTACAACAACCATCTGAATTTGCTGAATATCATTTGTACATCTTGTAATTAATGAAGCATTACTGAATTTATTTGACTCACTTGCTGAGAAGTTGATAATTTGGTTATATGCATGACTTCTAATATCCTTAGAGAATCTAGCACCGATAATTGATGCAAGTAAGGAAACAGCAATCATACATACAAAGATTACACCGGCATAACCAAGCATTAATGCACCTGCTTTAAATAGGTAATTCATTCTAACCTGGTCAGTATCAACACCGGCAGACTTCATAAGACTTTCTGTATATGGTGTTACAACCTGTGTGATTGTGTCCTCCCCCAGTTTGTCAAATGCCTTTAACTTGTCGTTCATTACATCGGTAATTTGACTCATAGTGTTTTCGCTGAATAAAGGCAAAATCTCAAACATATCAACTGTCTTGCCATTTTGGGACTTCTTATTGATTTCCATAAACTTCATTTGGTTTTCAGGTGTCATTTCTTTAACACCGTTTTCCATAATCTTCTGGAAGTCCTTGTTGTCAATCTTTCCACTTACTGAGTCGGAAGAAAGTTCGCCTTTCTCACTCTTTTCTAACATATAAGTGATAAGCATAGGCTTTGTTAGCTTATCGGCAAGTTTATCGGCGTTTTTATCGCTGATATTTTCCTTTAATACAAGAATATCTTTGTTTTTGTACTTCTCACTTTTATACTGAGAATTTACAAAGTCTTTGTCATTTTTGTCCATAAAAAGCTTTATTTTATCCATTTCACTTTTTGGAGCTTTTTCCGGTGTAACAGTTTCAATACCGGACTGCTGAATACCAACATTGACAATATTACTCATATATGTTGGCAATGATAAGTCACAATAAGCCTGAATTACTAGCAAAATTACAACGAAAATAATAGGAATGATTGCAGGCTTAAAGTGCTTTAGTAATTTCTTCAATATATTCACCTCTTATTTAGTTTAGTATATTGATTTTAACATTATTTAAGGATATGTACAATGTATATTTTAAATTCAATGTTCATTATTTTGCACAAGAAATAAACCGTTTAGTTGTACATAATGCTGAAAATAATAATCATTTCTGTTTTATTGATATTTATTTTAAGTTATGGATATTCTTAACAATTATTTTATTAA
>OOBI01001538.1_pt1 | contig 11593 bp, 10 predicted proteins | sample 1671081 | NCBI WGS metagenome assembly OOBI01 (sample SAMN06348120, study PRJEB24527) | human gut metagenome | biome: human gut; feature: ankylosing spondylitis patient; material: feces | host: Homo sapiens | place: China | collected 2015-10 | reverse complement strand
GGTGACTTATGGAAAAAACTGATATTTTTTAGAAAATATGAGATACGATACAGCGGAGGAAAAAGCTTATGACTTTATTACAGGCGGTCTTGATGGGAATCATACAGGGATTGACAGAGTTCCTTCCGGTCAGCAGTTCCGGACATCTTGCACTTTTTAAAATCCTGTTCCATGTTGAGACGGATACAGGAATGTTATTTGATGTTTTGCTGCATGTTGGAACTCTGATCGCGATCTGCGCAGTTTATTATAAAGATATTGTGCGGCTTTTTGTGGAGGGAATCTGTATCGTGAGAGATGTGCTGATCAATTTTGCAGCACTTATAAAAAACCTTTTTCTATCGATCCGTGACAGAGGAAAAGATCATGTTGATTACAGTCCGTACCGCAGAATTGTAAACAGCAGTTACCGCAAGTTTGTGGTGCTGATCCTGGTATCAACCATTCCGACCGGAATCATTGGTTTTGTTGGAAAAGACGTGGTAGAGCAGGCATCAGAACTTCTGATCGTGCCGGGCATCTGTCTGATCGCAACCGCAATCCTGCTCTTTATCGCAGACCGCTGCAAGGGCGGAGACAAGCTTCCGAAGGACATTACATACACCAATGCGTTTGTCGTTGGTATTGCTCAGGGCGTGGCAACTTTGCCGGGATTATCCCGCAGCGGAACAACGATCACAGCATGTCTGCTCAGCGGATTTAACCGCAAGTTTGCAGTGAAATATTCGTTTATTATGTCGATACCGGCGATTTTAGGTGCCATGGTGTTAGAGTTAAAAGATTTTGCAGACCTGTCTGTGAGCGGCATGGATATCACCTGCTATATTGTTGGTATGGTGATCGCTGCAGTGATCGGATATATCTGTATTAAAACAATGCTTGTCATTGTGCGCAATCGGAAATTCCGTGTTTTTGCAGTTTATTGTCTGATTGTCGGACTGCTCTCAATCGGCGGATTTTTCTATACATTATAGGAGATATTTTTTGGAGGTAATATTTTGGCAACAGGGAAAAGAAAGAGTTCCTCTGGCAGAAAAACTTCTGGCAGAAAAACGAATTCAGGACGTAAGAAGAATGATATACAGCAGGAGAGCTTTACAGAGGAAGTGATTCTGTGGGTGATCCTTGCAATCTCCATTTTACTTTTTATCAGTAATTTTGGAATCGGTGGGGCAATTGGAAATGCTGTCAGCAGTTTCTTTTTTGGCGTATTTGGTTTAATTGCATATATTTTTCCAATTGTTTTGGTGATTGGTACTTTTTTTGCAGCATCCAATAAAGGCAATCGGATCGCAATGGTAAAAATTGTTGCAGCCGTATTTTTTGTTCTGTTTTTATGTATGTTTATCGAGATTGTGCGCTGTGGCGCGGAAGTTGCCGGAGCGGCAGGTGCCTATCAGTATTGTTCGGTACATAAAATTGGCGGAGGATTTTTAGGTGGTCTTCTTGCCGGGATTTTTTGTCCGAATTTTGGACTCATCGGTTCTTATGTGATCGATGTTGTGGCAATGATCATCTGTCTGGTGCTGATCACAGAACGTTCCGCATTGAAGGGTGTGCAGAAAGGCAGCCGTAAAGTTTATGAAACGGCAAAAGAGAGCAATGAACGTCATCGTGAACTTGCAGAACAGCGACGTGAGGAACGTGAGCTGCGCCGCATGGACCGCAAGGTGGAAGGCGTGGCAGTCGACACAAGAGTTCTTCCGGACAGGAAGGCAGAGCCTATGGGTTCGGATGAAGTCAGTGAAATTAATATTGACAAACTTTTGGAGCAGTCGAACGCCAATCTGCCGGAAATCAAAGAGGAGAAGCATGTGACACTCACAGCCGGAGGCGCAGAATATCAAAAACTTCCTGCTATGGAACCGGAGACGGAACCGTATGTTGCTCCGTCCGCATTTTCTGAGGAAGCGTTTGAGGCAAAAGAGCTGGAAGAGGATGCATCAATCTTTCACACAGAGCCGGCATATCAGGAGAGTATCCATACAGAGCCGGCTTATGAAGGACATCATCCAGTAGAAGAATCTATTCCGTATGATGCCGCAGAAAAACCGGAAGAGCCGCATGTGAGAGCAGAAAAAGTAGAGCTGCATTCAGAAAGAACCGAAAAACCGAAGAAAAATGTTAAGGCTACGGAGGAAGATATTCAAAATGATGTCTCATCCATTGAGGAAGAGATTCATCTGGAGGCACAGAAGGAAAGAAAGTATGTGTTCCCACCGATTTCCTTGTTAAAGCCACCTGGGAATAAGCAGGGAGATTCCAAACAGCATCTTCAGGAGACGGCACAGAAATTACAGCAGACATTAAAGAATTTCGGCGTTAACGTTACGATCACAAATATCAGCTGCGGGCCATCGGTCACACGTTATGAGATCCAGCCGGAAATGGGCGTCAAAGTAAGTAAGATCGTGAATCTTGCCGATGATATCAAATTGAATCTTGCGGCGGCAGATATCCGGATCGAGGCACCAATCCCTGGAAAGGCGGCAGTCGGAATTGAGGTTCCAAATAAAGAGACACTGATGGTTTCTTTCCGGGAACTTGTGGATTCGCCGGAATTTAAAAATCATCCATCCAACATTTCGTTCTGTGTCGGAAAAGATATCGGTGGAAATGTAACGGTTGCAGATATCGCAAAAATGCCGCATTTACTGATCGCCGGTGCGACAGGTTCCGGTAAATCTGTCTGCATCAACACGATTATCATGAGTATTTTATATAAAGCAGATCCAAAAGATGTAAAACTGATCATGGTCGATCCAAAGGTGGTCGAACTTAGTATTTATAACGGAATCCCACATTTACTGATCCCGGTAGTGACAGATCCGAAAAAAGCGGCAGGTGCACTTCACTGGGCAGTTGCAGAGATGACGGACCGTTATCAGAAGTTTGCAGAGGCAAATGTCCGTGACTTAAAAGGCTATAATGCCAAAATCGATGATCTGCCGGATGGGGAGGACAAGCCGGAAAAATTACCACAGATCGTGATCATTGTAGACGAGCTGGCAGATTTAATGATGGTTGCGGCGAGCGATGTGGAGGAATCTATCTGTCGTCTGGCACAGCTTGCAAGAGCGTGTGGAATCCATCTGATCATTGCTACCCAGCGTCCGTCTGTCAATGTCATTACCGGACTGATCAAGGCGAATATGCCAAGCCGGATCGCCTTTGCGGTGACATCCGGAATTGATTCGAGAACCATCCTTGATATGAATGGTGCAGAAAAACTGCTCGGAAAAGGTGACATGTTATTTGATCCACAGGGAGTACCGAAACCACTGCGTGTTCAGGGCGCATTTGTATCGGATAAAGAAGTAGCGGATGTCGTCGCTTACATAAAAGAAGAAAACGGGCAGGTAAGCTACAATTCATCTGTGGAAGAGCAGATGAACAGCATTGAATCAGGAAATACGACTGTAAGCATTGATTCCGGACAGACAGGGGACGGCAGAGATCCTTATTTTGCAGATGCAGCAAAACTTCTGATCGATAAAGAAAAGGGTTCGATCGGAATGCTGCAGCGGTATTTTAAGGTCGGCTTTAACCGCGCAGCAAGGATCATGGATCAGTTGGAGGAGGCCGGAATTGTCGGACCGGAGGAAGGTACAAAACCGAGAAAAGTACTGATGTCGCCGGAACAATTTGAGCAATATGAAGAGGAATATCTGTAATTGACATTTGCTTATCAATAAGACTTGTATTATAATATTAACTTATAAGTCCTGTATGGACAAATACAATATGCGAAAGAGAATCGCAGGAATGGAGTTTTGGAATGAAAAGTGATATTCAGATTGCACAGGAAGCAGAAATGATCCCGATCAAAGAAGTAGCAGAAAAGCTTGGAATCGGAGAGGATGACCTCGAATTATACGGAAAATACAAAGCTAAATTATCCGATGAGCTGATCGAACGGGTAAAAGATCAGCCGGATGGAAAGCTGATTCTTGTGACAGCAATCAATCCAACTCCGGCTGGAGAGGGAAAAACAACGACAAGTGTGGGACTTGGACAGGCATTTGGACGTTTGGGAAAAAAGGCAGTGATCGCATTGCGTGAACCATCTTTAGGACCATGTTTTGGAATCAAGGGAGGCGCCGCAGGAGGCGGTTATGCCCAGGTCGTTCCGATGGAAGACTTAAATCTTCATTTTACAGGAGATTTCCATGCGATTACTTCTGCAAATAATCTGCTGGCTGCTTTGCTTGATAACCATATCCAGCAGGGAAATGAACTCGGCATTGATACAAGACAGATCGTATGGAAACGCTGTCTTGATATGAACGATCGTGTGCTCCGCAATACTGTTGTTGGACTTGGAAGCAAAATGGATGGTGTTGTGAGAGAAGATCACTTTGTCATTACCGTTGCATCTGAGATCATGGCAATCCTCTGTCTGGCAACTGATATGCACGATTTGAAAAGAAGATTAGGACGCATTATTGTTGCCTATACTTATGATGGAAAGCCGGTGACGGCAGATGATCTTCAGGCAACCGGTGCAATGGCTGCATTGTTAAAAGATGCGTTAAAGCCAAACCTCATCCAGACCTTAGAACACACACCTGCCATTGTGCATGGTGGTCCATTTGCCAATATTGCACATGGATGTAACTCTGTCCGTGCCACAAAGACAGCATTAAAACTTGCAGATTATGTGATCACGGAGGCGGGATTCGGAGCGGATCTTGGCGCAGAGAAATTCTTTGATATCAAGTGCAGAAAAGCAGATCTGAAACCGGATGCAGTAGTTTTAGTTGCAACAATCCGCGCTTTGAAATATAATGGAGGAGTTGCGAAAGCTGATCTTGCAGAGGAAAACCTGGAAGCTTTGAAAAAGGGCATTGTAAATCTGGAGAAACATATCGAAAACCTTCAGAAATACGGAGTACCGGTGGTTGTCACTTTAAACTCTTTTGTGACGGATACCAAGGCAGAGACAGACTATGTAGAGCAGTTCTGCCATGAGAGAGACTGCGAGTTCGCACTTTCCGAAGTCTGGGAAAAAGGTGGCGAAGGTGGTATTGCACTTGCAAACAAAGTGCTTGAGACCTTAGAGAAAAAAGAAAGCCATTTCAAGGTATTATATGAGAATGATCTTTCTCTGGAAGAAAAGATTGAGACTATCGCAAAAGAGATTTACGGTGCAGACGGCGTGACTTACGCACCGGCAGCAAAGAAAGAATTAAAGAGAATTACAGATATGGGGCTTTCCAATTTCCCTGTCTGCATGGCAAAAACACAGTATTCTCTTTCCGATGACCAGACAAAACTTGGCCGTCCGGAGGGATTTACCATTAACGTAAGAGAAGTATATGTATCAGCAGGAGCAGGCTTTGTGGTTGCTGTAACAGGTGCAATCATGACAATGCCTGGTCTGCCAAAAAAACCTGCTGCATATGGAATTGACGTAAATGACGAAGGTGTGATCACCGGTTTATTCTAAAAAAGAAATGCAGTAGAAAGAACAGAGTGAGAGGAATTATGGCACAGATTATTGACGGAAAGAAAATTTCACAGGACATCAAAGATGAATTGAAAGAGAAAGTGACAGCATTAAAAGATACAGGAACGGAGGTTGCACTTGCAGTGATCCAGGTCGGAAATGACCCGGCATCCTCTGTCTATGTAAGAAACAAAAAGAAGGCATGCGAGTACATTGGTATCCGGTCCTTATCCTATGAACTCCCAGAGGAGACAACAGAAGATGCATTGATCGAACTGATCGAAAAACTGAACAAAGATAAAACCGTAAACGGTATTTTAGTTCAGCTTCCGGTTCCAAAGCATATTGATCCGGATAAAATCATCCGCACAATCTCGCCGGAAAAAGACGTAGACGGCTTTCATCCACAGAATGTTGGAAAATTAGTGATCGGTGAAGAGGGCTTTGTATCTTGTACTCCGGCCGGAGTCATTCAGCTTCTGAAACGTTCTGGAATTGAAATTTCCGGAAAAAACTGTGTTGTAGTTGGCAGAAGCAATATTGTCGGAAAGCCAATGGCGCTTCTGATGCTTCGTGAGAATGCTACGGTCACGATCGCCCATTCAAAAACAAAAAATCTGAAAGAATTATGCCAGACAGCAGATATTTTGATCGTTGCCATTGGAAAACCACAATTTATTACAGCAGATTATGTGAAAGAGGGAGCTGTTGTGATTGATGTTGGAATCCACAGAGATGAAAATAATAAACTCTGCGGAGATGTACGATATGAGGAAGTTGCAGAAAAAGCTTCTGCGATTACACCGGTTCCGGGTGGAGTAGGTCCAATGACAATTGCCATGCTTATGAGCAATTGCGTGGAAAGTCTGAACAGAGAATAAGATTGGTAGAGATAGAAAGGGTTTCATATGAAATGTGCAAAGTGTGGAGCTGAGTTAAAAGAAGGCTGTTTATATTGTTCGGTATGCGGCCATGAAGCACAAATGGTAAATGGTTATTCTGTTTTGGAGGAAGATTATCTGAAAGCTCTTTTGACAGATGAAGCATCCAAAGATACATCGTCAGAAGAAACAGAAAACCAGAACAAAAAAGCAGAGGGACACCATAAAAAGAAAAAACAGACTCCGTGGATTGTTTTAGGCTGCGTTGCTGCAGTGGTTGTCGTCATTGCAATCGGAGCAATTGCTTACGTGCGCTATCAGAATAACAATTCGTACGATTACCAGATTGAGATGGCAGAAAAGGAACTGGTGGATTTAAACTATGAGAAGGCGCTTTCTTACTATAAAAATGCGCTGACATTATCACCAAATGACATCAATGCCAGGGCTGCCATGGCGGAAATCTATCTTGCAAGAAAAGAATATGATTCTGCATTAGTGCTTGAGATGGAGATCATCAACCTCGATAAAAAGAACAAAGAGGCTTATCAGGGATTGATCACGATTTATGAGGCAAAAGGTCAGTACGATAAAATTACAGAGCTGGCGTCTACTGTGACAGATACAGATTTATTAGAACTGTTTTCCGGGTATATTGTCGCTGAACCGGTCTTTTATCCGGATGAGGGAACATATGATGTGTATACGGAAGTTACCATTTTTTCCATTGAAGAATGTGATATCTATTATACATTAGATGAATCAGATCCGAAAAAAAATGGTATTCTTTATACCGATGCCGGAATTGAATTAGACGATGTTGGAAAGTATACTATCAAGGCAGTCTGCAAAAACGATAAGGGAATTTACAGTGATGTCGTTACCTGTAAATATAAGACCGAAGCGAAAGCCCCGGATTATCCGGAAGTAACACCGGATGGCGGTACTATGGATGATATTACGTTTGTAGTGATTACTGCAGATGAGGGATGCAGTATTTATTACACGTGGGATGGAACAGATCCTACAGATACATCTGCACGTTACACAGAACCAATCGAAGTACCGGAAGGTAACAATATCTTATCTATTATTGTTGTGAATGATAAGACAAAACTTACAAGTGAGATCTACCGGACAAACTTTATCTATCATGCCCAGCCTGAAGTTGAGATAGAAGAGTAGCGGGACATTGTAACTTTTATTATGTACGTAGTGAACAAAGAAAATGCCATTGAATTTAAAACTCAATGGCATTTTTTTATAAATGAAACATGATCAATGATATATTTAACATTCCTCCGGAATGAACTCGATCACACCCTTGGCAAGCCTGGATACACGCGCTAATGAGTATACATCCACACCCTGTGCAATTAATTTGTCGCGTCCCGGCTGGAAGGATTTCTCGATCAGAATACCAACACCTGCGATGGAAGCACCGGCCTCAGTCAGTAAGCGGATGGCACCACTTGCAGCTTCTCCGTTTGCAAGGAAGTCATCAATGATCAGAACGTTATCATTTTCTTCGATGAACTGATGGGATAATGTCAGTTCATAGCTTGTGCCTTTTGTGAAGGAAGTCACAACGGTCTGAAGCAGATTATCATTTAAAACCTTAGAAGGCTGTTTCTTTAAAATGATCATTGGAACGTTCAAAGAGATAGCCGTCATTAGTGCCGGAGCAATCCCGGAGCTTTCGATGGTAACAACTTTGGTAATCCCCTTATTTCCGAAATGTCCTGCAAATGCATCGCCAATCTGCTGCATTAAAACAGGATCTACCTGATGATTGATAAAGCTATCTACCTTGAGAATATTCTCAGATAAAGCATGACCTTCTTTTAAGATTTTTTCTTCAAGTTCTTTCACTATGTCACCTCATAAATATGTATTGTTATATTTTTAGAACGATAAAATATAGATTCCGGATCTTTCTGTTCGTTCTTTATTTTGCATATTGTAGCACAATTACAGTGTGAAAAAAAGACTATTTCGTGTTTTCTTCGAATAAATTCCCGTAAAGTTCTTCCACCAGATGATCCAGAAAGGTTTCCTCTAAATCCGGGTACTGTTTTGAGAGGAAACGGGTCATGATCTCATAGCGTTTAAAGTAAAGATCCTGATCAAAAACTTCCTCGTCCATGCTCTCATCAATATCTTTTGCGCTGTAAGTGGAAGTAAACCATGAAATGATTTCAGAAGATAAATCATTTTCTTTTTCTGCCTGCGTGCCAAGTGTTTTCAACTGCCGCAACGACACAATGCCGATCACGAAGAAGATGAGGAGCATGACACCCATAACGATACAGAGCATAATCTTCATATAATCAGCGACATGGACAGGAAGTACTCCGGTGGCAAATAAAATAAGTGCAATAAAACCGAAAACACTCACCAACAGGAATGAATAGGCGGTGGATTTCGTCTCTTCTTTTTTTGATTCCTTTGAAACATAAACTTTCATAATGATTCTCACTTTCGTTTTTTACTTTGTTATAATTATATTTGATTTACTAGACCGGGGCAACGGTTATATGATATAATTTTTCTGTATGAAAATAACAATTTTATGTGTGGGAAAAATCAAAGAAAAATTTTACAGGGATGCGGTCGCTGAATATGAAAAACGTCTGAGCCGCTATTGCAGATTTGAAGTGACTGAGGTGGCGGATGAGAAGACACCGGATCATGCAAGCGAGAATATGGAGCTTCTCATCAAGGAGAAAGAAGCGGAGCGCATGGAGAAGTATCTGAAGGAAGGTGCCTATGTGATCGCCCTTGCAATTGAGGGAAAACAGTTAGATTCTGTGGAACTGTCACAAAAAATCGATACTCTGGGAACATCCGGCATAAGCCATATTATTTTTGTGATAGGTGGTTCGCTGGGACTCGCGGAACGCATTTTAAAACGGGCAGACTATAAGCTTAGTTTCTCAAAGATGACATTTCCGCATCAGCTTATGCGTGTCATCTTATCAGAGCAGATTTACCGCAGTTACCGCATTATCAATCATGAGCCATATCATAAGTAGACGATAAAAACAAAAAATTATAATCATAACAAACATAGAGGAGGAATTGTATTTTATGTTACGAATCAGAGAGTATCGCAGGGTGGAAAGCTTAGAGGAAGCCTACAAACTCAATCAGAAGAAAACGAACCGTATCATAGGTGGCGGACTCTGGATGAAAATAGGAGATCGGAATCTTATGACTGCCATAGATTTAAGCGGTCTTGGATTAGATCAGATCAGTGAGACAGAGGATGAGTTTGTGATCGGCTGCATGGCAACACTCCGCGATTTAGAAGTGCATCCGGGATTGAATGCATACACAGATGGCGCGGTAAAACAGAGTGTCTGTCATATCGTCGGAGTGCAGTTCCGCAACTGTGCAACCGTTGGTGGAAGCATTTATGGAAGATTTGGTTTTTCAGATGTACTGACTTTATTTGCGGCACTGGATTGCTATGTGGAATTATATAAGGGTGGAAATGTTCCAATTCAGGAATTTATCCATATGAATTATGATAATGATATTCTTGTGGCAGTACATATTGTAAAAACACCTGTGAAGATCACTTATCTTTCACAGAGAAACACAGCAACGGATTTTCCGGTAATTGCAGTTGCTGTTTCAGAATATAACGAAAAACTGCATGTCAGCATTGGTGCAAGACCGGTAAGGGCAGAGACACTGACACTTGACCTTTCAGAAAAAGCAGATATGGAACATCTGGTAAAAAAAGTGCAGGAACAGTTTTCGTTTGGAAGCAACCGGCGCGGCAGTGCAGATTACAGACGCCATATTGCAGGAGTTCTTGTACAGAGAGCCTGTGCGGCAAATGAACAGCAGGAGGATAGAAAATGAAGATACATTTATGGCTGAACGGCAAAGAAATCTCTGATGAAATCTCACCGGATATGCCTTTATTGGAATATGTCAGAACAAAGGGATGTTACAGCGTAAAACGTGGCTGTGAGACATCTAACTGTGGACTTTGTACCGTGTGGATGAACAAAAAACCGGTTCTTTCCTGTTCGGTACTCGCAGCAAGGGCAGATGGAAAAGAGATTGTAACTTTAGAGGGTGTGCAGGAACGCGCGGCAGAATTTGGAACTTATCTTGCAAACCAGGGCGGTGAGCAGTGTGGCTTCTGTAATCCGGGATTTATCATGAACGTTCTGGCGATGGAGGATGAACTGGACGATCCGACCGAGGAGGAGATCAAGGCATATCTTTCCGGAAATCTCTGCCGCTGCAGCGGCTATGAGAGCCAGCTGCGTGCAATCAAAAATTACCTGAACCGTAACCGGGATATAGAGTAGAATTAGATAATTGCGAAACTCATGAGAACGTAAATTGAATTGTGAAAAATTAACAAAAGCTTGAGAAAACACTGGGGAGCGGTCGGTTCTTAGAAGGCAGGTGCGATGTCAATCGTGACTGGCTTCTTAGTACCGTTACCAGCGACACGTAGCGAGAGCGTGTTTTCGAAAATTTTGTTAATTTTGAACAATTAAAAGAGGCACCTGAGGAGTTTCGCAATTATCTGATAGAGTAGAATAAATGCAAGGAGAAACGATATGAAATATGTAAATGCTCCCGTGATGAAAAAAGATGCCATGGCGCTTGTGACGGGAAAACCAGTGTATATGGACGATGTGGCACCGAAAGACTGTCTGATCGTAAAAGTACTCAGAAGTCCTCATGCACATGCCCTGATCGAAGAGATCAATATCACCAATGCATTAAAACAAAAAGGAATTGAATGCATTTTAACTTATAAAGATGTTCCACACCGTCGATTTACGATGGCAGGACAGACCTTTCCGGAACCGAGTCCTTACGACCGTTATATCTTAGACCAGCGTGTCCGTTTTGTCGGAGATGCGGTTGCGATTGTCGCCGGTGAGGACGAGGCGGCAGTTGACCGTGCATTAAAGCTTATCAAAGTGAAGTATCAGGTGTTAGAACCGGTGCTTGACTATCATACAGCGAAAGATAACCCGGTTCTTGTCCATCCGGAGGAGGACTGGAAGGCACTCTGTCCGGTTGGCGCAGACAATAAACGGAACCTTTGTGCGTCAGGCATGGACAGTGACGGAGATGTGGATGGTGTCATGAAAGACTGTGACATTGTCATGGAAGGAACCTATCATGTAAAGGCAATGCAGCAGAGTATGATGGAAACCTTCCGCACAGCTACTTATCTGGATACTTATGGAAGAATCAACATTTTATCTTCTACACAGATCCC
>OOBI01001524.1_pt1 | contig 11672 bp, 10 predicted proteins | sample 1671081 | NCBI WGS metagenome assembly OOBI01 (sample SAMN06348120, study PRJEB24527) | human gut metagenome | biome: human gut; feature: ankylosing spondylitis patient; material: feces | host: Homo sapiens | place: China | collected 2015-10 | reverse complement strand
AAAAACTGCACCTCCAAAAGTTGTTTTGTGTCCAACTTTTGGGGTGCAGTTCATATCTTTATAGAGATATACACATCTTTTTTATTTTCTCTTCACTTTTATTTTATTATTATCCCAAAAAGCCATATCAAAACGTAATTTATTTAATGTATCTTTTATTATATATTCATTTAATTTTTCTGGAGAAATAGCTTTATATAGCATAACTAATTTTATAGCTTCCACACTAGTATAATCATCGGGGGATAATTTACTTGCTATCATTTGAATTAATTTATCACGCATTTTTTTTACCATATTCATATTACAATCTACATATTGTGATATATCTTGATAATTAGCCCATGGCATTTCTTCAAATATTTCAATTATAGTAGCTTCTTTTTCTTCTTTTATTTCTCGCAGACAATTAAAACAAATAGGTTTTTCTTTTGGCGTTAATCTGCCACATCGCTTACAAGCTATCCACCCGTAATCTTTTTTTAATCTTATTAATTGTATACTTTTTAAATAAATCGTTTTTAATTTTTGCCTTAATTTTTCATCTTCTATTTGTTGGACTTTAGCATCTGCTAATATTAAATCCTCATCTGTTATTGGGACTCTTCGTACATATTTTCCTAAATCAATCTTTCTTTCTAAAACAGATGAATAATTATCTATTTTTTTCTTTCTCAATCTAGTAAATTGTATATCTTTAACAAATTTATACCCTAAAAAATCATTTATTTTTTCAATGATTTCTATCTTTAAATATTGAAAATTATTTGCCCATACAGACGAATTTGCATATACATATAATACACCAAAATTTATTTCTTGAGGGGATATATGCTTTTCTATTTCCTTGCCTACTATATCACCCCATTTATAAAAAATTTGATTTTTCTTATACTCTTTTAAAAGACCTAGATTTTTCATTGTTTTAGGAATTATTGTATTTCCAGTCTCAAATAAATTATTTGAATATGCTCTTTTCATATTATTAATTCATATAATAAATAATATTATATGCCTTTCTCATTTATTCACTGACAATTCCTTTTTCTACTTTGAAAAATTTATTTTTAGGGTGGGAATTAAATAAATTTATATCTGTTGCTGTAATTAATGTTTGTACATTATTATCTTGCAATAAAGATAATAAATTATCTCTTCTACGCGTATCTAATTCGCTCATTACATCATCTAATAATAATATAGGATATTCTCCTGTTTCAAGCTTTAAAAATTCTAATTCAGCTAATTTTAAAGATAAAACAGAACTACGCTGTTGACCTTGAGAGCCAAAAGATTTTAATGAAATATCATTGATGAAAAAATCAATATCATCTCTATGTGGTCCAATACTTGTAGACCCCCTATAAATATCATTATCTCTATATTTACTTAATGCTTGTATATAAAAATTAAATAAATCATCGAAACTATTTAAAGCCTCATTTTTATAATTATGGATATTATATCTTATATTAAGTATTTCCATTTTTTGAGATATTTCATAATGTATTTTTTGAGCTAATTTTGATAATTTTTCTATACCCCTTAATCTTTTTTCCACAATAAATGCTGCTGTCTTTGCAATTTGTTCATCCCAAGTGTCTAGCATAGGTATAAGCTTTTTATTTTCACGGATTTTTTTTAATAAATTATTGCGTTGTAATAATAATCTATTATATTGCACTAATTCATTATAATAAATTCTACTAATTTGAGATAATTCTATATCAATAAACCTTCTTCTTAATAGGGGTGAACCCTTAATAAGCATTAAATCCTCTGGAGAAAATAATATCATTGTTAATAATCCTGGTAAATCTTTCTGTTTAATAATTTCTCCATTAAAATTTAATTCTTTTCGCTTATTCTTTTTTAAAATTATTTTTAATATAGAATTAATATCTCTTTTTGAAAATTTAACATTTATACTAGCTTCATCTTTCCCCCATAGTATCAAATCCCCCTCAGTGCGAGTTCGATGAGATATACCTAAAGAAGAAAAATATATAGCTTCAATTATATTTGTTTTTCCCTGTGCATTAAAACCAGTAAAAATATTTATATTTGAAGATAATTTTAAATTTAAATTATTATAATTACGATAATTATATAATGTTAATAAATCTATTTTCATAATTATTACATAGTCTTTGTTCGTACAGGAGTAACAACATAAACAAAGTTTTTATTATCTCTTTGCGTAATAGAAGCTGTTGTTAATGGTTGATTAAAGGAAAAAATAAAGTTTTCAGCATCAATAGCTTTTAATACATCTATAATATATTTAGCATTAAAAGAAATATTTATTCCAGGACCTTCAATATCCACATTTATTGTTTCTTCTGCTTTACCAATATTTGGATTATCTGAGGAAATTCTTACAATGTTATCCACAAATTCAAAATGAATAATATTATAATCACCAGAACGAGATATTAAAGATACACGGTCTAAAGCAGATTGGAATTCATTTTTATTAATATTTACATGTGTTTTAAATTCTTTAGGAATAACGCGGTTATAATCTGGGAATTGACCTTCAATTAAACGTGAAATTACATATATATTTTCATAAGAAAAGCTTATTTTATTATGTGTACAGGAAATTTGAATATCTGTTGGTATTTCAGAATTAAATATATGTGTAAATTCATTTAATATTTTTGCAGGAATAATTATTTTAATATTATTATCTGATATATAATTTATATTTCCTTTTATTAATGCTAATCTGTGCATATTTGTTGCAGCCATTACGATATTTTCATCAGTAATATCCATTAAACAGCCTGTAAATACAGGTCTTGATTCATCTGTTGCACAAGCAAAAGATGTTTTTTTGATAAAATTTAAGAATATATCATTTTTTAAATTAAAATTAATTTGACCTTTTAATGGTTCAATAATAGGGAATTCATTTTCTTGCATATTTAATAAATTAAATTGTGCAGAATTAGAGCGAATGTTTACAGAGTTATCACTGTCGTTATTTTTTATTTCTACATATTCACCAGGTAAAGTACGAACAACTTCGTATAAATATTTTCCTGGTAATACGATAGTACCTTCTGTTTCAATTATTGCTTTTATTTTACAGATAATGCTGATTTCATAATCTGTTCCTTGTAATTCTATATAGTTTTGATGTGCTTTGATATATATGCCAGATAATATAGGCATTTGTGGTCTACTTGGTACAGCTTTTAAAACTGTTTGTATTGCTTGTACAAGTTCTTTCTTTTCACAGGTGATTTTCATGAGTTATCCACTCCTATGTTATTATTCTATTATTATTATATATATATTATATTTTAGTAGTATTAGTAGTAGGTATCTGTGGATATGTTGATAAGTGGCTTAAAAGCTTACGGTATATGGCTTTATGCCTGTTGATATCTTGTGGATATTTTGTGACTAATTATCCACATATCCACATCGTTGTGTATATTATCAAGTTATACACAAGTTATGCACAGCTTATCAACAAGCTTATCCACAACCCTTGTTAATAAGTTTTAACTTGTGATTGATTTACGTATTTCATCAATAACGCTAGCTGTTTTTGGATTATCTTGATACTGTTTTTTGATTTTATCATGGGCATGCATGACAGTTGTGTGGTCTCTACCACCAAAGTTGCCACCTATTCTCGGTAAAGAAGCATCTGTCATTTCTCTAGCTAAATACATCGCTATTTGGCGAGGAAAAGCAATATTGCGATTGCGTTTTTTTCCATTTAAATCTGCTAATGTTAATTTGAAATATTTAGCAACTGTTTCTTGAATTAATGCTATGTTGATAACTTTATCCACTTGTTTAACTGTTGTTTCCTGTTTAGTGATGGTATTTTTTAAAACATCAACAGCTAATTCATTAGTCACAGGATAATGTTTAAATGACGCATAAGCTACAACTCTAGTCAATGCTCCTTCTAATTCACGAACATTATTGTCGATATGGCTAGCGATATATGTCATGACATCAAGAGGTACATCTAAATTATCCATTAAAGTTTTTTTCTTTAAAATAGCAATTCTTGTTTCTAAATCTGGTGCTTGAACATCTGCAAGTAATCCACCTTCAAATCTAGAACAAAGACGGTCTTCTAAAGGTTTTATTTCTTTAGGGGGTCTATCGCTAGATAATATAATTTGTTTATTAGCATCTTTTAGAGCATTAAAGGTGTGGAAAAATTCTTCTTGAATTCGTTCTTTATTTGCCAAAAATTGAACATCATCCACAAGTAATACATCAATGTTGCGATATTTTTGACGGAAAGCAGCAGATGTGCCATCTTTAATAGAATTAATTAATTCATTTGTGAATTTTTCGCTAGTTGTGTATAACACTCTTTTTTGTGGATGTTTTTGCAAAATTTTATGACCTATTGCATGCATTAAATGTGTTTTTCCTAATCCTACACCACCATACATAAAAAATGGATTGTAATCTTTTGCAGGATTTTCAGCAATAGCAAGTGCTGCAGCATGAGCAAAACTATTAGAATTACCAATTACAAAACTTTCAAAAGTATATTTAGGATTAAGTGAAGATTTATCTCCAGGATTTATAGGAAGAGGTGTCTCTGTCATTTCACTAGGTGGTTGCATCGCTTCTGTTAGTGTTGGCTGAAATAAATCATTAGATTGTGCCAAACTGGTAGCTTTTTTCTTCGTTCTAACTCTAGTATTGCGTTTTTTTAATTGTTGTTGTTTTAATTCATCTGGATAAATAGTTTCTGCGTCTTTTGTACTTTCAAGATTAGTGATGGAAATTTCTAAATGTGCTTTAGTGATTTCATAGCAAGAATCTGTTAAAAATGGTAAATAATATTTTTCTACCCAATTTTTTGTGAAGACATTAGGTGCACCTAGTTCTAACATTTCTGTAGTGAGTTTTATCGGTTTTAATGGCTTTAACCAATTATTACAAACTCGCGTGGATAGTGAATTTTCAAGATTTTTTAATATTTCTTCCCAAGTTGCCTGTAATTGAATATCCGTCATGGAGATAATCCTTTCTTAAAATTTTTTATAAAACTTATCCACAGAATTTGTCAAAACCTGTGGATAAGTGCATAAATATATTATCAAAATGAGCATGATATATCAACAAGTATTTTGAAATCTGTTGACACAAAAACAGCAGTAGTCTATAATTCTAATAGCTATAATTTGAACTATTATGGTGTTTTTTAAGGAGGTGTGAAAATTGAAACAGACATTTCAGCCAAATACTCATTGGAAAAAGAAAACTCATGGTTTCCGTCAACGTATGAAAACTAAAGGTGGTCGCCTTGTTTTAAAAAGAAGACGTACTAGAGGAAGACATAAGTTATCCGCATAATAATAGGTCACTACGGTGGCCTCTTTTTCCTTTTGTCATAAGTAGAGATAGTGCTCTTCACTATCTCTACAACTGGGAATGATTTAGTTTTTTGTATTTTGCTTAATATATATGAGCATAAACGCCAGATTAACTTCCCAAGTGAGGGTAACATGAAATATAGTTTGCAAAAGAAACTCATTGTTAAAGAAAATAGTGATTTTCAAAAAATTTATCGTTGTGGCCGTTCTTTAGCAAATAAGAACATGGTTATGTATTATTGCAAAGCATTTCACCCTTCTCACAAAGTGGCTTTTGCTGCTGGTAAGAAACTTGGAAATGCTGTTACTAGAAATCGCGTAAAGCGATTGCTTCGAGAAGTATATAGACTACATCGTCATGAAATAAAAGATGATTATTGTCTTTTACTTGTAGGCAGAGCGGCAGCTGTAGATTTAAAGTCTACAGCTTTAGAGAAATCATTTTATTCACTATGTAAGCGTGCTAACATTTTGAAAAAAGAGGTTGAAAAAAAGTGAAGCGGATTTTCATTGGTTTGATTTTATTTTATCGAAATTTTATATCTCCATTGAAACCGCCTTGCTGTCGCTATATTCCGACTTGTTCAGAATATGCCTTAATTGCGGTAGAAAAATATGGTGTCGTTCACGGTGGCTGGATGGCAATAAAACGCATATTGCGTTGTCATCCTTTTCATAAAGGTGGATACGACCCTGTAAAATAGATGTTTATTTATGGTTATTCGTTGGTAATTTGAAATTTACTTATAGGATGTGATGATTTGGATTTTATTTCTTCTATTTTTAATCCAATTGTGCAGTTATTAGAATTTATCTTGGGTATTTTCCATGATTTTCTAAGCACAGTAGGTTTGGAATCTTATGGTGTGGCAATTATAGTATTGACTATTATTATAAAAATGGCATTTTATCCGTTGACTGTGAAACAGGTAAAATCTATGAAGGCAATGCAAGAATTGCAACCAAAAATGAAAAAACTTCAAGATAAGTTTAAAAATGACCCAAAACGATTACAACAGGAAATGGGTATGCTTTATAAAAATGCTGGGGTAAATCCTTTAGCTGGTTGCTTGCCACTTTTAGCTCAGATGCCTATTTTGATGGCAATGTTTTATGCTCTTCAAAGCATTGATTATGGTGGAGATCCAACATTTTTATGGATTATGAATTTATCTAATCCAGACCCATACTACATTTTGCCTGTTTTATCAGCAATAAGTACTTATGTAGTACAAAAACAAACATCTTCAGCTTCTAGTTCTCCACAGATGCAAATGCAGATGAAGATTATGTCTGTAGTAATGCCTTTATTTATTGGTTGGATTAGTTGTAATTTTGCAGCTGGTTTAGTTATTTATTGGATTGTCAATAATATTATGCAGATATTGCAGCAGTGGTGGATGTATAGACATGAAGATACTTCTGCAAAAAAGGGGTCATAATATATGGCAAGAGTTATCGAAGTAACTGGTAAAGACATTGAAGAAGCAAAAAAATTGGCTTTAAGTCAATTGGATTTGCCTCAAGAACGTGTTATTTTTGAAGTATTAGAAGAACCTTCAAAGGGCTTTTTCGGTTTAATTGGTGCTAGAGTTGCTAAAATAAGAGCAACTGAAAAGGAATTAACACCATTGGAAAAAGGTCAAGAATTTTTAAAGAAGATTTTCAAATCCATGCACAAAGATATACAGATTGAATGTATTGAAGAAGATATAAATTATAAATTCAATCTCATTGGTGATGATTTAGGTGTATTGATTGGTAAACATGGTCAGACACTTGATTCATTGCAGTATCTAACAAATATGGCTGCTAATAAAAATGTTACAGGTGCGAGAGTTCGCATTGTTTTAGATGTGGAAAACTATCGTAAACGCCGTGAAGAAACACTTTGTCAATTAGCAGAAAGATTAGCTAATAAAGCTAGAAAATATCGCACAAAAGTAGTTTTAGAGCCAATGAATCGCCATGAACGTAAAATTATTCATATGGCACTTCAAGATTATGCTGATATCATAACTTATAGTGATGGTGTTGAACCTCATCGTAAAATAGTTGTGGATATTAAACATAATAAAAACGAAGATTTAGTAATTTAATAGTGAAAATAAAGCTGTGAAAGGGCTGTTTCCAATTGTTTATATTATTTGGGGCAGTCCTTTTGTGTCTAATTGGAGGATTTTTGATGAAAAACTTTGGGGAAAATGATACTATTGTAGCAATTTCTACACCACCTGGAGAAGGTGGCATAGGTATTATTCGCATCAGTGGTGAAAATTCTGGAATTGTTGCTAGTAAGTTATTTAAATGTGCCAAAAAGGATTTGAATGTAGAAAATTTTGAAAGTCATAAAGTTGTATATGGTAAGATTGTAGATGAAAAAGGTAATGTCATTGACGAAGCTTTATGTATAGCAATGTGGGCACCTAATTCTTATACAAAAGAAAATGTGGTGGAAATTCAAAGTCATGGTGGTGCATTAGTTGTTCGCCGTATTTTAGAATTGGCATTGCAAAATGGCGCTAGAATGGCAGAGCCAGGTGAATTTACAAAACGTGCTTTTTTAAATGGTAGATTGGATTTATCACAAGCTCAATCTGTAATGGATATCATAAAAGCGAGAACAGATGCTTCACTTCGCATGGCAGCAGGTCATCTTCAAGGTAAATTTTCTGATGAAATCAAAGCTATGCGTCATGATATTTTAGAAGTCATAGCTCATTTAGAAGCTTCCATAGATTTTCCAGAAGATGATATCGAAGATGTGGCAAAAGATGAAGCTAGTGCAAAGGTTAGAAGTATAAAAAATCGCATAGAAGAAATGTTATCTACGTTTAATACTGGTAGAATTTTGCGTGATGGTTTAGTAACAGCTATCATTGGTAAGCCAAATGTAGGTAAATCTAGTCTTTTAAATACGCTTTTGCGTGAAGATAGAGCGATTGTAACAGATATTCCAGGGACTACAAGAGATAGTTTAGAAGAATATGCAAATATCGGTGGAGTTCCTTTAAAGATTATAGATACAGCTGGTATTCGTGAAACAGAAGATAAAGTAGAACAAATTGGTGTAGAAAAATCCATGTCTTATGTACAAAAGGCAGATTTGATTTTAGCTTTATTTGACACATCTTCTGATTTAACAAAAGAAGATGAGGAAATCATTAATTTATTACAAGGTAAAGAAGGTATAGTTTTACTTACTAAAAATGATTTATCTTGTGTTTTAGATCTAGAAGATTTACAAAAACGTTTGCAGGGTAATTTTAAATATATGCAGATATCTACATTTAACAATGATGGCATAAAAGAATTAGAGCAAGAGATTGTAAATCGCGTATATAGTGGCACAGTAAAACAGGCTGAAGGCGTTTTTGTAAATAATGTGCGTCAGGCTAATGCGTTAAAAGAAGCACAAAAATATTTAGAGGATTGTTTAAATACTATTAAAATGGATATGGCAGAAGATTTTATTGTCATAGATATTCGCTCTGCTTGGGAAAAATTGGGAGAAATAACAGGCGATGCAGTAGATGAAGATATTATTGACCAGATATTTAGTCAATTTTGTATAGGTAAATAAAACGATATAGTTTGAAATAGGAGGAATTTTTTTGTTTATTGCAGGCAATTATGATGTAATTATTATTGGTGCAGGTCATGCTGGCGTAGAAGCAGCTCTTGCTAGTGCTCGTATGGGTTGTAATACTTTACTTACAACTTTGAATATGGATAATATAGCAATGATGCCATGTAATCCATCTGTAGGTGGCCCAGCTAAGGGGCATTTAGTCCGTGAAATTGATGCTTTAGGCGGAGAAATGGGCGTAAATGCTGATAAAACTTGTATTCAGTACCGTATGCTTAATACTGGTAAAGGCCCTGCTGTACAAGCTCTAAGAGCGCAAGCAGATAAAAAACTGTATCAAAATACAATGAAGCATACTTGTGAATTGCAAGAAAATCTTGACGTAAAACAATTATTGATAGATGAAATCTTATTTGAAGACAATAAAGTAACAGGCGTAGTAGTAGAAACTGGTGAAGTTTATACTTGTAAGGCTGTAGTGCTTGCTTCTGGAACATATTTAAAAGGACGCATTATCATTGGTGAAAATACATATGACGGCGGTCCTAATGGTCAAAGAGCAGCTATAAAATTATCTTCATGCTTATTAAAAGCTGGTGTTGAACTCATGCGTTTTAAAACAGGTACACCAGCTCGTGTAGACCGTCGTTCTTTAGATTTTTCTAAAATGATAATTCAACCTGGTGATGATGAAGTTCATAATTTTTCTTTTATGAGTGATGTAAAAACTCGTGAACAAGTTCCTTGTTGGCTTACTTATACAAATGAACAAACTCATAAAATCATCAGAGATAATATTGAACGTGCACCGATGGCAAATGGTATTATCACTGGTGTAGGCCCTAGATATTGCCCATCTATTGAAACAAAAATTGTGCGTTTCCCAGATAAAGAACGTCATCAATTATTTATTGAACCAGAAGGTTTAGATACTGAAGAAATGTATGTACAAGGTATGTCCACAAGTATGCCTATTGATGTACAAATGGAATTTTTACGCACTATTCCAGGCTTGGAAAATGTGAGAATTATGCGTCCTGGTTATGCTATCGAATATGATTGCATTAATCCATTACAATTAAAACCTTCTTTGGAATTTAAGAAAATAAGTGGTTTCTTCTCAGCTGGGCAGACAAATGGTACATCTGGATATGAAGAAGCAGCTTCACAAGGTCTTATTGCTGGTATCAATGCCGCATTGAAAATTCAAGGAAAAGAACCTTTGATTTTAAAACGTTCTGATGGATATATTGGCGTTTTAATTGATGATTTAGTAACTAAAGGTACTAATGAACCATATCGTGTAATGACTTCTCGTGCAGAATATCGTTTGCTTTTACGTCAAGACAATGCTGATTTACGTTTAACAGAAAAAGGTCGTCAAGTTGGCTTAGTATCTGATGAACGTTATGCTCGCTTTGTAAAACGTCGTGATAGCATTAAAAATACCATTGAATTATTGAGTGAAATTCGCATTCACCCAAATAAAGAAACGCTAGCAAAGATGCAGGAATTTGAATTAGGCTCTATTCACAATACTGTTACAGCAGCGGATTTATTAAAACGCAAAGAAATCAGTTATGATGATTTAAAACATATCGTAGAGCTTCCTGAAATCAGTGAAGATGTGAAAAAACAAGTAGAAATTACTTTAGTGTATGAAGGTTATATCAAAAAACAATTAGAACAAGTTGAACGCATGGAAAAACTTGAAGAAAAATTATTGCCAGAAGATATAAATTATGATGAAGTATCTAGCCTTCGCGATGAAGCTAGAGAAAAATTAAATGCGATAAGACCAATTTCCATAGGTCAAGCAAGTCGTATTTCTGGTGTATCTCCGGCAGATATTTCTGTATTACTTGTTTATCTAGAACAATATCGTCGACAGGAGGAAAATGCATGAGCTTTGTAAATGACTTAAGTGAAGTAGCTAAAGAATATGGTTTAGAGCTTACTAGCGACCAAATAAGCGTTTTTAATAGATATTATGAGTTACTAGTCGAATGGAATGAAAAAATCAATTTGACAGCGATTACAGAGCCTAGAGAAGTAGCTATAAAACATATCGTAGATTCACTTAGTTGCTATCAAAAAGAATTATTTACAGGACAGGTAAGTCTTATTGATGTTGGGACAGGAGCAGGTTTTCCAGGACTTCCATTAAAGATATTTTATCCAGAATTAAAATTGACATTGCTTGATTCTTTAAATAAACGTGTGAAATTTTTACAACTTGTAGTTGATGAATTGGGTTTAAAAGATGTAGAAGTAATCCATGCACGCAGTGAAGAAGCAGCAAGAAATAAAAAATATCGTGAAAAATTTGATTTAGCAACAGCAAGAGCAGTAGCTAGATTACCTATCATTTGTGAATATTGTTTGCCTTTTGTAAAACAAGGTGGTACTTTTATCGCTTTAAAAGGTCGTCAATATGAAGAAGAAATACAAGAAGCGCAAAAAGCATTTTCTGTATTAGGTGGGAAATTAGTTAAATCTATGCCTGTAAAACTCCCTGAATTAGAAGATAAAAGAGCTGTTGTCTATATTAAAAAAGAAAAAGCAACACCTAAAGTATATCCGCGTAAAGCAGGTACGCCAGAGCGAAATCCAATTGTTTAAAATATAGATAAACTGGAAAATAAAAAAAGATAGTACATTTTGATATGCACCCAAAATATTGGACATATTAATTAAGCTACTAATTGAGACTTAGT
>OOBI01001522.1_pt1 | contig 11699 bp, 10 predicted proteins | sample 1671081 | NCBI WGS metagenome assembly OOBI01 (sample SAMN06348120, study PRJEB24527) | human gut metagenome | biome: human gut; feature: ankylosing spondylitis patient; material: feces | host: Homo sapiens | place: China | collected 2015-10 | reverse complement strand
TTCGGGCGTTTGTATAGGCTTTTTTGAGAAACTCCGAACTTTCTTGCCATTTTGTAACCTGAAATGTGGTCTGTGCAACTGCAAACAGGGGTTTTTGCGGGTCAGAGGGGCCTTTCCATGCCTTCAACTCGGCCAGATCGGCAAAAACGAACACCTCTCCGCGGGTGTGGCCCACGATTCCCTGCACCTCCGGATGGGTCTTGTCGCCTGCCACCAGCAGCACTGCCCCCGCCTTTTCGGCCTCGGCGGCAATGCGCTGGATCTTCTGCACGAAGGGACAGGTGGCATCATGGTAGGTGATGCCGCGCGCATCCAGCTCGTCGTACACGGTGCGCGGCACGCCGTGACTGCGGATGACCACCTCGTACCCGGCGGGCACATCGGCGATGGCATCCGCCACAAGGGCACCCTTTTTCTGCATATCCTCCACAGCCTGCGGGTTATGGATCAGCGGGCCGAGGGTGGCCACCTTGCAGCCTTCGTTCAGCAGGCCATAGGTCAGGTCCACCGCCCGCTTGACACCAAAGCAGAACCCCGCCGTTTTGGCAACTCGGATCTCCATCTTTTACGCCCCCATCTTTTCCCACGCATCCAGCAGGGCCTGCTTGTTGGCACGCAGCTTTTTGGTGTCGCGGCGGCTCTCCATGGCAAACTGCTCTGCAGGCATCGGCTCGCCGTAGATCACCCGTACTTTGCAGAACAGGTGCATTTTTCCATCCGGCGTATCGTACAGGATGCGGCAGGGCACTACGTCCACCCCGGCCCCCGCCGCAATGACGAACAGTCCGCTCTTGGGCGGCAGAAGCTTCCCGTCCTTTTCGCGGGTGCCCTCCGGGAAGATGAGCAGTGTTTCGCCGTTTCTGCACTTTTCTACGGTCTGCTCAATGGCCGCCATTTCATCCTTTGTGCCGCGCACGCACACCGCGCCGCAGCAGCGGAAGAACCATGTGAGCAGGGCGTTGATCTCGAACAGTTCCTTCTTGGCGAACACGATCATCCGCCTGCTCCACCGGGTGACCACGATGAACACCGGGTCGATGGCGGAGACATGGGTGGGCGCAAGGATGCAGCCCTTTGTCTGCACCTTTTTCAGGTTTTCGCGGCCCTCTACATGGATGCGGAAGCCGATATGCCACAAAAGCCACGCAAAGGGCACTAAGATGTAATATAATATCATTTTATCGTTTTATTCACTTTCTCCGCAATGATCTTCTTCATTGCAGCAAGGCTCTGTTCAAAATCCAGCTCCGAAGTATCCAGCAGCACGGCATCGTCCGCCTGCTTCAGGGGCGCAGCGGCACGGTGGGTGTCCTGATAGTCCCGCTGCTTCACGTCGGCCAGCACCTCTTCATAGGGAGTATCGATGCCCTTGGCCTGATACTCTTTCCACCTGCGTGTGGCGCGGGCTTCCGGCGTGGCGGTAAGGAAGATCTTCACCGTGGCATCCGGCAGCACCACCGTGCCGATATCGCGGCCGTCCATCAGCACGTCCTGCTTTTTGGCCATATCCCGCTGCAGTTCCAGCAGAAAGGCGCGCACAGCCGGGTTTGCGCCCACGGCAGAGGCAGCCATACCTGCGGCCTCGGTGCGGATGGCGGTGCTCACATCCTCTTCCTTTAAATAAATGTGCTGCTCGCCCTCAATGGAGGCCAGCCGCAGCTCGATCTGGGGAAGCAGCGCGTTGACCGCTGCGTTGTCCTTGGGGTCCTTGCCTGCGCGCAGGGCATACAGGCCGATGGCGCGGTACATGGCACCGGTATCCACATAAATATAGCCCATTTCAGCCGCCAAACGGCGTGCCAGCGTAGATTTGCCTGCACCTGCAGGCCCGTCGATCGCAACAGATACCATTTTATATCTTCTCCTTTTTTGAACTGAACGATTTAAAATGGCCTCTGCTCACGCTCTGGCCATCTTCAGCGGAAAATCATTTTAAATATTTACAAATCTGGAAAATCTGCGGATTTTCCAGATTTGATTTTTCACAAGCGGGGCCGCAACGGCCAACTGAATCTGCTGCTCGTTCCCTTTGGGAACAGTTGCGCAGTGGTCTGTGAGACTATCCCGGCAACAACTCTTTTTGTGAAAACGTATTTTGAAAACGACCGCAGTCGTTTTCAAAATACAAATCAAAAAAATCTATTCCTATAAATATGCCCAGAGTAGTGCGGAGGGCATTTAAAATTGTTTTATCTGTAATTACAGATTATTTGCAAACGCCTGTGCGGTGCAGAAGGCGATCTGCAGGTTGTAGCCGCCGGTATAGGCATCCACATCCAGCACTTCGCCCGCAAAATACAGGCCCAGCGCCTTTTTGCTCTGCATGGTTTTGGGGTCCACCTCCCGCACGGACACGCCGCCGCTGGTGATCACCGCGTGGGCCAGATCGCCCCGGGCATCAATGGACACCCGCCAGTGCTTCATCAGCTGCACCAGCTCCCTCTTCTGCTCCCGGGTGATCTGGTTTGCCTTGGTAGCCGGGTCGATGCCCCAGCGCGCCACCATCACCGGCTGCATACTGGACGGCAAAAGCTTTACCAGCGCGCCCTGCGCCGCATGGTTTGCCAGCAGGGCAAAATCCCGCGTGATGCGGTCATAAAGCTGCTCCTCGCTGAGAGCGGGCTTGAGGTCGATCTCCGCATGATACTTGTGTTTTTTCATGTCGCCCAGATGGCTGGATGCGCTCAAAGTCAGCGGGCCGCTGATGCCAAAATGAGTGAACAGCATTTCGCCCTGCTCGTCAAAAATGGCCTTGCTGTCCTCGAACAGGGTCAGGGTGACGTTTTTCAGCGCCAAGCCCATCATCTTTTTGCAGTCCGCGTCATGGCTCACAAGACTGACCAGACTGGGCACCGGCTCGATGAGGGTGTGCCCGGCCTGCTGGGCCAGTTTGTAGCCGTCGCCGGTAGAGCCGGTGGTGGGGTAGCTCACGCCGCCGGTGGCCACCAGCACGGCATCCGCCCGGTACTCCCGGCCGGAGGTGCCCCGCACACCGATGCACCGCAGTGCCGGGCCTGCCTTTTTCTTTTTGGGGTGGCGCGGGTTTTCCGATGCGGCGGGAGCTGCTTCCGGCTCCGGTGTTACCTCTTCCAATAGCAGCTTTTTCGCGCCGTCATGCACGAGTTCAGCATCCTGCGCATAGCGCAAAAGAGCCTGCCGGATCTCCTCGGCCTTGTCCGATACTGGAAACACCCGGCGTCCGCGCTCCACCTTCAGCTCCACGCCAAGGCCCTCGAACAGTTCCATGGTCTTTGCCGGTGGAAAGGCCCCCAGCGACGAATACAGAAAGCGCGGGTTCGTGCGCACATGGCGCAGAAATTCCTCTGCCGGGCAGTCGTTGGTCACATTGCAGCGGCCCTTGCCGGTGACAAGAATCTTCTGGCCGGGCTTGTCCATGTGTTCCAGCACCGTCACCTGATGCCCCTGCCGCACGGCGGCACCCGCCGCCATCAGTCCTGCCGCGCCTGCGCCGACGATCAATACTTTCGCCATCCGTTTTCTCTCCCATCGCCTAATAATACGAGTCTATCATACCAGAATCGACACACAAAAGCAATGTGTTGCCGTATTTCTGCCAATTACAACAGCTGGGCAAGGATGCTGTTCTGCACGATGAGACCCGCCGGGGTCAGGGCAAGGGTGCGGCCATCAAAGCTTGCATAGCCCGCCCGGACGCAGTTTTGCACAAAGGCCAGCTGTGCGGTGGAAAATTCTTTCCCGTAAAGTTTTTTGTACGCATCCAGCGAAAGGCCTTTGCGCAGACGCAGCTGTAAAATAAGGTAGTCCTCTGCGCCGCAGCTGCCGTCCATCACCGGGGCGGCGGCATCGTTCAGGAAAGCGGCGGTGTCCGGCGGGTAGTAGAACCGTCTGCCGCCCATGCAGGAGTGCGCCGCCGGGCCAAGGCCCAGATAGTCGCCGCAGTCCCAGTAGATGAGGTTGTGTCGCCCCTCATAGCCGGGCTTTGCAAAGTTGGAGATCTCGTACTGTTTGTAGCCGTGGTGTTCCAGCTGTTCCACTGCATAAAGGTAAAAATCGGCGGCTTCATCGCCGGTGGGCAGGCCTTCGGGCGGATGTTTACCAAAGGCCGAATCCGGCTCGATCTTCAGCAGATATGCCGAAATATGGGTAGCCCCACCACCCTCGATCAGTTCCAGCGTTTCGTCAAACTCGGCTTCGGTGTAGTGCGGCAGTGCCAGCATGATGTCGCCGCTGATGTTCGCAAACCCTGCGCGCCGGGCGGCGGCAAAGGCAGTCCGCGCCTGCTTTGCCGTGTGCGGCCTGCCCAGTGTGCGCAGCTGGGTATCCCGGGCAGACTGCACCCCGAAAGAGATGCGGTTCACGCCCGCCTCCCGGAAGCCTGCAAGGCTTTCTTCCGTCACCGTCTCCGGGTTTGCTTCCAGTGTGATCTCGGCCCCCGGCATCGGCCGGGCCGCATCGATGAGCCGTTTTGCCTGCTCCGGGCGCAGCAGGCTGGGGGTGCCGCCGCCAAAATAAAGGGTGTCCGGCTGCAGAGGTGCTTCCGGCGCAAAGCGGGAAAGCTCCCGCAAAAGAGCATCCACATAAGCTTCCGGTACGCCGCGCTCACCGGGATGGGAATAGAAATCGCAGTATCTGCATTTGGAAAAACAGTACGGAATGTGTAAATAAAGCCCAAGAGACATACAATATCACAGCCTTTTTCATGAAACGTTCATTTCTATGCAGTATACTATATTCCGTAGACCGGAGCAAGGAGAAAGTGTTCCGGCAGAAAGAGACTGGAGGAGTCCCATATGGATTACAATTACAATGGTTACGATCGAGGCTACACGGAGCCTGCCATGACCTCGGCTGACTATATGAACCGCACCTATCGCTGGATGGCGGTAGGCCTGCTCATCACCTTTGCCGCGGCGTTCGTTACAGCCGCTACCCCGCTGCTGTACGTTGTCAACTCGCTGTATCTGGTGTTCACCATCGCAGAGTTGGTGCTGGTGTATGTGCTCAGCTCCCGCGTGCAGAACATGTCGGTGGGCGGTGCAAGAGCCACCTTCTTTGCCTATGCACTGCTCAACGGCATGGTGCTGAGCTACTACTTCCTGATATTTGATCTGGGCACTCTGGTGCTGGCCTTCCTTGCCACTTCGCTGTACTTCGGCCTGATGGCGGTCTACGGCACTACTACCCACAAGGATCTGTCCGGCTGGGGTCCCAAGCTGATGATGGGCCTGTTCGCGCTCATCATCACCGGCTTTGTGGGCATGCTGTTCGGCATGAGCTTCCTTACCACGGTGCTGTACAGCGCTGTCGGTCTGGTAGTGTTCATGCTGCTGACCGCCTATGATACCCAGAAACTGAGCCAGATGTTCTCCTACTACGCCTATGACGGCGAGCTGGCCGAGAAGGCTTCCATTTACGGTGCACTGACGTTGTATCTGGACTTCATCAACATTTTCCTGTATGTTGTGCGCCTGCTGGGCATGAACAGCCGCCGCCGCAACTGATTTTTGATCCGCAAAGGCTCTCCCGAAAAGGGAGGGCCTTTTTGTTTGGTAATATCATTTAGAATATCCTCCGCTTCGCTCTGGGCATCAACACAGAAGGCCACAGAGGGAAGATGCATTTTCCGGCTGCGGCCCTTCCTGTGAAAGTGCAGCCCAGCCAGACCCGCAGGTCTGGCTGGGCTGCTATATTACAAAATATCATTTCCTCTAAATATGCCCAGAGCAACGCGGAGGGCATTTAAATAAAAGAATGCATAAAACCTGCCCTGCTGTCCCACACTAAGCCCAGAAGCAATGCGTACACAATGCAGCAGATGGGAGTAACGACAATGGAGCAGATCAAAAAGTTTTTGCGCAGCAGGGGCTTTACACTGGCACTGCTGGCCTGTCTCGTCGCAGCCGCAGCGGCGGGCGTGTGGGCAGTGCGCACCGTGCGGGATGAACTGAAAAAGAGCTACGACGACCTGACGACCCCGCAGGAAGAACCTGCACCGGAGCCGCAGCTCACCCTTGACCCACAGGAGGACGATGTATGGCAGCAGCCCGTGACCGACGCCGCAGAATCTGCGGCAAATGTACCCAAGCCCGCATCCTCTGCGTCCTCTTCTGGGGCGCAGTCTGGCTCTGGTTTGGTGCACGAACCCTCCGCACTGCAGGGCGCATCCTCGCCTGCCAGCAGTTCAGCTGCGCCTGCCTCCACGCAGCCCGTCTCGGGCAGGGTCTTGAACGTCTACAGCGGCGATGAGCTGGTGTACAGCAGCACCCTTGGCGACTGGCGCACCCACAACGGTGTGGACTACGCCTGTGCGCAGGATGCACAGGTGTGTGCTCCCGCCGCCGGTAAGGTGACCGCCGTGGACACCGATAGCCGCTGGGGCAGTGTGGTGTGCATCGAGGACAGCGCCGGGCACCTGTGGCGGGTGTGCGGCACAGCCGACCCCACGGTGCAGACCGGCGACGAAGTGAGTGTGGGCCAGATACTTGGCCGTGCAGGCAGCATTCCCAACGAATGCGCCGAGGAGACGCATATCCATCTGGAAGTACTGCAGGGTGAGCAGTACCTTGACCCGGCAAAGCTGCTGAACTGATGCAGTTTTCCGTATCCCCTGCGTATTTTTCAGTAAAATATTCCAAGCAGCAAAAAATCGGAAAGGCCGTTCTGGTCTTTCCGATTTTTCATTCTATAGGATAGATGCAGGCTCAGGCATTTTCCAGCTCAACCACCGGCCAGCCCAGAAGGCGGATGGCTTCGCGGTCATGGGTAGCCAGCAAGACAGGCTTTTCTCCGCAGCGCTCCCGCAGCAGCGCCGCAGCAGCGGCAAGGGTGTCCGGGTCCATGCCGGTAAAGGGTTCGTCTAACAGCAGCGTATCGCTGGCGGCCCACAAAGCCCGCAGCAGAGCCGTGCGGCGCTTCTGTCCGCCGGAAAGCCGTGCTGCAGGCAGGGCCAGTGCAGCAGCATCCATGCCAAACTGTTGAAAATCTTTTATGATTTGCTCCTTGTATTGTTCTGCACTGCCGGGCAATACCAGCGTCACGTTCTGCACAGCTGTCAGCTGCGGGCAGAGCCGGTCTTCCTGAAACACTGCTGCCACCCGGCCAACGCCCTGTACTATGCCAGAAGTGGGTTCTTCCAGCCCCATGAGGATGCGCAGCAATGTGGTCTTGCCCCAGCCGCTGGGTGCCCACAGCACCGCCGGGCTGTCCACGGCCAAGGTCAGGTCCCGGAACAGCGTTTTCTCCCCGAACTGTTTTGTCAGATGCTCGATGGTCAGCATTGCGGCACCCCCCCGGTCACGGCGCGGGTCACGCAGTCCAGAAGCAGCAGGAACAGCTTTTCAAACCCGGCGCTGAGCAGGATGATCACAAACGTCCATGCGAACAGCTCCCCGGTGGAAAGGGTGATCTTGGCCCGGTAGAGTGCATCGCCGATGCTACCATTAGGCAGGCCGATCACTTCGGCCGCAACGCCGCTCTTCCAGCAGATGCCAAGGGCCACGCTGCATCCCTGCCGGAAGGCCGGCAGCACCGCAGGCAGCCACACCGCCCGCAGCCGTCGGCCCAGCGGAAGGCGAAACACCTTCGTCATCTCCAACAGCTGTGGGTCTGCGCTCTGGATGCCGGTGCGCACCGCACCGTACAGCACGGGCAGCACCATTAAAAAGCTGATGAGCACCGAAAGCGATGCCCCCCGCACCCACACCAACGCCAGAATGATAAAGCTTGCCACCGGCGTGGCCTTGACCAGCTGCAGCACCGGTGCCAGCAGCACCTCTGCCGCGTGCCACGCCTGCGCCGCCGCAGCCAGAAACACGCTGACTACCACGCCCAGCCCGAAGCCCAGCAGGATGCGTCCGGAGCTGAAACCCACCCGCTGCCAGAACTCTGCCTGCGGCAAAAGCTGCAAAAGAGTGCGCACCGCCTGCACCGGCGAAACAAGGAACACCTCCTGTCCCACCGCCATGGCAGCGCACTGCCACACCGCCAGCCAGAAGGCCGCAGCGCCCAGCCGCTGAAAAAATTGTTTGTGTTGGTTCATGGTTCTTTCCTGCTCCTGACGGTCTGAAATGGCCTCCGCTCTGCGGATCGTATAAGTATCATACCACATCTTTTTCCAAACGCCAATGACCCGTGCATCATGATGCATAAGAGCTTATCATGCCTGTCATTACTTTTCTTCATGTTTTTCTTTCTTGACATGAAATCAATAAAACGATAAACTGAACTGTATAAATCTCTGTCATCTTTGATGCAGGAAAGAAATGAGGTGTCTGTCCTATGCAGAAGCTCTCCGGCAAAAATCTGCTTTTGGTCAGTTTTACGCTATTTTCCATGTTTTTTGGAGCCGGGAACCTGATCTTCCCGCCGCATCTGGGCGCGCAGGCGGGCGTGAATCTCTGGCCCGCCTTTGCGGGCCTTGCCGTCAGCGCCGTCGGCCTGCCCATTGCGGGCGTGGTGGCTGTGGCACGGGCAGGCGGTCTGGACAGGCTTGCCGGCCGGGTGCATCCGGTGTTCGCCATGGTGTTCACCATTCTGGTGTATCTTTCCATCGGGCCCTGCCTTGCCATCCCCCGCACCGCCAGTACCTCCTTCCAGATGCTGGTGCCGCTGATAGGCGGCGGTACCGGGCTGCAGCTGGCCTACTCGGTGCTGTTTTTTGCAGCGGCCTTTCTGGTGGCGCTGCGGCCGGAAAAGCTTACCGACTGGCTGGGCCGCATCCTCTGCCCCTGCCTGATCGTGCTCATCGTGGTGCTGTTTGCCGGGTGTCTCATCCATCCGCTGGCGGCACACTACGGCACACCCAGCGCAGAGTACGCAGCCCTGCCCGCTGTGCAGGGCATCCTGTACGGCTACCAGACCATGGACACGCTGGCCGGGCTGAATTTTGGCGCGGTCATCGCCCTGAACATCCGCGCCCGGGGTGTCACAGAAAGCCGTGCCGTGGAGGGCGGCACCATCCGGGCCGGTTTTATTGCAGGCGGGCTGCTGCTGGTGGTCTACGCCATGCTGGGCCACGCCGGGGCCGAGACCGGCACGGTGTATCCGGGCCTTGCCACCGGTGCCGAGGTGCTCACCGCTCTGGCACAGCAGCTGTTCGGCCGGGCGGGCCTTGTGCTCATTGCGGCCATTTTTGTGATCGCATGCTTCAACACCTGCGTGGGCCTGATCGCCTGCGTGGGTCAGTATTTTCATCAGCTTCTGCCCCGCATCCCCTACCCTGCCCTTGCCGCTTTTTTTGCTGTGGCCAGTATGCTGGTATCGAACCTCGGCCTTGCTGCCATCATCCGGCTGTCCACTCCAGTGCTGAACGCCATTTATCCCGCAGCCATCGTGCTGATCCTGCTTTCCTTTATGCCGGGCCTTGAAAAGCACCGGGCGGTGTATCCGCTGTGCATGGGCCTGACCGCCCTGCAGAGCATCGCCGCTGCGCTGCCGCTGGGGGCAGTATCTGCCGCCGCCAACGCTCTGCCGCTGGGCAGCATGGGCTTTGGCTGGGTGCTGCCTGCGCTGGCCGGGCTTGCAGGCGGGCTGCTTTTAAACAAATCTGATCTGCAATAAAATAACCTGAAAGGCCCGGTTCCCATGTTACAGGGAGCCGGGCCTTTGCTATTTACTGCAGTTTTTTGCGTTTTTCGTAGTCGTTCAGGGCGGCAAGCGCTTCCTTTGCCATGGGCACCAAAGCTATCATGTTGAAAATGGTCATCAGGCCAATGCCAACGTCGCCCAGATCCCACACCACCGTGTAGGCCTGCATACCGCCGATCACCAGCATGGCCAGCGCGATCAGCTTATACACGGTCTGGCTCCACCAGTTGTCGCCGCACAGATAGGCCACATTGCCGCGGGCATAGTACAAAACGCCCAGAAAGGTGGAAAAGCTGAACAGCGCCAGCGTGGCCGCAATGAACACGACACCAAAGCCGCCCAGATGGTACTGCAGGGCAGTCTGCAAAAGGTCCATGCCCGCAAGTCCTTCTGTGATCTCCTGCGGCACCAGCAGCATCAAAAAGGCCGTGCAGCTGCAGATCACCACCGTATCGATCAGCACGCCCAGTGCCTGCACAAAGCCCATCTTGACCGGGTCGTCGCACTCTGCGGCGGCAGCTGCACAGGGTGCCGAACCGCTGCCCGCTTCGTTGGAGAACAGGCCGCGCTTGACACCGTTCATCAGCACAGCACCAAAGCCGCCAGCCACGGCCTGCCGCAGACCGAACGCTTCCGCAAAGATGCGCCCGAACACCGCCGGGAGCTTGGGCAGGTTGAACAGCACGATGCCCACGGTGATGACAAAATAGCACACCGCCATGATGGGCACCATCACGTCCAGACTTTTCACGGTGGCATTCTTGCGCAGCACGATCACCGCCGCAATGGCCGTGAGCACCAGTGTGGTAGTAAGCGGCGGAATATGGAACGCATTTTCAAACGCGGAACTGACCGAGTTGGAGATCACCTGACTGATGCCGCACCAGCAGATGAGGCCAGACACCGCAAACAGCGCCGCTACCACAGAGCGTTTGAGCTTTTTGCCGCGCCTGCGCTCCGCCAGCACATGCAGATAGTAGGCCGGTCCGCCGCGCCAGCCGCCGTACAGCGGGTCGGGCTGGCGGTATTTCTGGGCAAGGGTGGATTCGATAAAGGAGGTGGACGCACCCAGAATGGCAGTGACCCACATCCAGAACACCGCACCGGCACCGCCTGCAGAAACAGCGGCCACCACGCCCACCAGATTGCCCATGCCCACGCGGGTGGCGGTGGAAATGACCAGCGTCTGGAAGGAGGAAAGGCCGTCCCTGCCCTGCTTTTTCTCGCACACGGCGGCGATCATATCCCGGAACAGCCGCACCGGCAAAAGACGGGTGTGGCAGGTGAACCAGATGCCCGCCGTGAACAGCAGCACCACCATGAAGGAAATGCCGATGCCGCCGCCCAGCGGGATGGTGAATAGATCGCCCCACAGCAGGCGATAGACGGATTCGATAAGATTTACCAGCAAGGCAGATTCCTCCTGTAGATCAATGGAATGAAGACGATAACTTCATTATAGTACAGTACAGAAGAATTGTAAAATCTAAAATATTGATAGAAATAATCGATGGAACAGGATAACTTGACAAATCACATAGCTTCGATTATACTACAAACAGAAGGGGCGCTGACTGCAAAGGTCAGCTTTCCATCCCGTTAGTCAAAAAGATTGACCGCTCGAGTTGGGGAACTGTGAGGCGGTCAATCTTTTTTGTTATCATCGCTTTTTATCTGGGAAAACTTTGCCATGACCTCAACGGTCAGACGGATCACATCCACGACCAAGCTCAACAACGCGAGAATGAACGTGAGCAATGCGAGAGTCTCCAGCAGATTCATTCGATATATCCGGGTTGCGGCTCCCTGCATCTGCTTCGTGCCTTGGGCGGCACTCGCATCTTGCAGGCCGCGGCCCCAACAGCAACTCCCTGTTTCCGCCACTGGCGGCGGTCGTTGCCGTTGCTCTTCGCCTTCAAGGCTCCGGGCAGGGTACTTTCAAAAAAGTTTCCTCCCGGACCTCTGCTTGTTCTATGTAGAAATAGAAAAACCAGCGATACGGGATAGAAAGCATGACCACCAATTTTGCAATCAGCGCCTTATTGTTATTTTAACACAATCTTTTTGGAATTACAACACAAAAGCCGCCCGGCGGTCATACCGGGCGGCGGAGGAAGATGCACGCTGCTGCG
>OOBI01001511.1_pt1 | contig 11808 bp, 10 predicted proteins | sample 1671081 | NCBI WGS metagenome assembly OOBI01 (sample SAMN06348120, study PRJEB24527) | human gut metagenome | biome: human gut; feature: ankylosing spondylitis patient; material: feces | host: Homo sapiens | place: China | collected 2015-10 | reverse complement strand
CCCTCTACCGCTGCGCTCAAAATCGTTTCCGGGTAATTGTTTCCGAATTGTTAAGGCGTAAAAATAAGTAGAGGTTGTGCTGCTCGTGTATGTTGATCGCCGTTTGCTCCGAACGAAGTTCCTGCCCCTGTTTGTGCAGCGGCGTTGACAAAAAGTCGGTATCACGTCCGGTCGGCTCATGAAATTTTCAAGGTGCAGCTCCCGTAAAAGAAAAATACCGCCCACGCAGCGCAGCGATGATTTTGTCGGGGTGAATCGGCGGCAAAATGAATCGGGTGTGTTGCGGGGCGGTACGTTCTTTCTGGGCAATCATCCGCTGAAAGTGGTGGTTATCACGGCGAGAACCACCACTTTTGTCAGCAGGATTTGGAATAAAGGGTATCATGGAAGCGTGGGTGCGTCAATATGGTTTTGTAAATTTTATTGCGGTAAAGCGGTAGAAGTAGGACTTATAAAAGAAACCCCGACCATAGTACAGCAAGGAAAGAAAACTGTACTGGATCGGGGTTTGGTATGGGGAGGTCTTTACGGACGCTGCCCCATGCCGCCTTCAAGTGTCAAGGTTTCACCGGACATGAACTTGAAGTCCGGGCTGGCAAGCTGGACGCAAACCCGTCCGATTTCAGTTTCTGCATTTCCGTAGTGACCCATTGGAGGCATCTTCACATTCGCCTTGAACGCATCCGGGTAGGCTTGCTGAAATTGTTCCAGCTTAGCGGTCCATGCCAACGGACAGACGATGTTGACATTGATACCGTCCTTGCCCCATTCGGTGGCAGCGACACGGGACAAGCCGCGGATGCCTTCTTTGGCAGCAGCGTAGGCGCTCTGTCCGAAATTGCCGAACAGACCTGCGCCGGAAGCAAAATTGATCACGCTGCCATGCGATTCTTTCAGGTAGGGATAGCATGCTTTCATATAATAGAACGCTGCATAAAGGCCAGAGTAAAGGGCCAGATCAAACTGTTGCGTGGTGTGCTGTGCCAACGGTACTCCGGAAGCCGATGCCTGTGCGTTGTTGATAAGCACCTGAATCCCACCAAAAGCATCCACAGCCTGTCGGACAACATTTGCAACGACAGCTTCATTGTCCCCGCCTGCACAGACATCCGCCTGCACGGGCAGGACTTTGATTCCGTAGTTGCCTTCCAGCTCCTGCTTGGCATCTTCCAGCTTTTTCAGATTTCTACCAGTGATAACAAGGTTTGCACCCTCTTTGGCATAAGCTGTGGCGATTCCATAGCCGATGGAGCCGCAGCTTCCATCTTGCAGAACAGCACGTCCTGCACCTGTAATGATTGCAGTTTTTCCAGTTAAAAAGCCCATCGTATAAACCTCTCGTCAAATCAATTCAGAGCGTTTGAATTTTTTATGCCGAAGTTCAACACCATAGATTCAGTCGATATCCAGTATATTATTGGATATTTCCTGTTTCACGATAGCTTCGCCATACATTTTCAAAGAAATCATCATCCTCCGGGATAGGGCGCGGCTCTCTCCAGTCGGTTTTGCAAATACCATTTTCGTACCGCAATTCCTGAATCAGCGGTTGTTCGTTTTTATCCAGCGCGAACGTAAACGTATCTGGAAGATGTGCAAATGGCTTTGTTCCATTTTTCCTGTCGGTGTAAAGCGCACTGCCCCGACTTTTTCCACCATGTGCTCTGTAATCCACCATCGCTGTCAGGTAGGCTTGTTGACTCAGAAGCATATCGCGCAGCCGATACGCCATTGCGAGTTCTCCGCGATTGGAAACCCTCACGATCGTGTGAAAATTTTTCAGTTGCGTCTGTACGACCTTGCAGTATTCACGAATCTGTTCTTCATCACGGATTGCCGCTCCGCAGCGGCTCATAGCGGCAGAAGCCTGTTTCCATAATGTCCACACATTGCCGGTTTCTGCCGTGCAGGAATTTGCCAGTTCACTCATTTCTTTCAGTGCCGACGCAGCTGCCGTATCAAAGCAGTCCGGAGCCTCTCCCTGACAACGCGCCGCAATATATTGCGCTGCACGGGTGCTGCCAACCTGTCCGGCATTCAATGCAGTGCCGCCCGGACGGTAAACGCCATGGCTGGCTGCCACTTCGCCTACGGCAAACAGACTTTTTACATTGGTCTGCCACCAGCAGTCGATTCCCAATCCGCCGTTGTTGTGCTGCGCACAGAGAGCGATTTCAAGCGGCTGAGTGTACAGATCCACGCCTTTATCCCGATAGAAGTCGATTGCAGGTTGGTTCATGTGTGCCAGACGTTCGATTGGTGTACCGAAACAGGCTCCCGCTTTTTCAAGATAAACCCTTGCTTCTGGCAGCAGGGACTTATAATCGAATGCTCCACTCACAGGATTTGTACGGTAATCCAGAAAAACCCTGCGGCCCTTGCAGCTTTCAAGGTAAACCAGAATATCAATGATAGAACTTCCATCTGCCACTTTGCGAACATCAAACGGCCACTGATAGCCTTTCAAAAACAGTTTGCTGAGCATATCGTGGACATCGTTGAAGAAATCCATCAGAAATTCTTTTTCGTCACTGCCGTCTGATTCTGTGGAATAGACGCGCGGCAACACCTGCATATAAGTACCTGAAACATTCCAGCGCGGCGCAACAGAAGCAAGGCCATACTGCCATTCTGTCAGATTTTTTCCTTTTGCCCCCGCCTCTAATGCCAATCCTGTTGCACCGTATTGGCTGAACGGATATACACTGTCTGCATACATTCCTGCTGGGCCACCGGTCGCGTAGATCACATTTTTACAGCGGATCAGCACAAAGCGTTCAGCATCATCCTGCGCCGCAGCATTCAGGCAAAGCAGTCCGCAAACAGTATCATTCTCACTCAGCACACGAATGACCTGCATTTTGTCCAGTACAGGTACACCATCATTTTGTACGGCACGTTCCAGACATTCGGTCATCTGTTTGCTGGTGTACGGTCCAACACTGGTAGCACGGCGGCGTGGATCATGGTCCGTTTTATAGCCGATATATTCGCCATACCGATTCCGAGGAAACGGCACACCAAGTTCAACAAGTTTCAGGAAGCACTGTGTAGAAAGCGCAGCTTCGCACAATGCGATGTCACCATCTACACAGCGGCCCTCATAAAGCGTCTGTGCCATTTCACGCACACTGTCCGGGTCGCCGCCGGAAAGTGTCAGCTTGTAATAGGTCTGCTTGTCGCTTCCTGTGTTGCGGCTGGTACCACCGATCCGGTTTTCTGTAATCAGCAGAATATCGTGCTGTCCCAGTTTCCAAAGGCGGTCAGCTGCATTGAATCCTGCCGCACCGCTGCCGACAACAGCTGTATTGCAACGGTAAACCCTTGCAGTATCGTTACCAACGCGGAAAATTTCGTTTTCCATAGGATTCTCCTTTTTACAGGCGTTGAATATGGAAACCGCCGTCTACGTCGATATAGTTGCCCGTAGTATACCGCAGACGGTCGCTGCACAGCAGACTGACCGCACCGGCTACATCCTCCGGTGTTCCCCAGCGCGCAATGGGGAAGGTTCCTTTTTCAATCAGATTGTCGTACTTACCCTGTACTTTGCTGGTCATGTCTGTGGCGATCACACCGGGGCGTACCTCGTTGACCAGAATTCCTTCGGCTGCCAGACGGTCTGCATACAGAGTCGTCAGCATCGAGATTCCAGCCTTGGACACGCAGTATTCACCACGATTGGTAGAAGATACGACCGAACTGCAACTGGATACGTTGACGATCACACCCTTGCGGCCATCCAAAGGTTCCTGTTGAATCATTTGTTTTGCAATCAACTGTGTCAGGAACATATTGCCCTTGGTATTGATTCCCACAACATAGTCAAAACTTTCTTCGCTCATGTCAAGCAGATCTGCCCGGACCTTCGGAGCTACGCCCGCATTGTTGACCAGTACATCCACGCGGCCAAATGCAGCCAGAGCACCATCCAGAATCTTCTGACGATCTTCCTGATTCCCGATATTTGCCTGCACATAGGCACAGGCAATGCCGAGGGCTTGCAACTCATCCAGAGCCGCCTGATTCTTTTCCTGCAACCCGGTAGCGACCATCACAATATTATATCCATCCATGCCCAGCTGTTTTGCAATCGCAAAACCAATGCCGCGGCTGGAACCTGTAACGACTGCGGTCTTTTTCATAAGAAGCATCCTTTCTCAGCCACGGAAATTTGCAGGCTGTGTCTTTTTGATTTCGAGAAATTCCTTGTAAAAGGGCATAAACGTCTTATTGTCGCGGATCACACAGCCGGTAGGCTTGTGGGCGCGGATTAAGTCTCCGCACTTTCCGCAGGTCAGGCAAACACGGTTGGGGTCGATGCGGCCTTTTTTGACGATTTCATTTGCAAAATCCGGATCGGCAAATGCCATGCGACCAAACAGCATACCATCACACAATCCCTGTTCAACTGCACCGGCAGTGAACAAGTCTGCATAGGCGCGCAGATAACTGGGAGCGGATGCCCAGACGGTCATTGCAGGAACAGCTTTTTTTACCTCACCGATGCCATGGATCATCCGGGAAAGACCCACAAAGGGGTGTTCATCCGGCTCATATTTGCCGAAATCAAAAGGGCGGGTAACATGCGTGGTGGCATAGGGATTTCCCATCGTCAAGTTGACCATGTCCAGGCCCAGTTCATCGTGCAACTCCCGCACGAGGCGGACAGGCTCCGTCAGGTCAGGTGTTTCACCGCTTTCCGGACTGACACCAAAGCCCCACGGGTAGGCATAACCGTCATAGATGCCAACGCGGGCAGTTACCATGAAGCTCTCGTCTTCGTGAACCTTTGCCGCGCGAATGCCATTTTTTAGCAGACGAAAACGATTTTCAAAGCATCCACCATATTCGCCGGGGCGATTATAAGCAGAGGAAAGCTCTGCCAGCAGGTAGCCATGGCAGCTCTTGATGTCGATTGCATCGAATCCTGCTTCTTTTGCAAGGGCAGATGCTTCACCAAACTTTTCTTCCAAGCTCTTCAGATAATCATCCGTTACGATGCAGGAATCATCCGCTGCGCGATATTGCTCAAGAATCGGGTGACGGTAAGCGATCATCGGGGCAGGCTTGTTATCGGGGTTAGAGTAACGACCGCTGTGATTTGCCTGCATGATTAGATAGGGTGCATAACCGTTGGCTTTTAATCCTGCTTCCTTCACAGCGGAGGTCATTTTTTTGAACTCATCCAGCGTATCGCGGGTCAGGAGCAGCTGCGTTTTGGATGAGCGGCCTTCTTCCACAATGGAGATAGCCTCAAACCAGATCACCGAACTTCCGCCAATTGCTTCATTGACATAACGGCGAATCGTATAATCAGACGGCGCACCTGCCGGTGTGGAATCGGCGCCTTCCATGGGTGCGATGCCCAGACGATTCGGGAATGTGATATCACGCACCTTCAGCGGCTGTGCCAGAATTGTGGTGTCTTCGGCAAATGGAAGCGAAACACCCAGTTCCGAAGCCTTTTCTTTCACTTCAGCAAGCGATTTGTAGTGAAATCTTTCATGTGACATTTGTATGTTACCTCATAAATCTGGGCAGGCGGAAAGAGTTCCTGTACGTTGTTATTCTTCAGCTTCACCATGATCTGCGTACTCTTTGCGGTAATCTCTGGGTGTCATGTTGGTGGATTTCTTGAACTGCCGGGAAAAATAGGTAAAATCATCGTATCCACATTCTGCGGCAATCTGCGTGATACTTTTGTCTGTTTTCGTCAGAAGTATCTTTGCACGGTTGATGCGCAGAAGGATCGCATATCCGATCAGCGTGTGACCGGTTTCATCCTTGAACACATGAGCAATGTAGTTTTTGTTCAGAAATAGCTCTGCGGCAATTTTATCAACCGTGATTTCCTCAGTAAAATGATGGTTGATGTAATTCATAATGTTATATGCCACTGTAACGCTGTGTCCGACTTTCATTGCCATGATATCTGCACATTCACGGTAGATTATTATGAATATCCGGCGCAAATCGGCTCCTACATAAAGTTCCCAGTATTTTTTCTTGTTGTTGTACTCTCGTTCCATTTCCAGAACGATATCGTACAGATAATTCCAGATCGGCTCCGACACCGTGAGAAGATGAGAGAAATTAGGAGGCCTCTTGATAAACGCTGCAATCACTTCCGGATATTTTACTTCATTCTGGAAAAAGTCCGGCTGAACACGGATCAGGTAGCGCTCATAGGGATACTCCAACACCTCCAGCTCATGCTCTTCCAGTGTGTTCAATACAATCACACCGCCGCGACCAGTCTCGTAGGTTTTGTTCCCTACCCGATAGCGGATGCGACCATTTGTAATAAGCAGCATCTGGTAGACATTCTCATAATGGTTATCGAGTTTGAAATGAGACGCGTTATATCTGTGTTCAATCCGGACATCTTCCATAAGTATTTCTCCTTAACGTTGCAGTTTCTCTTTCTGTCTGCGGTTAAGTCTATTATACAATATTAAAGAACAATGTGGCGAGCAAAACATTTGCCAGAATCGCAAAAGGCTGTGCTGCGCCGTAACCTGCGGTGGGTTCCTCGGAGCCAGTGGCACTGATTGCAGCACCCAGTCCCGGTGCAGAAGTACAGCCGCCAGCAATCGCACCGCTAAGAATGATCCAGTTGATCTTAAAGACCTTGTGACCAATGATGAAAGCAATGAGCACCGCGATTGCTTCCACAAAGATTGCAACGATTGCCAACTGCAGACCCGAACCCATCAGGGAATTGACCACATCGTAACCGTAGCGCAGACCAACAACTGACATAAAGAATGTCAGGCCAGTCTGATACAGCGTACCGAGTGCTTTCTGATCCATACGGAAGTTGACAGGACCGATTTTGCCAATATAGCTGAACACAAGCGCAGAGACCAGAATACCGCCCGCAGCACCAAGAGAAAACTCTCCAAAACTGCCAAGAGGGATTTTGATGTTGCCGATGAGAATACCGATCGCTGCGACAAAGGCAAGAACCATGAAATCCAGAGGACCGTCTTTCAGCTTTTTCTCGTTCGAGACATCTGACTGCAGCTCCAGCTCGTATGCGGCTTTCTCAGCGGCCACATCAATGCCGAAGAGCTTTGGCAGAAAAGAGATCATAATAACGATTACCAGAACGCCGATTGGGAATGCAACGGTATACCCAAGACTGATTGCAGACGAGGCTGCTTCCAGTGCTTCTCCGGAAACAACATGGCCAGCTGCATCCAGTGCTGTGCCGTAAGCGGGTGTGGAAGTCATAGCACCGGCAAACATACCGATGGTTTCAAATTCAGTAACAGAAGGACTTCCCTTCAGAACGAAATGATACGCAACCAGCGAGACGATCATCGAAATAACAGGGATCATCGCACCGATGATAACAAATTTGATGCCATATTTTTTGAAGATTGCACCAATTCCGCTGCCCACCTTCATGCCGATGGAGACAAGGAACAGCATCAGAAAGAATGTAAAGAACAGATTGCTGACAACACCAGTCTTAAGCACACTCGTTGCACTGGAGTAGCCAAGTTCGCCCTCCTGTACACCCTTTGCCCAAGTCTGAGCGATGAAGCCAATCACGATACCAGAAAAGATGCCGCCGGAAACGCCAAGAGAAAAATTTCCGATTTTGATTTTGCCCAGTGCCAAACCGAGCGCAATCGCCAAAAAGATCAGAAAGAATTGATTTGTAAGAACCGAAATCAACGTTGCCATATTTATTCCTCCTCACACATGGAATAACCGTTGTGCATTACCATGCAGAATTGCCGCTTTGTCTGCATCGTTCAGATTCAGTTCGTCAATGCACTTCAAGGTACGGTCAATGTAACCGGGACCCTGTTCCGGGTCAAAAGGCATGTCGGTAGCGAACACGATATGATCCACACCAAAGAAATCAATACCAGCTCGAATGGCAGATGTGGAGCCAAAGGAAGCAGTGTCCGCATAAAACTTACGAATCGTATCAATGGGCGCACCCTTCATTTTTGTGCGGGTCAGCTCATCCCTCAGCTCAGGCGCAGTGCGTCCGCCATACATCTTCAGACCATTTTCAATACGACCTTCGAGCATAGGAATCATTGCACCAACATGATGGGTCACGATTTTAATGTTGGGAAAGTCCTCAAAAATTCCAGAGAATGCCAGACGCATCATGGCAACCGTGGTCTGATAGGGCCAGCCAATTGTGAACCACAGCTCATATTTAGAACGTTCTTCCGTCGGAAACTCCGGAACCATCTGACCACCCACCGGGTGAATAAGGATCGGCAAATCGTACTTTTCACAGGCTTCATAAATCGGCCAATATTTTTCTGTGTCAATGGCTTCCCCATTCATATGAGTGTAAATCTGAATGCCCTTTGCACCCATATCTTTGACACGCTTGATTTCTTCAACCGATGCCTGCACGTTATTGAACGGGATTCCAGCGATGAAGCCTTCGTAGAATTCCGGGTTAGCCTCGACGATTTTTTTGATTTCATCATTGCCGATTGCTGCCAGCCTGGGGGACTTGTCCGGTCCAGCAAAAGTTTCAACCGGAGGCGACACGATGTTGGGAATCTGCTTGTAACCGGGGAATTCTTTCAGCACCTCATTCCGACTTTCCATGTTGGACATGGAAGGGACTTTCAGTGCACGGACAAACATATGCGATTTGTTGGGAGCTTCTGCCATACAGATCTTCGCATATTCAGGCGGCATCAGATGGCAAAATACGTCAATCGACTTCATAGTGCTTTCCTTTCATAAATTGGAATATCCTGTTTTCAAAGGCTCTGCTCTCCGGATAGCAGAATCTTTGTTCTGACACACCAATCTTATCATGAACGACTTCTCTTTTTCTCTGATTATTATGACATGGATTTGCACAAAACTGTATCCTCTGTGTTGCTCTATTTTTATTGTTCACAATGCTCAATGAAGGAACGTTCTTTTTGCACACAATATCCAATGGCATGTATGAAAAAGCCGACCGTTATCCTGAGTTTTAGAATAGTTGACCAAATCCACCGTTAAAATTTTGTCCATCTTTACTTTTTACTTTGGAAAGGGATTTAATACTGGGACAAAACTGTTTTACATTTTCTGCGCGATTTTTGGACTTTCCTGTTTTATGGAAGGCTTTTGTATCCCAGAAAGTGTGCTGAGCTGAATCCGCTCTCGAATGTAAGTCTTTACAAATCTATAAATCTGTGGTATATACATTATACGAAACAATGCTTTGAATGATGTATAAAGTGAGGTGCTTGCCATGACCGCCGTGATCTATGCCCGCTATTCCAGTGACAACCAGCGCGAAGAATCCATCGAGGGCCAGATCCGGGAATGCACCGCCTATGCGGAGAAGAACGACCTTACGGTGGTCAAACACTATATTGACCGGGCAATCTCTGCAAAAACGGACAACCGCCCGGAGTTCCAGCAGATGATAAAGGACAGCGACAAGAAGCTGTTTGACATTGTACTGGTCTGGAAGCTTGACCGCTTTGCCCGGAACCGCTACGATAGTGCCCGGTATAAAACTCAGCTGAAGAAGAATAGTGTCAAGCTTGTCTCGGCCACTGAGATCATCTCAGAAGGGCCAGAGGGTATCATTCTGGAATCAGTGCTGGAGGGCTATGCAGAATACTACTCCGCTGACCTTTCGGAAAAGGTCATTCGCGGCATGACGGAAAATGCCCTCAAGGGCAAGTTTACCGGCGGTGCTATCCCCTTTGGATATACCATCAATGCAGACCGCCATTTTGAGATTGATCCGATGACTGCGCCGTTTGTAGCTGAGACGTTTCAGCGGTATAACGATGGTCAGACCATGCGGGAAATTCGGGACTGGCTCAATGAAAAGGGCATCAAAAACAAGCGTGGCGGGCCGATGACTTTCAATACCATCCAACATATGCTGAGCAACCGCCGCTACATCGGAGAACTGAAATACCGTGACATCCTGATTCCCGATGCGATTCCGCCTATCGTGTCGGTGGAACTTTTCGACGATGTGCAGAAGAAGATGTTGAAAAACAAGAAAGCCCCTGCCCGGAGAAAGGCAGAGGATGATTACCTGCTGACCACCAAGCTGCACTGCGGTTACTGCGGTGCGCTGATGTTTGGCGAAAGCGGTACGAGCCGGACGGGCGAAGTTCATCGTTATTATAAATGTGCTACCGCAAAAAAGCACAAGGGCTGTAAGAAAAAGACCGTCCGCAAACAGTGGCTGGAAGATCTGGTAGTGAACCAGACGATGCAGCTTGTCCGGGATGATGCCGCCATGGAATCCATTATCGCTAAGGTCATGGAGCTGCAAGACCGGGAGAACACCAACCTTCCCCTCTATGAAAAGCAGCTCCGGGATGCGGAATCGGGTATCCAGAATATGCTCAATGCGATTCAGGCGGGCATCCTGACCAGTTCCACCAAGGAGCGATTGGAGCAACTCGAAGAAACCAAGCGGGAGCTTGAAGCCCGCATTGCAGAGGAAAAGCTGGCAAAGCCGAAAGTAACCGAAGAGTTCATCCGGTTCTGGCTGCTGCGTTTCCGCAAGCTGGATATGCGCCTGAAAGACCAGCGGCAAGCGTTGGTGGATACGTTCATCAATGCGATTTACCTGTATGATGATAAGGTTTTGATAACCTTCAACTATAAAGAAGGTACACAGACCATCACGTTTGAAAATGTTGCAGAAGCAACATCAAAGAGAAATGGTTCGGATTTGGATTGCATTCCTGCACCAGACAAGAAAGATCCGAACCGTTTCTCGAAAGAGAAGGGTTCGGATCTTTTGTTTGCTGACCTTTGGCGCGGCGCTGTTCCTGTTTGCCAGCCTGCACAACACCAAAAAGGACACCACCCGCAGCCTGCGCCGGACCAGCTGCTCCGGTGCCCTTGTGCTGCTGGATGCCACCGTCAACACCCGCATGGAGGGGGGCCGGGTACTCCCGCGCCGGGCTCTATGTGCAGAAAGGCGGTGCCGACACCCCCACCGTGCCCCTGCTGCCCCACCGCAAATGGCGCATGGAATTCCAGCCCGACCAGTTCCCGGACTACGACCGCTGGATGACCCCCAGCAGCACCCCGCTGTACCAGGCTTATACGCTGACGGAGCGGTTCAGCCTCCCCGGCACCTCGGAGGAGGTGCAGCTGTTTTTGCTGCCCCTGCGGGGCCGCGACGGCACCATGTACGGGCTGTGCGGCTTTGAGATTAGCCAGAGCTTTTTCAAGCAGAACTTTGCCCAGCCCACCGGCTTTGACCACCTGATCTGCCTGCTTGCCCCGGCAGACAGCGGGCTGATCTTTTCCGGCAACCTGCAAATGCTGCTGATCGGCCTGTTCATCCTCTTTTTTGTGGTGTTCTGCTGCATGTACTTCCACCAGCACATCCTCTCGCCTGCGTTCCGGCAGTTTGAGGAGGACCGACGGGAGTCCCGGCGGCGGATGGACGAGCTGCAGATGGAGCGCCAGCAGATGCAGACAGAGCTTTCCCGGCTGGCAGACGTGTGCCGCAACGAATCCGTCCCCGATGCCTTCCAGACCTTTCTGGAGGGCATCCCCAACCTGACAAAGACCGAGCGCCGCATCTTTGACGGCTACGTGGCCGGGCTGCGCTCCCGGGAGATCGTGGAGCAGCTGGACATCAAGGACAGCACCCTGCGCTTCCATAATAAAAACATCTACGAAAAGCTGGGGGTCAGCTCCCTCAAGCAGCTGCAGCAGTTTGCGGCGATCCTGAACTCCGGCAGCGGCAGCGCCCCCGACTCCGCCCCGGACGAAAGCTGAACTGCACCCCATTTGTTAGACAGTATGGTATACTGTTTAGGAAATGGGGTG